>Ga0207969_100408_pt1 | contig 20426 bp, 13 predicted proteins | sample LakWasMet25_LOW6_2_FD_183869 | JGI IMG/M metagenome (GOLD analysis project Ga0207969, IMG submission 183869) | Freshwater sediment methanotrophic microbial communities from Lake Washington under simulated oxygen tension - Sediment Metagenome... | ecosystem: Environmental > Aquatic > Freshwater >... | reverse complement strand
ACGCTGGGGTTTGCGCCAACGCGCCAACCCCAGCGTCAAACACGCGGCTTGCTCATCGAGCGATTGACTGAAGCGAAGCGGCAAGACTGACAGCGAATCGGTATTACTCCCACCAGCTCCGGTTGGTGTGGTGGTCGTGGCCGAAGCGGAGGCCCGCCGCGGTCGCGGTCCCTTCGAGGCCCGAGCCGTGGTCTCCGCGGAGGTCGTAGACGCCGTTGTCGTTGAGGTCGATGAAGAGAAACACCCGGTACGCCACGCCGGGGCGCAGCACGTTTGGCAGCCGCAGCTCGAAGGCGTCGGCGCCGCTCATCGCCTCGTCGCGGTAGAGGGCCACGGTGCGCCCCGAGCCGAGCTCGGTGACCGTGAGGTCGAAGCGGACGCCCTCGTGCACCTCGAAGCCACGGAGGTTGCCGACCAGGTCGGAGCGGTCGGCCGGGAGGGGCGCGGGCTCGCCTGGGACGGCCTCGGGGGAGAGCGTGATCTGGTAGGGAGGCGCCGGAGGAGCGGGCGCGTGGGAGGCGGTGTCGGATGGTCCGAAGCGCCCGTCGCCGTCGCGGTCGATGTACCAGTCGAGGCGTGAGGGCGAGGCGCCCATCGCTCCAGCGAGGAGGAAGCGCTCCGTCCCGGTGGTGACCGAGCGCAGCACCACCAGCGAGTCGAGCGAGCCGTCGCGGCCCACCAGTCGAAACTCCGCGCGACGCCCTCGCTCCGCGGTCCAGCTGCCGAGTCGGAGCTCGAGGTCTCGCGAGCGGTCCCTCGGGGCGTCCGCGGCGTCGGCGCTCGCGGCGTCGTGGGCGGGGTGCGCGGAGGCATCCGGCGCGTCGAGTTCGAGCGCCGCGTCGAGCTCGTGGACGTGGGCGTCGGGCGCGGTCGGGTGCGTCTCGTGGCAGCCTGGCGCGAGGACGAAGGCCGCCCCGAGGCCCAAGGCGGCTCGAAGGAGCGTGGCGGGTGTCATGGGCGCTGATCATCGAAGGCCGACGACGAGGCGCTCTTGACCGGGGTCACGCCGACGGCCCTCTCGGATGACCCGAGCTGCCAGCGTACGCGCGCGACGAGCGCGCCGGAGAGCCGCAGCACCAGCCCGAGGCGAGAGTCCGATGGAGCCGTTGGGAGCGGTGCGGGCAGCTGTCGTGGGCACGGGGCCACGCCCATCGACCGCCGGTATCGACGCGCTGGTACTGTCGCCCCATGCGACGGGCGATGGCAGCGGCGGGGTGGATGGTGCTCGCGGCGGGGTGCGAGCAACCTCGCACGGAGCTGGTGGCGCGCGTGGAGTCCGAGGTGGCCTGGGGCGCTGGGCGCACCGTCCAGAGCGTGACCCTCACCGTGCGCCGGGGCGGACCCACCGGCCCGCTGCGGAGCGCCCGCACGACGGCGCTGGGCGTGGGTGGCGAGCGGCGACCGCTCCCGCTGCTGGTGGGCATCGTCCCGGCCGACGACACCGAGACGCCCGTCTGGATCGAAGCCCTGGGGTGCCGCGACCCCAACGGGTGCACGGCGATGACTGCGGCGGTGGCGCAACGCGCGGTGGTGCGCTTCGCGGTAGGGCAGACGCAGGAGGTGCCGTTGCTGCTGGCGTCGGCGTGCGTCGGCGTGACCTGCGGGAGCGATGAGCGGTGCGGGCTCGCGGGGCGCTGCGAACCGGCGACGCGGGCGACGGTGCGGCCCTTCGACGGGAGCGATGCGGGGGCTGTGACCGATGTCACGATGGACGCGGGTCGGGTCGACGCGGCCCGCGATGTCCCGATCATCAGCGACATATCCGCCGACATGGCGGTGGCCGTGGATGCGCCTACTGTCGACCTCCCCGCACTGGACACCGCGCCGCCCGAGGATGCGCCGCCATCGGACACGGCGGCATCGTGCGGATCACTGGAGCTGCGATGCGGCGGGGCCTGCGTGGCCGCGTTGCGCGATCCGATGAACTGCGGCGCTTGCGGCGAGGTCTGCCCCGCCCTCGCGGGCGCCACGGCAACGTGCATGGGCGGTCGATGCGGGTACGCCTGCGACGCCGCCCACGCCGACTGCGATGAGCGGGCGTCCAATGGGTGTGAGTCGGAGCGCGCGACCGATCATGAGAACTGCGGGGCGTGCGGACGCGCGTGCACCGACCGTCAGGAGTGCCGCGCTGGTGTCTGTGTCGCCTGCGGCGGCGCGCTCGACTGGTGCGCGGGGCTCGGGTGCATCGACACCGCGACCGACCGCACGAACTGCGGAGGGTGCGGGAGGGTCTGCCCAACCGGATCCATCTGCCGAGGGTCCAGTTGCGTCGCGGATCTCTGCACGCCCGCATCCATGCCGCCCGACGCGGGCGGCTACCGCATCTGGTTGAACTGCCCCGCGGGGTGCGTGGACACCGAGAGCGACACCCGCAACTGCGGGCGGTGCGGTCACGTCTGCCCGCCAGAGAACGCGACGTGTTCCTACGGCGGGTGCCGCGATGGCATGTGCCCACAGGGGTACCGACTTCTGCCCGCGGGTTCGTTCATGATGGGTGGCGGTGATGCAGGACCCGTCCATCGCGTCACGTTCGCGCGCCCCTCGTGCATCATGGATCACGAGGTCACTGCGGTTGAGTACAGCAACTGCCGCGACCCCGGTTGCGTGGTCCCAACTCCAAGCGCGGACTGCCCAGCATCGGTGATGAACTGGCCAATCGAAGGACATGACTGGCAGCCCGTGAACTGCCTGCCGTGGTCGGCCGCAGACGCCTACTGTAGGACGCAGAACAGTCGCCTTCCGACCGAGGCGGAGTGGGAGTACGCCGCGCGTGGAACCGACGGGCGGGTGTACCCGTGGGGCAACACACCGCCGTCGGTCACGGACGCGCCGCAGCGGCTCTGTTGGAACCGCGGCACGGAAGGCTCTTGTGACTGGCGCCAGTTCACATCTGGAGCGTCTGGGTTCCACGCTTTCCATATGGCGGGCAATCTCGCTGAGTGGGTGAGTGACTGGGACGGCGCTTACCCGTCGAGCGATCAGATGGACCCGCGCGGGCCCTCGTCAGGCTCGATGCGCATCGTGCGTGGTGGGTCGTGGCGGCAGTCAAATCCCAGCGACTTCACGACGACGGCGCGAGCGCGCGACGTGCCCACCGCGACGAACGCGGCCTACGGCTTCCGCTGCATCTGGACACCTTGACTGGAATAAAATCGAAGCGACATCCATTCCGACAACCGCAGACAAGTCGGGCTCTCCACCGACTCATCTCATATCGTCCCATCCTCGCGTTGCTACCGATCACGCACCACGCCCGTACGCTGCATTCGCTCCCGTGTCAGTCCTCTCGTCCACGCGCTGCAACGGAAGCTCCCCCGCATTCGCAACCCCGACGGCGCTCCCCTGGTGCACGGCGTCCTGAAGGTGCTCCGCAGGGCGGCCATGGGTGACGTGTTCGTGACGGTGAGGTTGCGCGAGCTGCGGGCCGCAAGCGCGCGTGATGTCGCGATAGTGATGCAGGGCGTGGTACGGGTGGCTCATGGCCCCAGTAGAGTGCTCACGGTGCGTGGCGGAGCGACGGGGGCGGAGCGTGCGTGTGGCGGTACGCATCGCGGCAACCATCGCGCTCGCGGACTTCGTGGCCTTCTCGCTAGCGATCCAGATCGAGGCCCGTGGCCCGTGGGCTGTGGATGAGAGATGGGTCTATACGCTCGCGCTGCTGTCCTTTGTGTCCGCGTGCGCCTCGTTGGTCTTCAGCGCCGTCGTTCGTCGCCTGGCACTGCACGCCGCCACGCCGATCCACGTGCCGCCTGCCGATCCGCTGGCGCACTACCGCGAGGGCGGGCCAGTGGAGTGCGCGCGGCACCCGTTCGCGCGGTAAGGGGGAAGGCCACGCTCGGACGGTACCAGCGGTCGCGCGGGACAGCCCATTCAAGCTTCGATGCGCCCATCGCCGCGCGCTGAAGGACTGATCCCCCCGGAATCTTCACGACGGCTCGCGCAAGGCCGAGCGACGGGGCGACCGACCCCGCACCTCACCCCGGCTGCCAGCGCACCAGCCTCCGCTCCAGCGCGACGAGCGCGCCGGAGAGCGCGGCGTTGAGCCCGCCGGAGAGCAGCACCACCAGCCAGAGGCGCTCGGGGCGGTACTCCTGGAGGGCGGCCAGCGCCCTCACCCCGAGGCCGTAGCGAGAGCCCACCAGCATCTCCGTCACCACCACGATCACCAGCGCGGTGGCGAGCGCCAGCCTCGCTCCCATGAGCAGCGCAGGGACCGCCTCGGGGAGGTGCAGCACCCGAAACGCCGCCCAGCCCCGGAGGCCCGAGAGGCGCACCACGTCGGAGCGCGCCGCGGGCACCCGGGCGAGCGCCGAGGCCACCGGGAGCATCACCACGCCGAAGCCCCCGAAGGCCACCGCCGCCAGCCGCGAGCCCTCGTTGTAGCCGCAGCCCATCAGCAGCAGCGGGTACACCAGGATGGGCGGTATCGACCGGACGAAGTCCGCCGTGGGCTCCACCGCTCGCCAGAGCGAAGGACGCCCCCCGAGCCACACGCCCGCCACACCGCCCAGCAGCACCGCCACCCCTGCCCCCGCCAGCACCCTCGCCAGCGTGTCGCCGAGGTCACGGAGCAGCGTCCCGTCGCCCGCCCCCTCGACGGCGGCGCGGCTCACCTCGGCGAGCGTGGGCACCGAGTGCTCTCGCCCCCACGAGGTCATCGAGGCCATCGCCCAGAGCGCCAGAAGCGCGAGCGGCGCCATCGCCCTGCGCAGCGACCGCCACGCGCTCACGCCGCCCTCCCCCCCAGCACCGCGGCCTCCAGCTCACCTCGACCCGCGGACACTGGCTGGTCCTCCACCACCTCCCCCGCGGCGCCGCCGAGCACCACCCAGCGCGTGGCCAGCGAGAGCACGTCGTCGAGGTCGTGGCTCACCAGCACGCAGGCGAGGCCCCGCGCCTCCAGCGAGGCCGCGAGGCGCAGGCGCAGCGACGCCCGCGTCGACACGTCGAGGGCCGAGAGCGGCTCGTCGAAGAGCACCGCCTGCGACCGCCAGGCGAGCGAGCGGGCCAGCGCCACGAGCTGCTGCTCGCCGCCAGAGAGGCGCTGCGGCGTCTGCCCCAGCAGCGAGCCCGGGAGCCCCACCGCGGCGATCGCTTCGTCGAGGCGAGCGTCGTGCTCACGGGTGCCGAGCGCGAGCGCCCTCAGCGGCAGCGCCACGTTGTCCCTCACCGAGAGCCACGGCAGCAGGCTGGCGCGGTAGTCCTGGGGCATGTAGCCGACGGAGGGAGGGCGGCGGAGCGATCCGCTCTCGGGGCGAGCGAGGCCCGCAATGGCCCGCAGCAGGGTCGACTTGCCGATGCCGTTGCGCCCGAGAAGCGCCACCCGCTCCCCTCGCCCGATGCGCAGCGAGACGGGCGCGGCCCCGGCGAAGGCCCGCACCGCGCGAAGCTCGATGAGCGCCTCGGAGCTCACCGGGCCTGCGGCAGGAAGGCCCTCACCGACACCTCCCGGTCGAGGATGCCGAGCGAGCGCTCCCGGTTGATCTCCTCGGCCACGGCGTCTCCAGCCTCTCGGGAGCTTCGGTAGAGGGAAGGAGGATAGGCGTCGACGAAGGCCCGCTCCTCCGGGCGGAGGTAGTCGGCCATCGCCCGGCGGGCGGCCGCGGGGTCGGCGCGGGTGGCCTCGATGGCCTCGTCGACGGCGGCGACGAGCCGGGCGGCGACGGAGGGAGAGCGGGCGGCGAAGGCCCCGGAGAGCACGAAGGTGCCGAAGCGGAAGGGAGAGCCGAGGCGCTTCGCGCAGGGCGGTCCGTCGTCGATCACCTCGGCCACGCCCCGGGCGATCATCGCGGTGGCCATCGGGTCGTTGGTGAACATCATGTCGACCCCGCCGCGGGCGAGCGTCTGCGCCTGTAGCGCGGGCTCGACCGGAACCACGGTGACCGTCGCCGGGTCGACGTGGGCCGCTCGCAGCATCGCCGGGAGCCAGCGCCGGTACGCCACCGTCGGCAGCACCCCGATCCGGCGTCCCGCGGCGTCGGCGGGGAAGCGGAGCCCGCCTCCCCGGCGCCCCAGCACGTAGCTGAGACGGTGGCCCTCGTCCTCCTCCAGGGTGGTCACCACCCGAGGGGGCACTGGCGCTCTCGACGAGGCCAGCAGCACGATGGGCCAGGCCGCGTAGCCCGCGGCGTCGATGCGCCCCTGGGTCACGTCGTCGACCATCGGCTGCGCGGTGGGGTAGGGGCGCAGCCTCACCCGGAGGCCGTGGCGGGCGAAGAGGTTCTGCTTCGCCGCGAGGAAGAGCGGCAGGCTGATGCGCAGCGCGCTCACCCCGAGGGTCACCTCGTCGGGCCGGATGGTGAGGGCGTTGCCCCGAGGGACGAAGCCCACGAAGGCCGCCACCACCACCGCCATCACCACCGCCACCCCGAGCTTGAACTGCGTCCTGGTTGACTTCACGAACGACCGATCCCTTCCCTGCGCTGCGCGAAATCCATCGCCAGCTCAAGCCTGCTGCGCATCTGCGTGTGCCCGTCGCCGTTCACCTCCAGCGACAGGAAGCCCACCGGCCCCCTGCGGGAGAGCGCGTGGAGCACGGCGTCGGAGGTCGAGCTCGAAGGGATCGACGCGAAGGGCTTGATCGACACCACCAGGTCGGCCCGACGGGAGCGCTCCACGTCAAGGTAGACCGCGATCTCGGTGAAGCCCGCGCCAGAGCACAGCGACACGGGCACCCACTCCTCGGCGGCCTCGACCCACGCGGAGGCGTCCACCGGGGGGGAGAGCGAGTGGCCCGTCGCGGCGGCGTGGCGCGCCCACGCGTCGAGGATCATCGCCCTCACCCTCGCCAGCTCCCCGTCGCAGCGGCTCGCCCTCCAGGCCTGGTGCATCGCCCACTCGCACGCCAGCGGGGCCTCCACCTCCGCGCCGCGAGACTCCATCCAGCGCACCAGCCGGGCGCCCGGGTCTCCGCTCGACATCGCCGGGAGCAGCTCTCCGGTCACCCTCACCCTCAGCCTCGGAGCGTGGCTCCCCCGGCCGTGGCGGAGCGAGGGAGCGTGGCGTCGGATGGCCTGCGCCGTGTCCCCGCCGCACTCCAGCGCTGCGGTCACCGAGCGCAGCGCCTCGCCCACCCTGCGGTCGACCTCGTCGGGATCGGCGCTTCGAGCGCGAAGCCTCCGCCCCGCGGCGCAGAGCGCGTCCCCGGCCGCCATGGCGTCGAGCACCGCCTGCCAGACCAGTCCACGGGCGCCTGCGAGCAGCTCGTCGAGGACCCCGTAGCCACGCTCCGGCGAAGGGGCGAGCACCGTCGCGGAGGCGGCCCCTGAAGCGTGGAGCGCTCTCTGGAGGTCGGTCGCGTAGGAGCCGCAGCGATCACCCGGGGTGACGAAGCAATGCGCTCCAGGGCGAGCCCGGGCGTGTAGCACCATGGCCCCAGCGAGGTAGTAGACGGAGCATGGGTGCCCTCGGGGCATCAGCGTCCGCCCCAGGGCGAGGGCCTCGTCGGTGGGCGCCGCCGCGGCCTCTGCGTCGATGCCGCAGCCCCTCAGCGCCGCGGCCAGCAGCGGGTCGTGAAGGGCGCCCGTCCCGAGGATCACGACCATGGACCGAGCCCCCGCTCCTGCATGGTCTTCGCGAAGGTGCGGAGCCGCATCCGGAGGGAGATGCGAGGGCGCGTCTCGTCGAGGTCGTGGAGGGAGCAGTACGCGGTGCCCGACTGGGAGAGCAGCGCCCTCACCGGAGCGTAGGTGGGAGCGTCCTGGGCGCACTTGAAGCTGGAGAGGTCGAGCACCCCGAGACCCCCGTGGCGCGCGGCGACCCGGGCGGCCCAGAGGCGCTCCCCTCCGCCGGAGTTGTCGCACTCGGGAAGGAGGTCCCTCACGTCGAAGGGGTCGGCGATGACGCCCCGGCGAAGCTCGTCGGCCATGATCCCCCGGAGCCACGGCTCGTCGCGAGGAATGGCCCGGGTGCTCATGGCGGGATAGCCAAGCGATTGAAGCTCGGCGCCCACGTGGTGGGAGAGCCCCGGGTCGGCGTGGTAGGGCCTCGCCAGCACCAGCACCGCCCCCCGGCCCTGGGAGCGCGCGGAGAGCAGCGCCCCCGCCCTTGCGTGGAGGCGGGCCTCGAAGCGGCGCACCGCGGCGGTTCCGGCGTCCACCGCGGCGTCGCTCTCCTCTCGGGACATCCCCAGCAGCGCCCGGAAGGCGCCGAACATCTGCGAGCGCAGCCGCTCTGGCTGGGAGAGCGCCACCTCGGGGTCGAGCAGCGCGATGCCCCTTTCGTCGAGGGCATTGCCGCCGAAGGAGGCGCGCACCAGGGCGGGCGAGGAGGCCACGACGGGGCACGAGGCGCAGTCGGCCGCGTGCCTCACTGGAGTGACGGCGTGGGTGACCCGAGGCACGAAGAGCGCGTCAAGGCGGCGCCCCCGGTCGTGGACCCGGTGCAGCAGGTGGTGAACATGGGCCAAGGGCACCTTCACCGGGAAGCAAGGGTCGGTGGAGCCGTGGTGGGCGCCCTCCCGCCACAGGGCGTCGGTGGTGGCGGGAGAGAACACCACGTCGCGAGGAGCGACCCCGAGCGCCTCCAGGTAGGCTCGGAAGAAGGGCGCGGCGCGGTACTGGGCGAGCACCCTGGGGATGCCGATGCGCAGCGGCCGGGAGAGGCGTCGCAGGGGCTTCACCGAAGGGTCGGAGACGAAGAGCTGATGGGCCTCGAAGGAGTAGAGGTCGGGCACCCGGTCCTCCCGCTCCCTTCGCCGCTGCGCGCCGTCTCGGGCCGAGGCCTCGCCCCCTGCCTCGCAGCCGTGGCCGACCAGGAAGGCGCGGCGCTCTCCCTGGTCGACGAGCTCCAGCTCGGCGCGGGGGCAGCGGTTCTCGCAGAGGTCGCAGCGCAGCTCGTCGTGGGCGCGGAGCGTGGCGACCGGGAGGTGAAGCGCCCTCGGAGCCCTTGCCGAGGCCCCATCGAGGGCGAGCAGCGCCGCGCCGAGGGCACCCGCGAGCTCGGGGTAGGGGTGCACCGCCACGCGCACCCCTGGGACGGTCGCGTCGAGGTGGTCGACCTGGGCCCGCACCGCGGCCTCGTTGCGCTGCACTCCTCCCTGGAGCAGCACCGAGCGCCCCAGCGACGCGGGAGGAACCCCGTTCATCACCTGCGTCCAGACGATGCGAGGGAGGGCGCGCGCCAGGCCCGAGAGAATCTCCCCGGGATCGTAGCCCTCCCGCTGGAAGCCCACCCGCGCGGCGTCGACGAAGACCACGCAGCCGTCTTCGAAGCGTGGCGCCCGGCGCGCGGCGAAGGCCCTCTGGGCGTAGCGGTCCCTCTCCACGCCGAACTCCCTGGCGGTCGACTCCAGCACCATGCCGATGCCCGCGCTGCACTGGCTCGACACCCAGAACTCCCGAAGCGATCCGTCGGGGTCGAGGGCCAGCACCTTGATGTCCTGCCCTCCGACGTCGCAGACCACCTCGACCCCGGGCATCACCGCGCGGGCCGAGCGGGCGTGGGCCAGCGTCTCGACGACCTCCAGGTCGGCGCCCACCAGCGGCGCCATCCAGGCCGATCCGTATCCAGTGACCGCGATCGCCGAGAGGGTGGCGGCGGGGTCGACCTCCGCGAGGCTCGCCTTCACCTCGGAGAGCAGCGAGCGGGCGTCGTCCACCGGGTCTCCGCTGGCGCGCTGCGACTGCGCCACCAGGCGCCGGGAGCCATCGAGGATGACGGCCTTGGTGACCGTCGAGCCGGCGTCGATGCCCAGCGCGTAGCGCCCCACCGGGGCGTCGACGAGGGGCCACGCGGGGCGCTCTCCATGCGGCGGCGTCGCTTCCAGCGCCCGCTCCTCCCGGGCGAGCGAGGCGGGGCGGGCAGTGGCCGCGGCGCGCAGCAGCCACGAGCGGGAGCGGGCGCGGGCCTCGGGCTCGGGCTCGCAGCGGAGGGCGGCGCCGAGCGCGGGGTAGTAGAGCGCGTCGTCGGGCACGAACACGTCGCGGCCGCGAGGATCGAAGTCGACCCCGCGCTCCTTCCAGAGGGCGGCGAGGTGGCGCCTCCACGCCATCGTGAGCGCCGGGAGGAACACATGCGGCCCCCCCAGCAGCACCACCGGGGGCTTCGGAGTGAGCCCTCGGGCCAGGGCTCCGAGGCTCGCCAGCACGATGGCGTCGGCGAGGCTCGCCACCAGGGCGTCGACCCCTACGCCTCGGCGGGCGAGGTTCACCAGGTCGGTCTCGGCGAAGACCCCGCAGCGGGCCGAGAGCGGGTGCACCTCCTCGGCGCGGTACACCGCGCGGCTCGCGGCCTCGGCGCTCACCCCGATGCGCCGCAGGCAGCGCTCAAGGGTGACCCCGGTGCCCGCCGCGCATCGGTCGTTCATGGCCACGTGGGGCTTCGCCCCGTCGGGGCCGCCTCGCTCGAAGGTCACCAGCTTGGCGTCCTGGCCTCCGAGGTCGATCAGGGTGCGGGCCTCGGGGTGACGCCTCGCCACGGCCTCGGCCGCCGCGGTCACCTCGTGGACCCCGTAGGCCCCCAGCGGGGCGACGACGGCGCTGCCGCTGCCGGTCACCGCGAGCCTGGCGCGGGGAGGGAGCACAGCATCGAGCAGCGCGGCCACGGTCTCGGCGAGGCGCCCCTGGTGCCGGGCGCAGCGCACGATGGGGGCGGAGCCGGCGGAGGTCACCACGACCTTCACGGTGGTCGAGCCCACGTCGAGCCCCACCGTGGCGCTCTCTCCGTGGGGGGATGGGGATGGCGCTCGCCGCACGACCTGCCGAATGTGGAGCCCCTGACCTGCGTCCATTTGACCGGGGACAAGAGCGGGGCTCTCCCGGGGCCCTCTTCGCCCATAGGCGTTAACCGACTTCGATACGGGGCAATCCGCGTGGAGTCGCTGGGGTTCGGGCGATGGCCCTCTTCGCCGCCGCGCCAGAACGGACCACCGCACCGAAACGGACCACCGCCCGGTGGGCCCGAATGGTCCATCGGTCGGGCGCACTCCGAGCTCGTCCCGGGTGGCACGTGCGCTGCTCAAGCCCGCGTCGCCGGGTGCGCAGTGCGCCCTGTGTTCAAGAGAGTACGAGGCGCGCCATGTCGATGAAGGTGACGTTCTGGGGAGTCCGAGGGAGCATCGCCTCGCCGGGGGCGGAGACGGCCCTGGTGGGGGGCAACACCTCCTGCGTGGAGGTGACGGTCGGCGAGACCTGCATCGTGCTCGACGCGGGCACCGGGCTGCGGCGCCTTGGCAACGAGCTGATGAAGCGCGGTCCGGTCGACCTCACGCTGCTGCTCTCCCACGTGCACTGGGACCACATCCAGGGCCTTCCCTTCTTCGCGCCGCTCTACGCGCCGGGCACGAAGGTCCACGTGGTCAACGGCGCCAACGGCACGCCCACCCACGAGGTGCTGCGCCGCCAGATGAGCGCTCCGACCTTCCCGGTGGACCTCAACGACGTGCCCGCGGCGCTGACCTTCGCGGAGGTGAGGGAGCGGCAGCGCTTCCACGTCGGCGAGGCGGAGGTCACCGTCGCCAAGGCCAACCACCCCGACCAGGTGTACGCGTACCGGGTGTCGAGCGGCGGCAGCTCGGTGGTCTACGCCACGGACACAGAGCACTACCGCTGTGTTGATCCTCGCCTCGTGTCCCTGGCCCGAGACGCCGACGTGCTCATCTACGACGCGCAGTACCTGCCCGGGGAGTACTCGGGCGAAGGGGGGATGAGCCGGGTGGGCTGGGGCCACTCGACCTGGGAGGCGGCGGTGGAGCTCGCCCGCGCCGCGGGCGTCGGCAAGCTGGTGCTCTTCCACCACGACCCTTCGCGCACCGACGACGGGGTGGCGGCGATCGAGGCGCAGGCGCAGCAGGGCTTCGGGGACGTGGTGGCGGCGAGGGAGGGGCTGTCGATCCAGGTGGGCGCAGCACGGTCCGCGCGCGCGGCGTGAGCGGGGTCTCCGCCGTGCTAGCCTCGGCGGCAGTGATCGAGCGGGAACACAAGCTCTCGCTGCTGTTGGAGCTCGGCGCGCTGCTCGCACAGGAGCTCGACCTCGACGCGCTGCTCGGCGACATCGGGCACCGGGTCGCCTGCGCGATGGGCGCCGAGCGGGCCACGGTCTTCGTCGTCGACTCGGCCACCGGCGACCTCCGGGCTCGCATCGCCGAGCGGCCCGACCTGCCCGAGCTCCACCTCGCTCGGGGCATGGGGGTCGCGGGCTGGGTGGCCGAGAGCGGCGAGGCGGTGAACCTCGTCGACGCCTCGAGCGACCCTCGGCACTTCGCGGGCGTCGACCGGGCGACGGGCTTCATCACGCGCACGCTGCTCTCGGTCCCGGTGCGCGATGGGCGGCGCGCCATCCGTGGCGTGCTCCAGGTGCTCAACAAGCACGGCGGGCCCTTCTCCCCGGAGGACGAGACCTTCCTCCAGGCGCTGGCCAACCAGGTCGCGCTGGCGCTCGACCGCACCACCCTTCGCGCGGCCGAGGGCAGCGAGCGCGGGGTGCAGGTGCGCGGGCTCTTCAACCACATCGTCGGGTCGAGCCCCGCGGTGCGGGCCGTGTACGAGCAGGTGACTCGGGCGGCGGCGGTCGACGCGACGGTGCTGCTGCGAGGGGAGACGGGCGCTGGGAAGGGCCTCTTCGCCCGGGCCATCCACGCCAACAGCCGGCGGCGCGCGGGGCCCTTCGTGACCGTCGACTGCACCACGCTCCCCGAGGCGCTCGTCGAGAGCGAGCTCTTCGGCCACGAGAAGGGCAGCTTCACCGGCGCCGACCGGAGGGTTCCCGGCAAGGTCGACGCGGCCGACGGAGGGACGCTCTTCCTCGACGAGGTCGGCGAGCTCACCCTGGCGGTGCAGGCGAGGCTGCTGCGCTTCCTCCAGGAGCACTCCTTCGAGCGGGTGGGCGGCCGCGCCACCATCAAGGTCGACGTGCGGGTGCTCACCGCGACGCACCGCGACCTCGAGGCCCTCGTCGCCCAGGGGCGCTTCCGCCAGGATCTCTTCTACCGACTCCGCGTGGTCGAGATCACGGTGCCTCCGCTGCGCGCTCGGGGCGGCGACGAGGTGCTCGCGCTGGCCGAGCACTTCCTCGACGGCTTCACCCGTCGCTACGATCGGCCGGGGCTGAGGCTCTCGTCGGCGTCTCGCCTCGCGCTGCGAGCGCACGACTGGCCCGGCAACGTGAGGGAGCTGGAGCACACCATCGAGCGCGCGGTGGTGCTCTGCCCCGACGAGCTCATCGGCACCGAGCACCTGGGGCTGCCTGTGCGGCGAGGTCCGGCGCCGGAGCCCACGAGCGCCGCGCCTGTCGAGGGGGTCGTGCTGCCGCTTGGGCTCAGCCTGTCGGAGGTCCAGGCGCGCTACGTCGAGGCCACGCTGCGCGCCTTTGGCAACAACCGCAGCCAGGCCGCGCGGGCGCTCGGGGTCGGACGCAACACCCTGCGGCGCAAGGCCCTGAAGGCCTGAAGGGAGACCGACCGCGAGGGCGTCGGCGAGGATATCCCCGGTACGACCGCGAGGCCGTCAGCGACCGGAGCCAGACCGCGACCGTGAGGGAGCGGGAGCGACCTGCCACGACACCCCAGCGCGCCTCTCCGTCGCGCTGGGCGGGCGTCAGCCGTCGATCCAGTCGGTGAGGCCCTCGCGGCGGTGCACCTCTCGCAGCCCGGGGTCCTGCCGCATCCGGTCGAGGTAGGCCTTTACATGGGTCCAGCTCGTCGCGGCGCGGGGCATGTTGCGGGACCATCGGGCGAGCATGGTGGCCAGGTGATCGGCGGCGGTCTTGCGATCGCCGAGCAGGAAGGCGCGGCCGTCGGCGAGCTCGGCGTCGATGCGCTCCCACGCGGCCTCGATCTGCAGCCGGGCCCGCTCGCGGATCGCCCCTGCCCCTTCAGGGTCACCGTCCTCGTCGGCATAGAACCAGTTGCGATAGGAGGGCAGCAGGCTGTTCGCAAGGAAGACCATGGTCTGGAGGTAGGCCGCGCGTCCGGGCGCGTCCGGCGCGACGTCGAAGCGGGCCTCCGGGTGGCGCTCCGCCAGCAGCATGAGGATCGCGGCGGACTCGGTGACCGGCGCGCCGTCGACGATAAGCGTGGGCACCCTGCCCTGCGGGTTCAGCCGCAGGTAGTCGGGGGAGCGCTGTTCACGGCTCGCGAAGTCCAGCATGTGAAGCTCGAAGGGGACGCCGAGGTCGAGCAGCATCCAGTGGACGCAGAGGCTCGCCGTCGAGGGGCTGCCGTAGAGGACGTAGCTCACGAGGCCCTTGTATCACCCGTCACCCGACGGTGGCGCCGCGTGGAGCGAACGCCCGCGGGGCTGTGGGCGGTCGGTGTTGCGTTTCGCGCCGGTCCGGGTGACGACCCTGGCGATGATCGACACCACGCTCTTCGACGCCTCGGGGCGCGTCACCGACGCCATCGACAAGACCATCGAGGTCGCTGCGACGCCTGGCGCCCTCTTCGACGCCTGGACGACCTCCGAGGGGCTGCGCTCCTGGCTGGGCATCGGCTCGAGGATCGAGCTGCGCATCGGCGGCGCGTACGAGTGGGTGTTCCTGGAGGACGCGGCGCCCGGGGGGCAGGGCTCCGAAGGCTGCCAGGTACTCGCCTACGTCCCCGACGAGATGCTCGCTTTCTCCTGGAACGCGCCGCCCGAGATCCCCTTCGCCCGCGCTCGCCGCGCGTGGTGCGTGCTGACGCTCCGTCCCACCGCGGCGGGGACTCAGGTGCGCTTGCAACACCTTGGCTTCGGCACCGAGGGCGACTGGCCGATGGTGCGACCGTACTTCGATCGCGCCTGGGGTCGGGTGCTCGATCGCCTCGCCGAGCACTTCAAGCCGGCGTCGGATCACACCGACTGAAGGGCTCCTCGACGCGTCACAGAGGGAGGATGGTCACGTCGACGGCGAGGAAGAGTTGCCCACGCACCACGGCGAGCGTCTCGGTGTGCTCCTGACGATCCGCGCCGCTCACCACGATGGATCGCGACGCGGGAGCGATCGTCGCCCCCGCGCCGAACACCAGCGGAAGGGCGGGTAGTCCCCAGCGGAAGAACAGTCCCGGTGTGACGAACTGAAGCGGGTTGAGCTCATTGCGAACGCTCATGGTGCCCATCGGCTGCGGTGCCGTGCTCGACGCGGTGAGCAGGGCGCCCACGTCAAGCACTGGGACGAAGAGCCCCAGCGATCCCCAGTTGTTGCTGTTGTTTGGGCAGAGGGGGAGGCTGAAGTCGAAGCCGACCGCGCCCATCGGAGCGACAAATTCGCCTGCGTCGGCGGGAAGGATGGTGGTCGAAAGCGATCTCTCGAAGCCCGTCGTCACCCCAACCATCGCGGTCATCGATGCCATGCCGCGATGAGACTTCCCGCGCCAGCCCCCGAGCGGAGCAGAGAGCTGTTCGATGACACCAGCGACGTCATCAGGTCGCGCTGCGAGCAGGTCTCCTCCGAAATTCAGGGCACGCACGACGGCCGTCGGGAGCCTCAGGGCGCCGAGGTAGCGACCACCGAGTGCGAGGCCGGTCACCACAGCGCGAGGCGTGTTCTGCGCCACCACAGCGGATACGAAGGACGTGAGCTCCTGCGGCACCTCCACCCCCCCGACACCCTCTGCCAGCGTGAGTCGCTGTACGAGTTCGAGGGCGTCGATGGCGTGCTGAGCTACGAGTACCGCGGGCCGCACCGTCTCCGAGGTCGGTGTCGACGCGTCCCTGGACGATCGGCTCGCGTCGGAGGTCACCGGCTCAGCGCGACGGGTGGCGGACGATGCGATGCCGAGCCGGTTGAAGGCGGCATCCAGTCCGATCAGGCTGTTGACGAGCGGTGTGATGAAGCGTTGACGCCCGTCGAAGCACGACTGCTGAGAGGCGTTGTTGCCGGGGAAGAGCGCCGTGCAGCGGTGACGCAGGGACAGCCCGAGCGCTCGCTCCGCGGAGGCGCGGCGGTCGATCTCGGACGCGCCGACGCTCGAGAGCGCGAGGGTCGTGCGCAGGATGCGGACAGCGACGAGGAGATCGCGACGGGTGTTGTCACACCGGGGAGTGGAGACCGATGCACCACGGGAGTCGCACGACAGCGTCTCGACGGCGTGAAGCAGCCGATCGACGAACATGACCTGGCTCGACGAGCGCAGCATGGCGTCGAAGGCGGCGAGCGTCAGGGTCGAGCGCAGGTCTGCGTCGTAGTCGGTTCCGAACGCAGCGCCCCGGACCATATCATCGCCCATTGCCTCGAAGAGGTGCTGGGGGATGAGGTAGATATCGCGCCCCACAGCCGCTTGAAACGATCCCCCGAACGAGGCGCTGAGCGTGAACTCCTGGTTCGCCAGGAAGGTGCAGGTGGTCTGGAGCATGATTCTTCGGAACACCGAGTAGGCGCAGTCCCGGCGCTGCTCGTCGCTCCGGGATGCGGCCTGTGAGCATGAGCTCTCCAGCGCAGGGCAGAGGGAGTCCTGAAGTTGCCCGAGCATCGAGGTCTGCAACTCGGCCCGCATGCGAGTCTCCAGGAAATTCGCCAGCCCCTGGATCGCAACGCTCATGATGTTGAGGGCGACGCCCTCGAGGGAGGACGCGTCGCCGACAGCCGGAGCACCAGCGGTCGCACCACCGTCAATCGCAGAGCCGGGCGGCGTGGCGAGGTTGATCGTGGGTCCTCCGTGAGTGACCATATCCGCGTGGGCATCAGCCTGAAAACGCTGGCCGTCGTGCCCGTCGGCAGATGGGAGAAATTCCGTGGGCAAGGCGCTCTCCAGACTGAGGAGATGGGCGTCCGAAGGAATGCCAGCGGTCGATGGGCTGGCGCAAAATGCGTCGACAGCGGCGACCGCGGCAGCCGGAGGCGCTGACGAAGAGACGAGTCGCGGACGCAGGTCACATAGTCGGAGTGCGCGATTGAAGCGGACGAGGTTGTCGCGCAGGCTCGACTGCACCTGCAGTGATTGATCCTGTGTTGGAGGCGCGTCGGTCATCGGCTCACCGCGGCAGACCGTGAGCGGGAGCGCAGGAGCGGCGAGCCCCGATTCACTGTCCACCAACCTCGCGGCTCGGCGGGTCGCGGACGAGTAGCGGTCCACGGCGAGACAAAGCTCCACGGCGGGACGCAACTGACGCTCGCTGAGCTCCTGCGCCGCGACCGGATGCGCCGCGAATGTCCACAACATGATCGACAACGCCCAAGAGACCGTAATCTGCTTCCTCATCGTCTCTACCTTTCTGGCTCGACCCAACCGCAATCAGACCGCATCGATCGGTGACCATCATGTACGTGAAGTGCCTCATCCATGCCAGTCGCCGGAGGAGCGTCCCAACGCCGATCTCACGAGGCTGCTTTCTGGCGGAATCACATGACTCTTCGTGCGCTCGCCATGCCCGTCAGGGAGTGGTACCGTGGCGCGCTTCCTCTGTCTGTGGCTCGTTGGCCGGGCCGAGTTCCGCATCTTCTGTTGGCAGCGCGCGACATCGGGCGACCCGCCGCGGCACAAGGGGTCGTAGTCGGACGGACGATGCTTGTGCAAAATGAACCGATCTCCGCCCCATCACGGTCTTCGCAAGACTCCTGAAACGAATCGAGAAACCACAGCATGTCAGTCTACAAGACAGACGTTCGTGTCCTGAGGGCACGCGGGACCGTCGTAGCGTTGGTGCTCGGCCTGGCCGCGCTCGTGGCCCTCGTCTTCCTACAGCAGAAGCCCTCGGGCAATCCGACGATATTCGGAGCGAGATGCGAGCTGGCCTATGCGCTTGCGCTCGCCAGCTGCCTGTTCTCGCTCGCTACCACCGCCCAACTGGCCCACGATCTCTTTCGCATATCGCGGAGAAGTGCGTTCGCCGCCGCCGCCGCGCTGGGCCTTCTCATCACGCGGGTTCCAGACCCTGAGCAACTCAGCAGTGACAAGATGCTGCTCGTGGCTTCTGCGTTGGCAAAGTTCAGCATCTCCATCGCCAGCGTTCTCGCAGGGGCAGAACTGGCCTGGAAGGTCTGGCCGACCAGCTCCGGTCGACTGGCAGTGCTACGCGGTGCGATCGCGTTCGCCGCCGTCACCGCGTACATCACCCTCACATGGGAGCGCGTTGAGTCCGCCTCCGTCGCAGTGATCGCACTGAATCTCTTCAAGACCGTCGCTGTCACAGGTATCATCACCGCGATCACGGCGTCCATCACATACCTTCTGTTGCATGACCTCTCCAGCACGGGTCATTCTGCCCCTGCTTCGACCGCGAACATTACGGACGAGATGGAGAGTGACTGGGTGCGCCACCGCCGTGAGGCGGTGGGCGTGCGCGACGACGTCCCCAGGACGGGCCTCGCGCTCTCCGGCGGCGGAATCCGCTCTGCCTCGGTGTGCCTCGGCTTTCTTCACGGCCTCGCGGACACGGACACCCTGAAGTATATCGATATGCTCTCGACCGTGTCTGGCGGCGGATGGGCGGGCGGCGCGATGACCTCGCTCGCACGATGGCTGCCCAGGGGACACAAGATCATCCAACGAGAGGCATGGAACTCACTGGTCGCGCACCTCCGGGCGCGACGGTCGTACCTCTTCTCCGAGCGGGGAGCGACGGTCGGCAACGGGCTCTTCCTGGCCGTGAGGGTGTTCAGCGGCGCCATCGCCAACGGACTCGTGTTCGCGTGCGGCCTCATCGCCCTGTGTATTCTTGTTCCACTCACCAACTTCAAGGGTCCAGGCCCCGTCGCTCCGCTGATCATGCACACCGTGAACGCCGCGGAGCCATACCTTCACGGCATTTACCCTATAGTGTATCCCGCCGGGGAGAGTGCGAGAGAGCACCTTGCCGCGCTCAACATGGTCGCATTGCTCGCAGCAGGCGCGGGACTGGTCACGATCCTGCTGGTCTTCGCGACCATCGTGTCATTCATGAGGGTGCTTCCCGTGCACTTGTCGGCGCCCCTCGCGAGGGCGGCAGGCGCCGCTTCGGTGATCACGGGCGCCCTGGTCCTGCTCGACCTGACGCTCAAAGGGTCCCCGTATGTCACGATCCTGGCACTGGCGCTGGCTGCGACCATGGTCGTTTCGAGGTTGTTTCGCAGACTGTCATGGGACTCGCTGGTGGTCACGGCGCTGGGCCTCTTTACCGGGCAGGCGGCGTTCGCCGAGGCCGAGGCGGTGCTGGTCAGGTTGAGCAAGGAGTGGGGGCATGCGCTCCGCACGGCCATCTTGTTCCCCTCGGTGCTCGCTGCGCGGTTCTTCCCCTCCATCGAAGGACAGCAGCGGATCGCGATCGCACTGCTCTTCCTCGCCCTGCTGTTCGCCATCACCGTCGACCGCAATCGAACCGGCCTGTCCGGTTTCTGGACCGACAAGATCGCAAAGGCCTTCCTGTCCGATCCGCGCGTCGATTCGATCGCTCTCATGAAGGACGGCGACAACCCGAGCTCGGAGTCCGCTTCGACCCTGTCCACAGACCCCGTCTTCTACCTTCATGAGATCGCAGACACGAAGGGCCAGAGGGAGCTCTTCCGATGGGGGGCGCCATTCCACATCATAAGCTGTGCGGTCAATGTCCCCGGGTCGGACGCGAACGACCTCGCGGGACGTGGCACCGATCACTTCGAGTTCACGCCGTACTCGATTGGCAGCAAAGCGACCGGATGGGCTCCGGCCAGGTCCTACGATGACGGCGTGACCTTCGCCGATGCCATCGGGATCAGCGCGGCAGCGCTCAACACGCAGGGGGGCGTGTCGATTCCGACGATCGCGCGACCGTTCCTCGCGCTGCTCAACCTCCGTCTGGGGTACTGGATCCGAAATCCCCGCTACGTGAGCGACCGGATACGCTTCCGGCAGTGGGGTCGGCTCTGGGACTTCCATGCCATGCTCGAGACCTTCGGCCTCAACTCGGAAGAGGACTCCATGGTGCTCGTGAGCGACGGCGGCCACCACGACAACCTCGGGTTGCTGGCGCTGGTCCGAAGGAGGGTGCCGATCATCGTGTGCGTCGATGCTGCGGCCGACCCACGGTACGAGCTCGCGGACCTCGGACGGACCCTCCACCTCCTTCGCGAGGAGAGATGGGAGAACAGGGAGCTCAAGGTCGAAGGGATGCAGCCATCTGGACTCTCGGGATCATGGACGGACCGTGTCGCAAAGGATCCCGTCGTGATGTTCACTCTCTGCCATCCGGAGTATGACCCCCTCACGGTCATCTATGTGAAGTCGACGCTATCCGCTGCCGACCCCTTCGACGTGCGCGCCTACGCCCAGAGCCACGCCGACTTTCCCCAGCAGACCACCGCGGATCAGGTGTTCGACGCCGCGCAGTTCGATGCGTATTACATGGTCGGGCGTCTCCTCGCTGAGCGAGCAGCGAAGGTCCTCCGCGAGCGGGTCGATCCAATGCCCTCAGGCGAAAGCGACGACGGGTTCTAGAGCGTTCGTCCGACGGACTTGGTACGCGGCACAAGGTACCCGGCGCGGTGGGAGAACCAGCCTCGCGCGTCCTTCGGCGTCACGGCGGCGATCGCTTGGCGCAGAGCCTCGTAGAGCGAGGCCA
>Ga0207969_100404_pt1 | contig 20606 bp, 10 predicted proteins | sample LakWasMet25_LOW6_2_FD_183869 | JGI IMG/M metagenome (GOLD analysis project Ga0207969, IMG submission 183869) | Freshwater sediment methanotrophic microbial communities from Lake Washington under simulated oxygen tension - Sediment Metagenome... | ecosystem: Environmental > Aquatic > Freshwater >... | reverse complement strand
CGCGGCGGAGGAAGATCGACCAGGCCTCGCGGGTGTAGAGCGTGGCCTCGGTGTGGGCGAAGGCTCCGGCGGAGGTGGCGGCCCAGGTGTCGACGAGGGAGGCCTGGAGCACCGAGCAGTGCATGCGGGAGCGGGCGAAGAGGGCGCGCCCGTCGCCGAGGCGCACGGTGACGCGCGGGTCGTCGATGGTGGGCGAGCGGCCGCGGATGGCGTGGAGCATGGCGACGATGCCGGGGTTGATCTCCGCGCCGTAGACGTGGTCGTGGCCGACGGCGAGGGCGGCGATGAGGTCGCGGCCGCCGCCGACGCCGATGACGCAGGCGTTGCCGGTGGGGCGCAGGACGTGGGCCGAGGTGGTGGCGTCGAAGCGGAGGATGTTGAGCTGCGAGGCGGTGCGCCAGGCGTAGACGGGGGTGGCGGCCTCGCCGTCGAGGGTGGCGTCGGCGGCCTCGACCATACCCGGCGGGGTATTCGGCGAGGGCGACCAGAGGTGCCAGTGCGGAACCTGCCGGAAGGGCCCGAGGCGCACATAGGCGAGCGGGGTCCAGGCCTCGAAGGTGGGGGTCTCTCGCTCGGGGCGGGGAGCTCCCTTGGGATAGCGGATCACCAGGCCCGCGTCGGAGCCGCGGGCGCCGAGGGCGACGACGAGCGAGGCGGCGGCCATGGCGACGGCGCGGGCGCGGGTGCGGTCGCCGGGCGGGGCGACGACCCAGGCCGCGGCGGCGCTGAGGGCCGCGAGGAGGATGAGCGCGTCCGGGGCGCCGAAGGGGCCCAGCAGCACCAGCGGGGCGAGAGCTCCCAGGGCCGCGGCGCCCAGGTCGACGGCGTAGAGCACCGGCGTGGAGACGGCGGCGTCCGCGAGCAGGCGGGCGACGATGGCGCCGCCCGCGACCAGCGGAATCGCGGCGGCCGCGCTCACGACCATCAGCGCCGCGAGCGAGGAGAGGTTGAGCGAGAAGGTGAGCGGGACGGAGACCACCACCGCGACGGTGATGGCGAGGCCGAGGGAGAGCGCGAGGAGTCGCCGGGCGATCCACGGCGCGAGGGGCTCTCCGGCGCGGGACGCGGCGTCGGCGTCGAGCGAGCCGCGCGTGAGGCCGAGCATCGCAAGCGACAGGACGACGAACGCGAGGCCGTACCAGGTGGTGACCGAGAGTGCGCGGGTGAGCAGCACCTCGGCGGCGACGGTGGTCGCGGACACGAGGGCGAGCACCGCGAGGGTGAGGCCGCGGGAGACCGTAGACATAGGGGGCCGCGACCCTACCACCAACCACCAATCGTCCACGGCACCCTTTGCCAGCCCACGGCGGGGAGGGTACGGTCAACAAACCTGCTTGGTAGCGTCGCTGTTCTCCATCGCTGGTCTACGAGGTGATTCATGCACGATCGCTCTAAGCGCACGGTTCTGACGCTCGCCACCCTCGGCCTCGCCGGGGCCTCCCTCGGCTTCGCGGGGTGCTCCGATCGCCCGGAGGTGCAGCGCTCTGTCGCCCAGGTGCAGCGCGCGGTCGGCGAGGGCGCCCAGGGGGCGATGTCCCACCGGCCCGGGGCTCGCCAGCCTCTGCCGAACGCCATCGAAGAGAGCACCAACCTGGTGCAGAACGCCCCGGGGCTTACCGGAGCGGTCCCGGCCATCGCTCCCCGCGCCGCCGATCTGCCAGTGAGCGCCCTGCCGCAGCATCACCCCGACGGCGACTCGGTCGCCTTTGACCCCGACCGCAACCACATCGACATCGCCACCGCCCGCAGCGGCGACCGCCTGGGCGTGGCGTGGCACGACAGGGCCGAGGGGATGTGGTTCTCCAGCACCGACCTCCAGGGCCGCGGGCACGGCGCGCCGGTGCAGATCCGCGCGCTGGTGAGCGAGGAGGAGGGCCTCTCGGCGCCGGCGGTGGTGGCCGCGGGCGACGCCTTCGGGGTCGCCTGGGTCGACGCGGAGAACGGCCGGGTGCGCTTCCAGCTCGTCGGCGTCGACGGCGCCCCGCGCGGGTCCTCCTCGATCATCCACGACGGCCTCACCGATCCTCGGGCCGCCCGGCTGGTGTTCAACGGCCGCGAGTTCGGCCTCGCCGCGCAGCTCCGCGAGGGCGTGTACTTCACCCGGGTCGATACCCAGGGTCGTCGCCTCGACGCCGGGCAGCTCTTCGCCGAGGGCGAGCCCGTCGACTGCATCGACTCCCTGCGCTGGGACGGCCGGGCCTACTCCGTGGCCTTCTCCGTCTCCCGCGACGGCTCCGTCGAGCGCCGCGAGCAGCGCGTCTCTGCGCCCCGCTCGGTGGCCTTCCGCTCCTCTCTCCGGCACCCGGCTCCCCGCTTCATGTAGGCCCTCCACCCCCTCTCGGCTCGCGGGTTGCGCGGGCTGCGGGGTTCGTGGTTTCTTCCGCGCCGCGCGACGGGCTCCATCCACCAGCGTCCGAACGCGCGAGCGAGGGAGAGCACGACGATGTCCGAAGCGCTTTCTCAGACCACTCCGACGCGCGGCGCTTTTCTCCCCCGCCTGGGCTCGATGCTCGCCATCGCTCCGCTCGGAGTCTGGGTCACCTGGCACCTCTGGGAGAACCTCTACGCATGGCGCGGCGACGCCGCGTGGTCCGAGCGCGCGGTCGACACGGTGGTCACCGCCGAGGGGCGGGCCTACGTGGGCAACCCGCTGAGCGCGGCGCTCGTCAGCGCGGCGGTGTTCGCTCCGCTGCTCATCCACGTCGCGTGGGGCCTGCGCCGGCTCTCCATGGCGAAGCCCAACAGGTACCGCTTCTTCGGCAACGCGAAGTACGTCCTCCAGCGCCTGTCCGCGCTGGGGCTGCTCGGGTTCATCGCGGCGCACGTCTACCTGGCGCGCATCGGCCCCGCGCTCCACAGCCCCACCGGGCACGAGAGCTTCGACGACCTCGCGGCGCACATGCGCCATCACCTTCCCACGCTGGTGGTCTACCTGCTGGGCGTGCTGGGCACGACGTTCCACCTGGCCAACGGGGTGTACACCGCGTCGTTCATCCACGGGCTCGCCGCGTCGCCCCGGGCGCAGCGACGGATGCAGGTGGTCTCGGTGGCGCTCTTCGTGGTGCTGCTGGGCGTGGGCTGGGGCGCCGTCGCCGGGCTCTACGTCGCCGGCGCGCAGTACGTCGCTCCGGCGGGCTGAGAGATCAGCCCATCACCCGAGCGAGCACCGCGCGGAGGGCCTCGAACTCGAAGGGCTTCTCCATCTGCTCGTTGGGGACGCGGGCGAGGAAGGCCTGGGCCCTGGCCGTGTATGCCCCGCCGGTGAGGAAGATCGTGCGCTCGAGCTGATCGGGCGCGGCTGTCTCCATGGCCTCGTAGAGCTGGGGGCCGTCCATGCCGGGCATGTTGATGTCGCAGAGGATGGCGTCGAAGCGCGCGCCCTCCGCGAAGAGCTTGAGGGCGCTCTGGCCGGAGTCGCAGAGGGTGACCTCGTGGTCGAGGCTCAGGATGTGCCCGAGGGACACCCGGACGAGGGCGTCGTCGTCGATGACCAGCAGCCTGCCGCGGCGGGCGGCGCCGGGCTTCGAGAGGGAGGAAGGATCGCTGCTGGTCATCGGAGAACTCCTGTGAGGGGCTTTAGCGCAGTGCCTCGTCGAGCAGCTTGGACTGCTCGAGCTTGTGGCTTGCGTGCGAGCCCGTCGCAGGCGACGCGCTCTCCTCGCGGGCCACGCAGCCCAGCGGGAACCGCCCCCCCAACATCCCGGGCAGGCGAGCGGAGAGGAAGTACCACGCCCCCATGTTCCAGGGGTCTTCCTGTACCCAGAAGAGGGGGGTGCCCTGGGCGTAGGGGGCGAGGGCCGCGTCGAGCTCGCTCCTGGACAGGGGGTAGAGCTGCTCCAGGCGGATGATCGCGACGTCCATCGCCTTGCGCTCGGCGCGGGCGGCGTGGAGGTCCCAGTACACCTTGCCCGAGCAGAGCAGCACCTTGCGGACGGCCTTCGGGTCGACCGCGACGTCGGGGATCACCCGCTGGAAGCTCCCGTGGACGAGGTCGTTGACCACCGACTCCTTGGCGCGGAGGAAGCTCTTGGGGGTCATGATGACCAGCGGCTTGCGCAGCGGCCGCAGCACCTGGCGGCGCAGGGCGTGGAAGATCTGCGCGGGGGTCGTGAGGTTGCAGACGAAGAGGTTGTCCTCGGCGCAGAGCTGGAGGAAGCGCTCCACGCGGCCGCTGGAGTGCTCCGGCCCCTGGCCCTCGAAGCCGTGCGGGAGCAGCAGCGTGAGGCCCGAGAGGCGGTTCCACTTGTCCTCACCCGACGACAGGAACTGATCGATGATGACCTGCCCCCCGTTGGCGAAGTCGCCGAACTGCGCCTCCCAGATGGTGAGCCCGTCGGGGTAGTCGAGGGAGTACCCGTAGTCGAAGCCCAGCACCCCGGTCTCCGAGAGGGGTGAGTCGTACACCTCGAAGCGCGCCTTTCCGGTCGCGAGCGTGGTGAGCGGGGCGAAGCGTCGGCCGTTGACCGAGTCGGTCCAGACCGCGTGGCGGTGGCTGAAGGTGCCGCGCCCTGCGTCCTGCCCGGAGAGCCGGATGGGGAAGCCCTCTTCGAGCAGCGAGGCGAAGGCGAGGGCCTCGGCGGTGCCCCAGTCGAGGGCGCTGGTGCCGGCGGCGTTGACCTGGTCGCGGCGGCCCTTGAGGAGGTTCTCCACCTTGTGCTGGATGTGGAAGTCCGCGGGCACCGTGGTGATCGCCTTGATCAGCCCGGTCAGCCGGGGAAGGCTGACCTTCGTCTCCACGTCCGGCACCTGCGCGTCTGCGCCGCCGTGGTAGCGCTCCCAGATGCCCGCGAGGGTGTTGGGCAGCGGGTGGTGCAGCGAGTCCCTGGTCTCGGTGAGCTCCTCCTCGAGGGACTGCTTGCGGTTGGCGGCGAGGGCGTCGACCTGCTCGCGGGTGACCTTGCCGAGCTGCAGCAGCCGGTCGACGTAGGCCGCGCGGACGGAGGGCTTGCGGTCGATGGCGGAGTACATCACCGGCTGCGTGAAGCGGGGCTCGTCGGTCTCGTTGTGGCCCCACTTGCGGTAGCAGTACATGTCGATCACGACGTCGCGGCCGAACTGCTGGCGGTACTCGACCGCGAGGTGGGCGACGTGGGCGACCGCCTCGGGGTCTTCGCCGTTCACGTGGAAGATCGGGATGCCGAGCATCTTCGCGAGGTCGGTGGCGTAGCGGGTCGAGCGCGCGTCCTCGGTGTTGGTGGTGAAGCCCACCTGGTTGTTGACCACCACGTGGAGCGTCCCGCCGGTGGCGTAGCCGCGCAGGCTCATCAGGTTGAGCGTCTCGGCGACCACCCCCTGGCCGATGAAGGCCGCGTCGCCGTGGATGAGGAGCGGGACCACCTGGCGGCGCTGCGTGTCGCCGCGCCGGTCTTGCTTGGCGCGCACCCGCCCGGTCACCACCGGGTTGACGAACTCAAGGTGCGACGGGTTGAAGGCCAGTGAGAGGTGCATCGAGCCCTGCGCCGTGGGCCGGTCGCAGGAGTACCCGAGGTGGTACTTCACGTCTCCGCGCCCCATGCTGTGCTCGGGGTGCTTGTCGAAGAAGTGCGCGAAGATGTCCTTCGGCGACTTCTGCATGATGTTGCAGAGCACGTTGAGGCGGCCGCGGTGGGCCATGCCGATGACGGCCTCCTCGACGCCGAGCTCGCCCGAGCGCTGGAGCATCAGGTCGAGCAGGGGGATGAGCGACTCGCCGCCCTCCAGAGAGAAGCGCTTCGCCCCGGTGAAGTTGGTGTGGAGAAACTGCTCGAAGATCTCCGCGTCGATGAGCCGCCCGAGGATGTGGAGCTGCTCGTCGGCGTCGAGGTCGAGGCGGTTGGCGCTCGACTCCATGCGCTCGCGCAGCCACGCGCGCATCTGGAGTTCTTCGACGTGCATGTACTCCACGCCGATGCTTCGGCAGTAGGTCTCCTCGAGGCGCTCGATGATGGCCCGCACGGTCGCGTCGTGGCCGAGGCCGCCGAGGTCGCCGGTGGGGACGCGCGCGTCGAGCTCGGCGTCGCTGATGCCGTAGCGGTCGGGGGTGAGCTCTCGCGGCGGGAGCTGGACGAGCGCGAGCGGGTCGAGCTGGGCCCAGAGGTGACCGCGGAGGCGGTAGGCATGGATGAGCTGGTTGACCCGCTGCGCGAGCTCGGCGTCGACCCCGATGGGCGCCATGCTGAGCTTCTGGTGCAGCGGAATCTCCGCGGCGGCGTGGCCGTTGCCGTTGCTGACCGGGTGGCCGTTGCCTGAGGGCGCGACGACGTGGCCTGCCTCTGTCTGGAGCCCGTCGAAGTAGGTGCGCCAGCGCTCGCCAACGGTCGAGGGGTTCTCCTGGTAGCGGAGGAAGAGTTCCTCCACGAATGCCTGATTGACGCCGAAGTCCTGGTTCATGTTGCGCTTAACACCCGCGCGGTCGTTGGAGGGAGACCGCCCTGACGGGGCGAGCAACCATAGGGGCATCGCGATCCGATCGCCAGACCGAGGCGCGCAATCGCGAATCGCCGTCCGCCCCCCCGGAGGAGCTCACTCGATGGGGATGCGTCCGTCCGACTCCCTGGCCGGTCGCGCGCGGCGCACCGGAGCGCGCGTCGGCGCGACCCGAGGGGCGGTCGGGGCAGCGGGAGGAGGCTCGGCGACCACCACCGGGGCGACCGCCGCAGGAGGCGGAGGCGGAGTGACCGTCGGCACGTCGGGGACCACCGCCACCGGGACCTCCGGTGCGGGAGCAGGCTCGGGCGCAGGTGCCACCGCAGGCTCGGGCGCGGGCGGAGCTACGGGGCGGGCAGCGACCGGCGGCGTCGGCGGTTGAGACGTCGCGGGTTGTCGCGTTGCGATCACCGCGGCCACGATGCCTACGATGACCAGCAGGCCCGCCGCCCAGCCGAGCCAGCCCATGCGGTTGATCGGCAGGCGCACCGGTTCGGGGTCGTCGTCGAGGGAGACGCGCGAGGGAGCCTGACGGGGAGGCTGAGGGAGCAGCTCGGTGATCCGGTCGGAGTCTCGCGTCGGAGGCTCGACCTCGGGCGCCTGCGCCAGTGCGGGCGCTGGCGCCTGGACGGGCGCAGCTGTCGGGGCCGGCCGATCGGACGAGGGCGCGGGCGGAACCGAGAGGCCCTCCCTCCACACGGCCTGCTGCGGAACCTCGGCGAGCAGGGCCCTCAGCAACGATCCCGCGTCGGGGTAGCGGTCGGCCGGGCGCAGCGCGAGCGCGCGCTGGAGCACCGGCTCCCACGGGCCCACGTCGAGGCCCCAGCGGGCGGGCGTGGGGCGTCGCCGGCTGAGCGCCTCGGAGAAGATCTCCACCGAGTCGTCGCCCTCGTAGGGCTGCTCTCCGGTGAGCATCTCCGTGAGCACCAGCGAGAGCGCATGCACGTCCGTCCACGGCCCGGTGCGGGTGCCGCTGAGCTGCTCTGGCGCCGCGTACTCCAGCGAGAACATCTGGAGGTGCGCCTGCGTGGACGTCTGCCCCGGCGACGGCGCCCGGTCGTCGTCGGTCATCACCTTCGCGATGCCGAAGTCGAGGAGCTTCATCCTCACGTCGCCCCGACGGCCGGTCACCATCATCAGGTTGCCGGGCTTGATGTCGCGGTGGGCGATGCCCTCCTCGTGGGCCAGCGCCACGGCCTCGATGACCGGACGCAGCAGCGCGAGGCACTCCGCCGGGGAGCGGGCCGCGACGCCGGTCTCGGCGCGCGAGTCGAGGTCGTGCTCGAGGGTCTGACCCTCCAGCCACTCCAGGGCCATCCACGGCGCGAGGTCGCCCGTCGGCATGATGGAGCTGCCGAAGTCGAGCACCCGCACGATCGCCTCGTGATCAATGCGCGCGATGGTGCGCGCCTCGTTGGCGAACTTCCGGAAGAACTCCCCTCGCTCGGACTGCGCGTGGTGCGCCGGGATCTTCAGCACCTTCAGCGCGACCGTCTTCTGGAGCTCGGAGTGCGCGCAGCGGTAGACCACCGCGAAGCCCCCCTCGGCGACCACAGACTCCACCGCGTACTTCCCGTCGAGGCGGGTGCCCACCAGCCGGAAGGGATCGTTCGAGACCTGCTCTGCGCCTGCAGCCGTCATTCCGTGCACCGCACGCCGCACGCTACCACGCGACCGGCGCGTCGCCGCTCCTCGCCGTCTCGGCGCGGCGCTCCCCGCCGGGGCGGCGGTGTGATACCCGGTCAGGCACCGTGGCGAAGCGCGTGCGAAGCCTGCCTCTGCTCCTAGGGCTCTCGCTCCTGGGGTGCGTGCGCGACCCGCCTGCCCCGCCCCCCCGCCGCGCCGCCCCTTCGATCGCGCGCCCGCCCTCGGCCCCGGACGCCGCGCTCGCGGACGACGCCGGGGTCGAGCCGGCCGCGCCCCCCTCGCTCGCCGCGGTGGTCGCGCTGGTCCGATCGGGCGACCGCGCCGCGGTGCTCCCGGCCCTCGATCGGCTGCCCGCGTCGGTGCAGTCGAGCCCCGAGGCCCGCTTCATCGCGGCCCGCGTCGCGATCGACCTCGGCGACCCGGCGAGGGCGCTCGCCCGCCTCCCGGGCCTCGCCGCCGAGCTGCCCGCGCTCTCGCTCGAGGTCCGGCGGATGGAGGCCACCGCCCTCGCCTCGGCGGGGCGCCACGCCGACGCCAGGGCGGCCTATGAGTCCCTCGCAGCCCGGGGTGGAGGCGGCCGCGACCGCACCATGGCCGTCCTCGAGGCGTGGTCCGCGGGGGACAGGTCGTGGGCCGCCGCGGCGATGCGCCCGTGGGTCGCGCACCCGCCCCCGGGCATCGACAGGGCGCGGGCGTGGCGCCTCGCCGCCGAGGCCCTCGACGCCGTCGCCGATCAGGCCGCGGCCCTGGAGGCCCGCCGACGACTGGCGATCGCCGAGCCCGATACCGCCGCCGGGGTCGAGGCGCTCGCGGCGCTCTCCAGGGCGGGGCGACCGCTCACGGCCGCGCAGTCCATGGAGCGGGCCGGGGTGCTCCTCTCGAGGGCGCGCCACGCCGAGGCCATCGAGGCGCTGCAGTCGATCCCGGTGCTCGCGGGGCGCGACGAGGCGAGGCGCACCCACCTGCTGGGGAGGGCGTTCTTCGGGGCGAGGGGGAGGTACCCCGAGGCGCACCGCTGGCTCTCCGCGGCGGCGCGCAACCCGCTCAACGACGACCGCGACCACGACGCCTTCCTGGCCGCCCGGGCGCTCTCCCGCGCCGACCAGGACGACGACGCCGTACGCGCCTACGACGCCGTGGCGCGCTCTGTGCGGGGCCGCTGGGGCGACGAGGCGGCCTTCCTCGCGGCGTGGCTGGTCTCGCGCCACGGGGGGCGCGAGGCGGCGATCGCGCGGTGGAGGGCCTTCCTCCGCGATCGTCCCGGGGCGCCGTCGAAGCTGCGCATCGACGCGGCCTGGCACCTCGGGTGGACGCTCTACTCCGCCGGGCGCTTCGCCGAGGCCGTCGAGCCGCTCGCCCGCTCCAGCGAGCTGGCGACGCACCACCTGGAGCGCGGTCGCGGGAGGTACTGGTCCGCCGTGGCGAAGCTGCGCGGGGGCGATCCCTCCGCGGCGGTGACGGCGTGGCGGGGGCTCATCCAGCACCGACCGCTCACCTGGTACGCGATCCTCGCGGAGTCGCGGCTGAGGGCCCAGGGCGCGGCGCCCGACCCGATGCCCGCCCCGCCCGAGGCGCGTCCCCGCCCCGCGCTCACCCTCCCTCCGAGGGCCCGCTGGCTCGCCGCGCTCGGCTTCGACCGCGAGGCCGCGGACGTGCTCATCGCCGAAGAGGACTCGCTGCGCGCGACGCTCCCCCGGGAGCGCGCCGACGAGGTGATGGCCGGGGCGTACCTCTCGCTCGGCGACGCGCGCAGGGCCTTCCTGCTCTCCTCCCGTCACGCCGACGCCCTCGACGACCTGCCCTCCTCCACCACCCGCTGGATCTGGGACGCCGGCTTCCCCCGCCCCTTCGCCCCGCTGGTCGAGGCCGCGGAGGACGCCAACGGGCTGCCCCGCGACTACCTGTTCGCGATCATGCGCCAGGAGAGCGGCTTCAACGCCAGGGACGTCTCCACGGCGCGCGCCATCGGGCTGCTCCAGATGGTGCCGCCCACCACGAGGCGCGTCGCCCAGGAGCTCGGCATCCCCTTCACCGAGGAGCGGCTCTTCGAGCCAGCGTACAACATCCGCGTGGCGGGGCACTACATCGGGCGGCTGTATCGCCAGTACCGGGCGGTGCTGCCTCGCTCCATCGGGAGCTTCAACGCGGGCCCCGGCGCCATGAACCGCTGGATGCGAGAGCACGGCAGCGAGGACGTCGACGCCTTCGTCGAGCACATCCCCTTCGACGAGACCCGCACCTATGTGCGCCGCGTGGTGCAGAACCTCGCCCGCTACCGCTACCTCTACGGCCGAGGCGAGCGAACGGTGGCCCTGCCGCTGCGGAGCGACGCGGCCTTCGACGCGGTGGTGGACTACTGATCACCCGACGGCGGCACTTGCTCCGTGCCCTGGGGACGCGCTACCTCAGGGGGGCCATGGAGGTCAGCGCTGACGATGCAGAAACGAGATGGCTCCGAGCCCCCTCCGGGTGACGAGCGCGCGGGCGTTCCCTCGGCGCAACGCCCGCCGCTGCCCATCGGCGCGCCGCCTCGTCGGAAGTCCGTCGAGTCGCTCCCGGTGCTGCCTCCCTACCGCCCCCCACTGGGCTCGGACCCTCCTGCGAAGTCCCTCACGCTCTCGCCGCCTCGTCGGCCGAGCGACCCGCTGCTGCCGGTAGCCCCGGCGTCGCGCTCGCCGCTCTCGCTCTCGCCGCCCCGCTCGCCGTCGTCGTCCTCGCTGCCCCGAGCCGAGCCGCCGGCCCCCCGGCCGCCGACCGCCTCGCCGCCTCGCCCCGTCGCCCGCACGTCGCCGCCTCCTCCGCCCTCCCGCGCCGTCGCCCCGCCGATGGACGAGTCTCCCTTCGCGCAGTCGGCCCGCTCATCGCGTCCGATCCCGAAGGCCCCGTCCCTGTCCGACGAGATCTTCACGCTGCCTCCGCCGCCACCGTCGTCGCTGTCGGTGCCCGAGCGCTTCGAGCTCGACGACCTCTTCACCGGGGCGCCCGCCCGCGCGCCCACGGTCGCGCCCCGCAGGCCCACGGCGCCGCCCAAGAGCCTGGCCCGGTCGGCCCCCTCGACGGGCGACTCCGCCTACGCGTCGCTGCCCCCGCTGCGGCTCTCCGAGCGCCCGTCGGGGAGCGCTCTCCCGGCGCGGCCGTCCTCGCCGCCGCAGGAGGGCGAGGGCGAGACCGCGCTGCAGGGGAGCGAGCGCGCCGTCGCCGCCCACGCGTGCATGCTGGCCCTCGCGCGCGCCTCGCGGAGCTACCTCATCTACGACCCCAGCAACCAGGCGGTGCGGGGCTTCCTCGACGCGCTCCGCGGCGCCTTCGTCGAGTACCTGTCCCGGTATGGCGAGCTGCCGCTCACGGTGCGCCCCTTCGAGCTCGTGCTCGACCAGGAGGTCGTCTACATCGAGCGAGAGCGGGAGCGCTCGCTGGCGCTCAAGCTCTTCCGCGACGGCGTGAGGAAGATCACCCTCGACGCCGACACCACCTGGCAGGAGCTCACCAAGCTGCTGGAGATCCTGTCGATCCGCTTCGTGGGGGTGCGGCACGACGAGGACGACCTGGTCACCCTGCTCTGGAAGGCCGGGTTTCATCACATCAGCATCGAGTCCATCGAGGGCTTCGTCCCCGACGACGACGACGAGGTCCCCGGCGGAGAGCGCCCGAGCGGCGGCTTCGCGATCGCCGCGACGGTGAAGGTACCGACGGACTTCGACCTCCCGGCGCCGGAGCTGCCGTCCCCGCAGCGCGTGGAGCCCGCGGAGGTCTCCGAGGAGGCCCGCGCCACGCTGGTGGCGGAGTGCGCCTCTCCCCGGCTGCCGCAGGTCACCATCGACCTCACCCGCCAGCTCCTGGTGGTGGCGGGCGACCCGACCAACCCGCTGGGCTTCGACGAGGTCGCGCCGCTGGTGCGCGAGGCGCGTGACTTCCTGCTCTCAGACAGCCGGCTCCAGCAGCTCCGCGCGCTCTACGACGTGCTCGCGGACTTCGCCGACGGGCACCCCGAGCTCAACGAGCAGCTGGGCCCGCTGGTGTCGGGCTTCTTCGACGCGCGCGCGCTCCAGAAGCTGGTGCGTTCGGTCCCCCACGATGCCCCGTCGGCCCCCTCGGAGCTGAAGCAACTCCTCGCCGCGCTGCCCTACGATCCCCTCCCGGTGCTGCTCGACCTGCTGGGCACCGAGCGCGCGGAGAACGACCGCCGCATCCTGCGCGAGCTGCTCGAGGCTTACCTCCCGGCGCGCGCGGACGTGGTCATCGCCCGGCTGCGGGAGGTGCGCGGCAGCCTCGCGGCAGACCTGCTGCGCGCCCTCTCCGAGCGGCTGCCCGACGCCCCGGCGCTGGTGGCCTCGACGCTCATCGCTGGCGACGACGACGAGCTGCAGATGGAGTTTCTGCGGCTGACGGCGTCGGCGCGCACCGACGCCTCGACGCGAGGGGTGCTGGTGCACCTGCTGCGATCGACGAGCGAGCTGCTGCGGGTGCGCACCGTCGAGGCGATCGGAGAGCACCGCGAGCCCGGGGCCTTCACGCTGCTCCAGCGCCACGCCGAGCACCGCGCGGAGCTTCGCTCGTCGCCCGAGGAGATGGCCGCGGTGGGGCGGGCCATGACCCTGGTCGACGCCGCGCGGGCGATGGAGGCGTTCCGCGAGTGGGCGAGGCCGGCGGGGCTTATCCAGCGGCTGATGAAGAACGACGAGCACGGGGCGAAGGCGAGGGCGGCGGCCGCGGGGCTGGCGAGGCACCCGTCCGAGGAGGCCGACGCGATGCTGCGTGAGATGGCAGCCGGGGCGGCGACGGAGGCGATGCGCAAGGTGGTGGAGGGCGCGCTCGCCGAGCGCTCGGCGGCGGGAGAGTCAACGTGAGCGCGCTCGACGAGGTGGGCGAGGCGCAGCGGGAGGTCGGCAAGGCGCTCGACCGGGCGCGCGCGGGGGACGACCGCGAGCTCGCGGCGAAGGTGCGGGAGCTGGGGGAGCAGTTCGTGCGGATGCTCACCGGCGCGATGCGGATGACCCGCTTTCACGACACGCGCAACATGGCCTTCGAGGCGCCCCTGAGGGACCTCGAGCGCTCGCTCGCGGCGCTGCGCGACCTGCTGGGGATGGTGCAGGTCATCATGGTGGAGGATCAGGTCTACGTGAACGACCAGCGCCTCCGGCTGGACGAGAGGGTCGACCCCGGGGACAACTTCTCGGCGCTCTGGCTGCGCCACGAGGTGGGCGGGCTCAACCTTCACGCCACGCTCACCATGGACCAGTGGCGCAAGATCGTCGTCGGGGCGATGGCCGACCCGGTCGGCGCGCAGCCTCGCGCGGCGCTCCAGGCGGCCTTCGAGGCCGCGGGGCTGAGCGCGCTCGAGCTGCTCCCGGTGTTTCGCTTCCGCATGAAGGACGAGCGCCGACGCATCGACCAGAACGTCGGGGCGGTGATGCACCGCGCGGCGGGCGTCGTCGACGGGCTCTGGGAGGGCCTCGCCTCGGGCCGGGCGGCCAACCCGCTGCCCGTGCGCAAGATGATCAACGAGCTGGTCGACCTCCCCGCGCAGAGCGAGGAGGAGGGCATCGCCCGGGCGCGCTTCGACAGGAGCACCCACGCCCTGTCGCGGCACAGCTCGCAGGTCGCGATGCTCTCGGTGCTCATCGGCCGGGAGCTGGGGCTGCCCGACACGACGCTCGCCGACCTGGGCGTGACGGCCTGCTACCACGACCTCGGCTACGCGACCGACGAGGACGGGTACCCCCCGCCCTTCAGCCGACACGGGAGCGCCGCGGTGCGCAGCCTGCTGGCGCAGCGCGGGTTCCACGAGGCGCGCATCCACCGGATGCTGGCCTGCCTGGAGCACCACAGGCCCTTCAACGCGCCCGGCGGGGCGTCGCTCTTCGCCCGCATCATCCACATCGCGGACGACTTCGAGACGCTCACCCGCTACCGCTCCGGGGGGGCCATCATGTCGCCGCCCACGGCGATCGCCCGGATGTACGCCGCGCGAGGCACCGAGTACGACCCCGAGCTGCTGCAGCTCTTCGTCAACCGGGTGGGGCGCTATCCGCCGGGGAGCGTGCTGGAGCTCGACGACGGCCGCTGGGTGCTCGTGCTCTCGGGGGTGCGGGCGCCGGAGCTGTTCGACCAGCCCTTCACCGAGGTCGTGCGACTGGCCGACGGCACCGAGCCCCTCTTCCCCGCGCAGGTCGACCTCGCGGACGAGGGGACCGTGCGGCGCGTCGTGGAGTGATCCGCGAGGGGCGGAGACGAATCGGCCGCGACGAGGGCGCCTGACGGCTCTATGTGGGCCGTGACCGCCTGTTGGCGGCCGCAACGTCTCCCCCTCGAAGCCACCGGATGCACCAAGAGCCGCGTCTTCAGTCCGTCGATGGCTCCGAGGGCGAGCCGCTCCCCTCTGGAGCGCGAGGCCTCGCGGTCGCGGCGTTGGCCCTGGTGCTGCTGACCCTGGTCTCGTTCTTCTTCGACGTCCGCGGGGGGAAGCCGACGCTCTTCCTGCTCTACCCCGCGGCGGTCCTGCTGGCCGCCTGGTACGGCGGGCTGCGCGCCGGGCTGGTGACGACGGCGCTCGCGGCCATGCTGGGGCAGTACTTCCTCGTGACGCCCCGCTTCGACTGGGGCGGCGACCGATCGCAGCTCGCGGTCTTTCTCGTCGAGGCGGTCACCATCACCGTCGTGACGGCGAGGGTGGCGACGAGCCGTCAGCGCACCGTCGCCCGCCTTCGGGAGGGGAGAGCGGCGCTCGACAAGCTGCACGCCGTCCTCGACGGCGTCGACGACGGCATCGTGGTGCAGGACGTCGAGGGCCGGGCGCTCTACGCCAACGAGGGCGCCGCGCACCTCCTCGGCTACCCCTCGGTCGTCGCGCTCCTCCGGGGGCAGTGGGACGAGGGGACGAAGCGCTTCGAGGTCTACGACGAGAGCCGTCGGCCGCTCCCCCCGGAGGAGATGCCAGGGCGCAATGCCCTCCGCACCCGGGTGGCGATCGAGCGGGAGCTCCTCTTCCGGGTCCCCTCGACTGGTGACGAGCACTGGACGGTCGTGCGCTCCAAGCCGCTCTACGACTCGAAGGGCAAGCCTGACTCGGTGATCACCCTGCTACGGGACGTCACGCAGCGCCGCCGCGACGAGGTGCGCCGGGGGTTCATCGCCCGCGCCGCGCAGGAGCTGGGCTCGTCGATCGACTACGCGGAGACGCTCGCGAGGGTGGTGAGGCTCGCGGTGCCGGACATCGCCGACTGGGCGGCGGTCGACCTGGTCGAGGACGGCCGGGTGGTGAGGCTCGCGATCGCGCACGTCGACCCAGCGAAGATTGCCCTGCTCGAGGAGCTCGACCGCCGCTACCCGAGCCGCCTCGGCGCGCCCGGCGGCGCGACGAACGTCATCCGCACGGGTCAGGCCGAGATGGTCTCGGAGATCCCCATGGCCTCGGTCGAGGCGGCGGCGAGCGACCCGGAGCAGCGGAGGCTCCTGCTCGCGCTGGGGCTGCGCTCCTACATCTCCGCGCCGCTCTCGGTGCGCGGCGAGACCATCGGTGCGCTGAGCTTCGCCACCGCGGAGTCGCAGCGCCGCTACGGGCCCGAAGACCTCGCGATCGCGACGGCGCTCGCCGAGCGGGCGGTGGTGGCCATCGAGCACGCCCGGCTCTACCGAGAGAACGAGCGGGCCCGCGCCGAGGCCGAGCGCGCCAACCGCTCGAAGGACGAGTTCCTGGCGATGCTGGGGCACGAGCTGCGCAACCCGCTGGCGCCGATCCTGACGGCGGTCGCGCTGATGAAGATGCGCAGCGGGCCGTCGAAGGAGATCGCGGTGGTCGAGCGGCAGGTGAAGCACGTGGTGCGCCTCGTCGACGACCTGCTGGACGTCTCCCGCATCACCCGCGGCAAGATCGAGCTGAAGCTGGAGCGGATCGACCTCGCCGAGGTCGCGACCCGCGCGGTGGAGATGGCGATGCCGCTCATCGAGCAGCGAGCGCACCACCTGGACGTCGACGTGCCTGCGGGGCTTATGGTGCGGGGCGACGCGGTGCGCCTCGCGCAGGTGGTCGCCAACCTCCTGAACAACGCCGCCAAGTACATGGAGAAGGGCGGGCGCATCGGGGTGCGCGCGACGCGCTCCGGGGGGGCGATCGAGGTGCGGGTGCGTGACGAGGGCATCGGCATCGCGCCGGAGATGCTCCCGAGGGTGTTCGAGATGTTCACCCAGGAGACGCAGGCCATCGACCGGGCGCAGGGGGGCCTCGGTCTCGGGCTGGCGATCGTGAAGAGCCTGGTCGCGCTCCACGGCGGCGAGGTCTCGGTGCAGAGCGAGGGGGTGGGCTCGGGCAGCGAGTTCTGCGTGCGGCTCCCGGCGCTCGACGGGGAGGTCACCGCCCCTACCTCGCTTCCTCCTGGCGGGCTCGGCGGCCGCACGTCGAGCCCGGTGCGGGTGATGGTGGTGGACGACAACGACGACGCGGCCGACCTGCTGGGGGAGGTGCTCACCACGATGGGACATGACGTGAGCAAGGCCCACGATGGTCCCGCGGCGCTGAGCCTGGCGGCGGAGCGGCGGCCGCAGCTCGCGTTGCTCGACATCGGGCTGCCGGTGATGGACGGCTACGAGCTCGGGCGCCGGCTGCGGGCGATCGAGGGGCTCGGGGGCATCAAGCTGGTGGCGGTGACCGGCTACGGCCAGGACAGCGACCGCCGACGCTCCGAGGAGGCGGGCTTCGACGCGCACCTGGTGAAGCCCATCGAGCTCGAGGCGCTGTCGGCGCTGGTGTCGCGGCTGACACGGGGGTGACAAGCCAGAACCGCCGACGCCCCGGGTGACCCGTTGCCGGGGCCCGAGGCGTCGATCGGAGATGGAGAGGGCTGTAAGCCGAGTTCTGTCCCGCGCGGCGATCGCTCACCGTGCTGGGGCGCTCATTCTTCTAGCGTCGACGATTGCTCGCGACGTCGATAGCGACCAACCCGAAAGCATCGACCGGGCTCCAGGTCTCCCGCGGTGTGACCCGCATCGCTTCCATATTGGGTCTTGCTCCGGATGGGGTTTGCCGTGCCGTTGCTGTCACCAGCGCCGCGGTGAGCTCTTACCTCACCGTTTCACCCTTACCGCAGTGGCCTCGCGGCGTGCGGCGGTCTTTCTCTGTTGCACTGTCCTCGGGATCGCTCCCACTGGCCGTTAGCCAGCATCCTGCCCTGCGGAGCTCGGACTTTCCTCCCGAGGTTCACCAGGGAACCTCCGGCGAGCGCCCGCTCCTCTCCATCTGCCGCGGGTCGCTACACCGCGCGGCGGTCGGGCGCAAGCATGATGCGCGAGGGGAGGGCGGAGGGTGGGTTCAGGGTGCGTCGTGGGGACGGGGCGAGATCGCGGGGGGGGGCAGCGACGCGGTCGTACCGGCGGACTCCTCGCTGACGGCCTCTCGCTCGTACCGCGGAGGACCCCGCCGACGGCCGCGCGGTCGTACTCCGAACCCCAGCGCACGGAGGCGTTGACGCGGCGGGAACTCCGGCCGTAGCAAAGAGTTTCGTAGATGGGCGGAGGGGAGGAGGCGCAGGCGTCAGCGGTCGAGGGGGCTCACCACGCCGAGCGGACCGCGGTCGACGATGTGCGTGTAGATCATCGTGGTGCGGACGTCCTTGTGGCCGAGCAGCGACTGGATGGTGCGGATGTCCGTTCCGGCTTCGAGGAGGTGCGTGGCGAAGCTGTGGCGGAGCGTGTGACAGGTGGCGCGCTTGTCGAGGGCGGCGGCCGCGGCGGCGTCGCGGATGGCCTTCTGCAGGGCGGACTCGTGGAGGTGATGGAGCAGCAGCCGCCCGGTCGCTGCTTCGATGCAGGGGCGCGACGCGGGGAAGAGGTACTGCCACGCGAGGCTCGTCGCGGCGCCCGGCATCTTCGCGCGGAGCGCGTCGGGGAGGTCGACCTCGCCGCGGCCCATCGCGAGCTCGGCGAGGTGGCGCCGGCGGACGGCATCGAGTTGGGCGGAAAGACCCTCGCGGACCCGGGCGGGAAGGAGGGCCGCGCGGTCGTGCGCCCCTTTGCCACGACGGACGGTGATCTGATGGCGATCGAGGTCGACGTCCTTCACGCGAAGGGAGAGGGCCTCCTGGAGGCGGAGACCAGCGCCGTAGAGGAGCTCGCCGAGGAGGCGGAAGGGCGCTTCGAGCTGTTCGAGCAGGGCCATGACGTCGCGGCGAGAGAGCACGGTGGGGAGGTGCTCGGGACGCTGGGCGCGCTGGAGGCCGGCGAGCGCTGGCAGGTCGAGTTCGAGCACCTTGCGGTAGAGGAAAACCAGCGCGCAGAGAGCCTGGTTCTGCGTGGAGGCCGAGACGCGGCGACGCACGGCGAGGTCGTTGAGGAAGGCGGTGACCTCGGCGGCGCCCATCTCCCGTGGGTGACGTCGTTGGTGGAAGCGGACGAAGTCGCGTACCCAGCGGAGGTAGGACTCCTCGGTGCGGGGGGAGTAGTGCAGGCGGCGGAGGGTGACGGTGACGGCCTCGAAGAGGGTCATGGTGGGGCTCCAGGGGTGCGCGGAATGCGCGACGAGCCGGGTTGTCGGGCGGGAGGCGGAGAGGTTGCGCAGGGGGCGGGGGAGGCGGAAGCGGGGCGCCGTGGGGAAAGACGCTGGCGAACAGCGCCGAGATGGGGTTATGGAATTGGGCCGCGGCTGGCGAATGGCGCCGAGATGGGGTTATGGAATTGGGCCGCGGCTGGCGAATGGGCCCCAGGGCGGGGTTCGACAGTGGGGGCGGGAGATTGCTATGTTAGGTGGAAGCACATGATTTGGACGTGCCAGTGGTGCGGTCATCCTGCTGTCGTGCCCGAGTTCAACCCGGTTGTCTACGTTTGCGACGAGTGCGGGCGCCAAGCAGGAGGCGTCTTCGATGTCATGCCACCCGTTCGAGATTTGACCGAGGAGGAACGCGAACTGGTGGAGCTTCAAGTAACCTGGGCGGGCGTTCTTCCGGACATGGGCACCGTGCGTGCGCTGCGTTTGTTCGATCGAAACCTGGGGGATGAACCCCTGGCCGCGGTGGTCGATATTCTCCGTCGAAATGGGTATCATTCGCTCGGGATCCATCAGCGGATTGAGGCTCGCCGCATCGTCGAGGACCCTGGACTGCGCGGGCTTCATATCGCAGTGAAGCGAGTTGGTTGAGACAGGAATGAACCCGATGGGGCCCCGATCCACGAGTGAAAGCCAAGTCGCTAGCTGCGACACGAAGCGGCGGACAGCGGAGGAGCAAGTGACGGGCCACGGCCAACGACAAACAGTCTTTGGACAACGGACAGCGGAGAGGGATCAAGGGCATCGGTCAACGAGGGCGGCGTGACAACGGACCAGACGACGAGCGACGACGGAACCCGGCGGACCAGCGTCTTGTGTGCAGCGACGTCGAGCCAAATGGCCTCGCCCGACGCACCTAACAAGCCGATGGTGCCGACCGCTCCCACTGCACCCGTCATCAACCCCGTGCTCCCAATGCGGCGGCACATCGGCCAGCCGTTAGGAAGCTCGGAGAGCGGCGAGCGGCGCCCTGCGTCGGAGCACGAATCGGGCCACGATCGGCTGGAAAACCAGCGTCGGATAACGGACAACGAGCTGTGAGCAACGAGGGGCGGGCGACGTGATGGCCAGGCGAGCAGCGACGACCAGGGCAACGACTGCGACCACGACCACGGTCGGCGAGCGCCCCGCGTCCGGCACTGCCACCGCCGAGTTCACGCATGCCGCCAGCGTTCCTAACAAGCCGATGGTGGCGACCGCCCACGATTGGCCCAATGGCAGCTCGATTGACCCACTGCGGCGCCACATCGGCAAGCCGTTGGGCAGACAACGCCCCGCGGTGGTGACGGCGTCGACGCACACGAAGAGGGTGCCGGATGGAGCGCTCGGTTGGCGGATCATTCCTCACCATGACAACTGAAGGCGACTGCCCGGACGACCTCATGCGATACACCAGCGGAGCATCTGCGAGAAAGCTGGCGGATAGGTTTCAGCTGGCGATTTGGTCGCAAGACTGGGCCATTCTGGTCGCAGACCACTCGCGATTGGACGAATTTCTGAGTGCCTACGACGATGCCGAGTTCGAAGACGACGACCGATTTGCGATGATGGAGGTGATCGTAGCGTCACTCGATGAGGGCGCGCAGTGCGACACCGACATCGGTCAGCCATGGCGGCGGGCGGCAACGTTCCTTCGACGCGACTGGCGCCTCCACGCCGCCACTCTTTCGTATTGGGCACAAGGGGACGATCCGGATCCGGATCACCAGTTCGCGATTACTCCACGAATTCGCGAGGTGTGGCGAGAAGCCTGCGCCGAACTCGCGCGGGGACGGAGTGTGTCCACATGAGCACCGCAGCATGCAGCGCCTCGCCCAACAAGCCGATGGTGCCGACCGCTCCCCATGCACCCACCGGCAACCCACCGCGCCCGCTGCGGCGGCACATCGGCCAGCCGTTAGATAGCTTGGAGAGCGGCGCGCGGCGCCCTGCGTCGGAGCAAAACTCGGGCCGCGTTCAACGGACAACGGGCTGTGGACAACGGACAACGAGCAGCGCTCAACGAGCGGCGACCAACGGG
>Ga0207969_100402_pt1 | contig 20669 bp, 23 predicted proteins | sample LakWasMet25_LOW6_2_FD_183869 | JGI IMG/M metagenome (GOLD analysis project Ga0207969, IMG submission 183869) | Freshwater sediment methanotrophic microbial communities from Lake Washington under simulated oxygen tension - Sediment Metagenome... | ecosystem: Environmental > Aquatic > Freshwater >... | reverse complement strand
CGGCGCCCTGCCTGCTCCGGTGCTCGCCAGCCTGCGCTGGCCGGGCCGCCCGCGCATGACCGACGGCAATGCGGCATGGACCTACATGATCGAAGCGCCGCACGGCGAGTTCGCGCTCTTCGTCGGCCAGATCGAGAATGATTCGGGACGCAACGTGCCGTTTGAAGTCTGGGTCAATGGCGCCGAGCAGCCGCGCGGCATCGGCGCCGTGGCGAAGACCCTGTCGATGGACATGCGCGCCAACGACAAGGCCTGGCTCAAGCTCAAGCTCGACGCCCTGGCCAGGACGCAGGACGACGACTCCTTCGAACTGCCGCTGCCGCCCAACGGCGAGCGCAAGCTGGTGCCCGGCGTGGTCTCCGCGCTGGCCCAGGTGGTGCGTTACCGCTGCGAGAAACTCGGCGCGCTGGAAGGCACCGAAGCCACGCCGGTGATCGATTGCATGTTCAGCCGCGACGAACCCAAGACCGGCACCGACGGCACGCTGTCATGGACGGTGGATGTGGTCAATCCGGCGGCCGGCGAAGAGTTCGTGCTGGGCCTGAAGGAAATCACCCTGCCCGACGGCGTCACGCGGCCCTACTCGGTGTGGCTCTCCGGCCACTACCCGCGCGCCCTCGACGGCCTGACGCGCCTGCTGTCGCTCGACATGCGGGTGCTCGACCCGGCCTGGATCGGCATGAAGCTGCGCAAGCTCTTGAACTACGCCGAGCCGCTGGGCGATTTCATGGCCCGCGTGCCCGGCTCAAGCAAGCAGCAGAACTGGCCGTCGACGGTCGCCTACATCGCGCGCCTGATCATGCATCGCTACGCCATGCTCGGCATCCTCGACGAGAACGGCTACCCGACGCGCGAAATGGGCATCCTCGAAGTCCCCGAGCAGAAGAGCGGCGGCGTCAAGGTGATGCAGGGCTCGCTGTGCGGCGAATGCGGCAACTACACGGTGATCCGCAAGGACGGCTGCGACTTCTGTTCGGCCTGCGGCGCGGTAGGTTCCTGCGGCTGAGCGCGCTGCCGTAGCCTCCGCAAAAAAGCCCGGTGCAAGCCGGGCTTTTTTGTTTCCTGCTGGTGCGGCTCGACTTACTCGCGCGCCGCCGCGACCGCATCCAGCCGTTCCATCCACGCCAGGACTTCGCGCACGGTTTCCTCGGGATGTTCGAAGGGAAAGAGATGCGTGCCTTCGAGCCAGCTCACCCGCCCGTGCGTCAGGCGCTGCGTCGCGGCGAGCCCGACCTGGCGGACCTCGCGCGAACGCGTTCCGGCGATGAAAGCCACCGGCCCGCCCGGCGGATGCCGCCGCAGATAGGACACCAGGCGGTGCGGCACCGTCGAATAGATTTCCGCTTCGATCTCGGGCCGGAACTTCAGGCGGCGGGCGGTGCCGGCACCGTCCGCCGGATCCCGTTCGGTGCCGTGGTGAATGTAGTCGTTGAGAATCGCCGGATGCCAGCGCGCGAACATCGGCTTCGCCGCAAAATGGCGGCGCACCTCGCCGAGATTCGGCCAGCGGTCGCGGCGCTTTATCGCCACCGCCGCGGGCGACACCCGGCGCATCTGGCCGGCTGCCTTGGCCACGCTGATCAGCCCGGATTTCCAGCCATAGACGACGGGCGAATCGAGCAGCACGATGCCGCGCACGCGCTCGGGGCGCTGGCCCGCCGCCAGCAGGCTCAGGTAGCCTCCCATCGAGTGTCCGACCAGCCACAGGCGGGGCCCGGGCAGGCTGTCGATCAAGGCGACCAGCTGCTGCGTCATGCCGCGCCAGCTGCGATCGACAGGGAAACGCGCGTCATGGCCGAAATGCTCGACCGCCGCCACCTCATGACCGGCGGCGCGCCAGCCGTCGAACAGCTGCCGATAGGTGCTGGCGCTGTAGCTGTTGCCGTGGGAAAAGACGATCATGGGACAGACTGACTAAGGTGTCGCCGAAGGAAGGCCGCTGACGACCATTTGCGCGGCATAGGCGCGTTTCTGAGGTGCCGTGAGCTGCTTGATCCGGTACTCGGCCTTCGAAGCCGCCGAGCGGTCCGCGTGCGCTTCCGCTGCCAGCATGCGCAGCGGCGGATGCATGCGCATGCAGCGCGCGCCCCGGCCCTCCAGATGGGCCTTGAAGCGCGAGGCCAGATCGACGGTGATCCCCGTATAGAGGCTGCCGTCGCTGCATTCGATCAGGTAGACGAACCAGGTCTTGTTCGATGACATCGATGCGAAGCGACAGCCGTTCAGGTCAGCAGGGGATGCATCCAGACGAACAGCGATTGCCCCTGCGATTCGGCAAGCCGCGCCAGGTCGGCGAGTTCCATCACCAGCGCCTGCACTTCCTCGGCGTCCCACTGCTCCATTTCATATTCCTCGGTGGCCGCCAGTTCTTCGGCGACGAGCTCCAGCGCGTCTTCGTCCAGCGTGGCCAGGCGCTCCAGCACCTCGTCGGCCAGGCGCAGCACGATCGCGCCCTCGTCCGCGGCATAGACGGGCTCGTATGCCCCGACCGCCCGTTCGAACTCGTCGCCGGTCAACAGGCAATGCAGCGTGGCGATCTTGGCCGTGTCGATGCCACGCCGCTCGATGCCGCTCCATTCGTCGACGGGCCGCAGGGATTCGCCGATGGCGGCAACCTCATCTTCTTCGGCGGCGACGATGTTCGTCAGTATTCCCAAACTATGGCTCCCATTGACAGTGCCGGCGGATCATAGCGGAAACCGGCGCGGATATCTTCGCCCCCGCGGCATCAGCGCCGCCGCCGGGCCTTGTCTACGCGGGCGGGGCTCGGCGGCAGACCCAGCGCCTGCCTCGACAGGCGATCGGCCTCGATGTTGCGATGGCGGGGAACCCAGACCAGCTGCACGTCCTCGAAGCGACGCAGCGCTTCGCGGGCTCCGGCGACAAGAATCTGCAGGCGCGCAATCTGCGTGCTTTCCGGTCCGCGTACATAACGCAGCGCGACGTCGCCGTCGCCGCGCAGCACCAGTTTTCGCGCTCCCGCTTTCGCGGCCATTTCGAGCGCCGCGCGCAGGGCATGCAGCTCGGCCTCGTTATTGCAGCCGGAGACAGTCAGCAGCCGGGATTCTTCGCTGCGCTGCCCGTCCGGCGCAAGCAGCAGGATGCCGATGCCGATCTTGCCCGGATTGGGCAAGGCGGAACCGTCGAACCAGGCCTGCCAGCAATCGGCGGCGTCGATCGCGATCCCGGAATTCAGAACAGGCTGGCGACGACGAAGCGATCGCGTGCGGCGAGCTTTTCGAGGCCCTTCACCACTTCCAGCGAGGCGCCCCATTTCATGATGTGCGCCAGGAAGGTGGTAAGCGCCTGCGACAGCGCGTAGCCGGTTTCCTTCCACTCCTGGCGAAACTCGTCGAAGGCGACCGTCTTGGCCGAAAGCTTGCCGCTCTTCATCGGCACCAGCGTGACCGAGTCGCCGCGATGGCGGATCACGATGGCGGTAGTACGCTGTCCGTTGATGACAACCACATGAGTCTCCCTGTCCGGCTGACATGACAGAGACTAAATCCGGCGCATGCCGGATGAGACTCGGAAAAACAGTCCTTTTCGACGCCAGCTTTCAGCCCTTGGCCTCCAGCGCTTCCCAGCGGACCAGTGCCGCATCGATCTCGGCATCGACCTTGGCCAGCCGGGTTTGCAGTTCGCGCACGGCATCGGGCGGCCCCTGATAGAAGGCCGGATCCGCGAGCCGGCATTGCAGGACGCCCTGCTCGGCTTCGAGCGCGGCGATGCGATCGGGCAATTGCTCCAGCTCGCGCTGCTCCTTGAAGCTGAGCTTCTTGCGTTCGGGGGCCTTGGGCTTCGCCGTGTCGCCAGCGCCAGCGCTCTGCGTCCCTCCGGGAACTCTTGAGGCCGGCCTGGCGTCCGGGCCACCGGTGGCGTCGAAGCGCGCCGCGCCGCCGGCCGGCCGCTGACGCAGCCAGTCGCTGTAGCCGCCGACGTATTCCTTCCAGCGGCCGTTGCCTTCGCTGGCGATGGTCTGCGTCACCACGTTGTCGAGAAATGCCCGGTCGTGGCTGACCAGAAACACCGTTCCCGAGTAGTCCTGCAGCAGCGCTTCGAGCAATTCCAGGGTTTCGATGTCGAGGTCGTTGGTCGGTTCGTCGAGCACCAGGACATTCGCCGGCCGCGCGAACAGGCGCGCCAGCAAGAGGCGGTTACGCTCGCCGCCGGACAGCGACTTCACCGGCGAACGGGCCCGCTCCGGGGCGAACAGGAAATCCTCGAGATAGCCGATCACGTGCTTCCTCGCGCCGCCGATCTCGACGTAGTCCGAGCCCGGGCTGATCACTTCGCGCAAGGGTGCCTCGGGATCGAGCTGGGTGCGGAACTGGTCGAAGTAGGCGACCTCGATCTTGCTGCCCAGCCGGACATTGCCGGAGTCGGCTTCGAGCTGCCCCAGGATCAGGCGCAGCAGCGTGGTCTTGCCGGTGCCGTTGGCGCCGATCAGGCCCACCTTGTCGCCGCGCAGGATGCGGCAGGAGAAATCGCGCACGACGATCTTGTCGCCGAAGCGCTTGTTGACGTTTTCGAGTTCGGCCACCAGCTTGCCGGAGGCATCGCCGCGCACCAGCTGAAAATCGACCTTGCCCAGCTGATCGCGCCGCGCCGCCCGCGCCGCACGCAATTGCTCGAGGCGCTGGACGCGACCGACGCTGCGCGTGCGGCGCGCTTCGACGCCCTTGCGGATCCAGATTTCCTCCTGCGCCAGCATCTTGTCGGCACGGGCGTTCGCCAGCGCCTCCTCGTTGAGCATGAACTCCTTGCGTTCCTGGTAGGCGGCGAAACTGCCGGGAAAACTCACCAGCTTGCCGCGATCCAGCTCGACGATGCGCGTCGCCACGTTATCGAGGAAAACCCGGTCGTGGGTGATGAGCATCACCGCCCCCTGATAGCCGCGCAGCAGATCCTCCAGCCAGAGGATGCCATCGACGTCGAGGTGGTTGGTCGGTTCGTCGAGCAGCAGCAGTTCCGGCTCGGCGACCAGCGCCCGGGCCAGGGCGACGCGCTTCTTGCCGCCGCCGGACAACGCATCGACGCGGGCGTCGCCATCCAGCGCAAGACGCGAAATGGCCTGTTCGACGCGCGAACTCAGCCGCCAGCCGTCGTTCGCCTCCAGTTGCGTCTGCAGCTCCTGCATGCGGTCCATGGTCGCCGTGTCGCCGGCGCCGACTTTGTGGGTCACCTCGTGGTACTCCGCCAGCACGCGCGCCACCTCGCCCAGCCCTGCCGCAACGGCTTCGAAGACCGTGTCGTGGGTGGCGAATTCGGGCTCCTGCGGCACGTAGGCGATGGAGAGGCCGGGCTCGCGCCAGACCTCGCCGTCGTCGAGCGTACCGAGGCCGGCGAAGGCCTTCAGCAGGCTGGACTTGCCGCTGCCGTTGCGGCCGATGAGCCCGACGCGTTCGCCGGCATCGATCTGCATCGCGGCGTGGTCAAGAAGGGCGACATGGCCGTAGGCGAGACAGGCGCGATCGAGGGAAATAACTGGCATGGAGACGGGATCTGGAAAGAGGCGGGAAAGGGTGCAGGATTATAGGCGCGCCGCTCGTGTCTGCGGCCGGCTGCGGACGGCGTCCGCAGTTGGGATAAAATTCGCGCCTCGCGCCCTTGTAGCTCAGTGGATAGAGCGACCGCCTCCTAAGCGGTAGGTCTCAGGTTCGATTCCTGACTTGGGCGCCAGTATGACGATACGCACGGCTTCTCCATTCACCCTGCGGTGAAACCCCCAAAGCTAGAACGCGAGGCCAAAATAAAATGATGCATTTGACGAACCGACGCTTCTTCCGCTCCCTCCTGCTCTGTTGCGCTTTGCACTCCGCCGCGGGCTTTGCGGCCGACGCCACCCTGGGCAAGAATGAGCAGCCGATCCATGACGCAGCGCGCATGGGCACACGTCAGGATGTCGAGAAACTCCTGAAGGCGGCGCCGCAGAATCGCGATTTGCGCACCGAGCGCGGCGCGACCCCGCTCCACTATGCGGCACTGAATGAGGACAGCGGTCCGCTTCTGGCGCTGATCGCCGCCGGCGCCAATGTCAATGCGCGCGACAAGGAAGGCCTGACGCCGCTGCACATGGCGGCTTTTGCGACCCGCACGAAACACGCCCTCCCCCTGCTGCAGGCCGGTGCCGACCCGACGCTGAAGACCGACGCCGGACGCGACGTGCTGAGCATGGCGCGCAAGGTGCGCGCCGACGAATTCGCCGGCGTGGTTTCGCTCTGGCTGCTGAAGGGCTGCAAGCCCCACCAACCGTGCTGACGCTGCGCCGGGTCGCTGCCGTCGCAGCGATGCTGCTGGTATCGCTGCAGGGCGCGCTGGCCGCCGACACCGGCAAGCTGCCGCCTGTCGTGGTCTACGCCCCCAGCCCCTGCCTGTCGTGCATCGACTGGGCCGAGCACCTGCGCAAGAACGGCTTCGAGGTCACCATGACCGAAACTCTGTCCGCCAACATGCCGCGCCTCAAGCGCTGGTTGAACGTTCCCTCGGAACTCGAATCGGTGCACACCGCCACGGTGGCCGGATATTTCATCGAGGGCTATGTTCCGGCCGAAGACATCCTGGAATTGCTGAAGGAGAGACCCAGGGCGCGCGGACTGGCAGTGCCCGGCCTGCCGCGTGGAACACCCGGACGCGAACTGTCCAACCCCGTCTGCGAAACCGCCTGCACCATCCTCGACAACGCCGGCCAGGAACGCGACATCCGTCGCGAGCGCTACGACACGCTCCTCGTCGGGCCGGACGGCACGACCAGCATCTTCGCCCGGCACTAGAGCCTCCGGCTTCAGTCTCCCGGCAGAAAGTCGGCGTACAAGGATTTTGCCCACGCCGCATCTTCACCGCGCGGCTGCGGGTCGTAGTGCTGGCGCACGGTCTGCGCAATGACGCCGTCACCGCGCAGCCGGTACTCGGCATCGATGCGGACGCTTTCCATCGGATCGACATCCGAGAAGACATGACAGACGCTGTCCGGCAGGCCCGGCTCGGGCAGGTTGCCGCGCGCACGGCCTGCAATCTCGCGCGCGGCGATGCGCCCCAGCCGGTTGGCCAGGTGGCCGCTCTTCGGGTAGTGCCCGAACAGCAGCGATACCCTGTCGATCAGGTCGCCGGTCAGGAATACGCGCTCGTCATCGACAGCGTTAAGGCGCAGCGGATCTAGTGCGCCCCAGCCGGTCGGCTTGCCGTCGCCGCCGCGCCCCACCAGCCCGGCCTGCCACACCAGATCGCCGGCCTGCTGCGCCGCCATCAGGATGCCATCGTCGAAACGCAGCTCATCGAACTCGGTGACGATCTTCCTGTTGAACGGATCGACGGATTTCACTCCGGCATGGGTCAGATGCAGAATCCGGTCCGCATAGCGGTCGGCGAAGACGCGGTTGAAGGCCTGCATGCCGGGCCCCGGATCGACGACGATCACTTTCGCCTTGATCCTCCTCTGCTTGAACAGCCAGGCGATCATCACCGCGCGTTCGTAGGGCGCCGGCGGACAGCGGTAGGGCGCCGGCGGAATGGTCATGACGAAATCGCCGCCCTTGAACTCGGCGAGCTTCCGCTTCAGCAGATCGAGCTCGTCGGTGACGAACCCGGCCGGATAGAGCTTGCGCGCCTCCGCGGCGGCTCGGGCATCATCGCCGAACCAGGGCGCATAGTCGTAGCGGATGCCGGCGGCGAGCACCAGCCAGTCGTAAGCAAGCGTGCCGCCCCGCGTAACGACACGCCTCTGTTCGCGGTCGATCGCGGTGACCTCGGCCCGCACGAAGCTGTAGCCCCAGGCGCGGGCGGCAGCGGCATAGTCATGGCGGCGTCCGCCTTCCTCTCCCAACCCGACCAGCCATTTGTTGCTCAGCGGCAGCGAGCGAAACGACGCGCCCCTTTCGACCAGCACCACTTCCAGATCGGGCGCCAGGTCGCGCAAGTGGCGGGCCGCCGTCAGGCCGCCCCAGCCGCCGCCGACGATGACCACGCGCCGCCCCCGGCCGCGCGGCAGCAGCTCGCCGAGCGCCGCGCCGGCGGCCCACGAGGCGCCCATGGCGGCTCCCGCGGCGAGAAAATGACGACGGCTGAGCGTTCTCATTGATCAAGCTACCTGGATGGGCCGGAGCCGGAAAGCGGCCCGATTCCGAAGCATGGCTGATAAGATTCCAAGGTAAGCGTATTATCCAAAAAAATAACCAGTCGAAACCATGAAAGCATTGGTATTGGCCGCGCGAGCCGGCAGCCTTCGCCTCCCGGTTTGCGCTTTGTTGAACGGGGATATCTCCTTCGCCGCATCATGACCGCCGACCCATCGACCATCGAAGACGAGCTCGCCCTGGCCCAGGCAGATTCCCGTGACATGAAGCGCACGGTGGTCGCGCTGCGCACGGAGCTGGAGACCGCACACGCGGAAATCCATGCCGCGACGCTGCGCGCCACCCAGGCCAGCGCGGCTGAAATATCGCAACTGAAGACTACCATCGGCGCGCTGCGCGAAGAGCTCGAGCGTGCCCGTATCGAGCTCGAGAAGGCGGTGCAGCACGAGCGTGTCGCCGCGAACCAGGAATCGCAGATGCTCAAGGCCACCGCCGCGGCCCTGCGCGAGGAACTGGAGCGGGCTCGCACCGAACGCGACCATGCGGTACAAGCGGAGCGCGTCGCCGGACACAATGAAATGCAGCAGCTGAAGGCCACCGCATCCGCCCTGCGCGACGAACTGGAAAAGGCCCGCGCCGATACCGACAATGCGGTGCGCGCCGCGCTAGTCAGCGCGCAAGGGGAAATTTCGCAACTGCGGCAGACCGTCAGCGGCTTGCGCGAAAGCCTGGAACTGGCGCAGATCGACAAGACGAATTCGGTCAATCGCGAACGCAGCCTGTTCGCCGACGAAGGCGCCCAGCTGCAACGCACCATCCAGGCGCTGCGCGACCAGATCGAAGCCGCGCGCCATCCCCCGACATGAACGCCATCGACCCGCCCATCGAAGCAGCCGGCGCGAAGAAGAAACCGGCCGAACGCGATACGGAAAGCCGCCGGCGCCTGCGTCATCTGGAGCTGCTGCTCGAGGTGACGCGCCGCATGGCGAGCTACGGCACGCTCGACGAAGTCCTCCAGGCGCTGGTGGAGATGACCACCACCGAGCTGAATGCCGAGCGCGGCTCGCTGTTCCTCAACGACCCCGACACCAACGAACTCTATTCGCGGGTGGCGCAGGGCAACATCCAGCGCGAAATACGCATCCTCAATACCAGCGGCGTGGCCGGCTACGTCTATACCGCCGGCGAGGCGCTGATCATCCACGACGCCTACGCCGACAGCCGCTTCAACCGCTCGATCGACGAGCAGACCGGCTTCACCACGCGCAACATTCTCTGCGTGCCGATCAAGACGGTGAAGGGCGAGATCATCGGCGTGGCGCAGACGCTCAACAAGCGCAGCGGAAAGTTCACCAGGAACGACCTCAACCTGCTCGAAGCCATGACCAGTCAGGGCACGCTGGCGCTGCAGAGCGCGCAGTTCATCGAGCGCATGCAGGCCATCCGCCGCCAGGAGATGGAGTTCATCGACGTCGTCTCCGAAGTCACCGCCGACATCAAGCTGGGGTCGCTGTTGCAGAAGGTCATGGGCGAGGCCACGCGCCTGCTGAATGCCGAGCGCTCGACGCTGTTCCTCAACGACGAGAAGACCAGCGAACTCTGGTCCGAGGTCGGCCAGGGACTGGAATCGGTGCAGATCCGTCTGCCCAATCACCTCGGCATCGCCGGTGCGGTGTTCACCCAGGGCAAGGCGATCAACATCCCCTACGCCTACGCCGACCTGCGCTTCAATCCGGCCTTCGACAAGAAGACCGGCTATTTCACCCGCTCGATCCTGTGCGTGCCCATCGTGAACAAGCACGGCAAGGTGATCGGCGTCACGCAAGTGCTGAACAAGCGCGGCGGCCCCTTCACCGGCGAGGACGAATCGCGCCTGCGCGCCTTCACCGCACAGATTTCCATCGCGCTGGAAAATGCCAAGCTGTTCGCCGACGTGCAGAACATGAAGAACTACAACGAGGCGATGCTGGAGTCGATGTCCAATGCGGTGATCACCCTCGACGAGACGGAGAAGATCGCCACCTGCAATGCCGCCGGCCTGCGCATCCTGAGGGTCAGCCCGCAGCAGATACTGCAGAAGCCTGCGGCGGAATTCTTCGCCGGCAGCAATGCCTGGGTGCCGGAAAGGCTCAAGCGGGTGAGCGAAACCCAGACCAGCGAGATGGCGATGGAAGCCGAACTGATGGTCGGTGAGGACAAGCTGTCGGTGAATCTCACCGCCCTTCCCCTGCTGTCGATGGAGAAGAAGCGCATCGGCTCGATGCTGATGCTGGAGGACATCTCCACCGAAAAGCGCATGCGTTCGACCATGTCGCGCCTGATGGACCCCGGCATCGCCGACCAGATGCTGGCTGGCGGCGTCGATACCCTCGGCGGCAAGAACGTGGAGGCCACGGTGCTCTTCTCCGACATCCGCAGCTTCACCACGATCACCGAACAGCTCGGCGCCCAGGGCACGGTCGCGCTGCTCAACGAGTACTTCACGCTGATGGTGGACTGCATTCAGCGCGAGGCCGGCTTCCTCGACAAGTTCATCGGCGACGCCGTGATGGCCGCCTTCGGCATCCCGGTCGGCCACGATGACGACGCCGACCGCGCGGTGCGCACGGCGATCTCGATGATCCGCGAGCTGTGGGCCTGGAACAAGGGCCGCGTCAATGAAGGCAAGGCACCGGTCGACATCGGCATCGGCCTCAATACCGACAACGTCGTGTCCGGCACCATCGGCTCGAAGAAACGCATGGATTACACCATCATCGGCGACGGCGTGAACCTCGCCGCCCGGCTCGAGTCGGCCTGCAAGCAGTACGGCAGCCACATCCTCGTCAGCGAGTTCACCTACAAGGCGCTGAAGGCGACCTACTTCAGCCGCGAACTGGATCTGGTGGTGGTCAAGGGCAAGACCAAGCCGGTCGCGATTTATGAAATCCTCGACTACCACACGGAAGAATCCTACCCGCAGATGATGGATGCTCTACGTCACTTCAAGTCGGGCCTGGTGAAATACCGGCAGCAGAAATGGGAGGATGCCAAGGCCGAGTTCGGCGAAGTCCTGGCCCTCAACGACCATGACAAGGCGGCGAAGATGTACATCGAGCGCTGCGACCACTTCATCGCGAATCCGCCCGGCGACGACTGGGACGGGGTCTGGGTGATGGAATCCAAATAGGCGCCCCCGTGCTCGGGAGCAAGCCCGCTTTACTTGATGCGGGTCAGGACGGGTCGGCCGGAGGGGCGCTCGGGAGTCGGCGCTGGTGATACGGCGGAGGGTGTCTCCTCCCCGGTCGCATCCGGCGTCCCGCCATCGGCGGCAAGCTGGTCAACCGGTGTTTCGGTGACTTCGAACGCCATGCCCTCGCCGTTCTCGCTGGCGTAGATCGCGGCAACCCGCGCGATGGGTACCACCACCGGGAATGCGCGCCCGCCAAAGCGAGCCTGGAACGTTATTTCCTCGTTGCCCATCAGCAGCTGGTGGGTCGCTTCGAGGCCGACATTGAGGACGATCTCGCCGTCCTTGACGAATTCGCGAGGGACGCGCGTCGTCGCATCGACCTTGACCGCCAGATACGGAGTAAAGCCCTGATCCGCACACCATTCGTGAATGGCGCGGATCAGGTAGGGCTTGGTTGACTGCATTGGCGTTGCGCCGAGATGAATCAAGGTACGGACGCGGAGGATGCGTCCTTAACGGCGCATCATCTTTTCTGTCGGCGTCAGCGCATCGATGAAGCCCTGGCGCGAGAAGATGCGCTCGGCGAACTTCATCAGCGGCGCTGCACTCTTCGGCAGTTCGATGCCGTAATGGTCGAGGCGCCACAGCAGCGGCGCGATCGCCACGTCGAGCATCGAGAAGTCGTCGCCGAGCAGGAACTTCTGCTTGTTGAACATCGGCGCCAGTTCGACCAGGCGGTCGCGAATGTGCATCCGCGACTTGTCGGCCGACTTGAGATTCTTTTCGAGGGCGTCGATGTAGCTGAACAGCTCGTGCTCCATCGTGAACAGCAGCTGGCGCGCCTTGGCCCGCGTTTGCGGATCCGGCGGCATCAGCTGCGGATGGGGAAAGCGCTCGTCGATGTACTCGTTGATGATGTTCGACTCGTAGAGCACCAGATCGCGATCGACCAGCACCGGGACGCGGTTGTACGGATTGATGATGGCGATATCTTCAGGCTTGTTGAAGAGATCGACGTCGATCACCTGGAAGTCCATCTGCTTTTCGTACAGGACGATGCGGCAGCGATGGCTGAACGGACACGTGGTGCCCGAGTACAGGTTCATCATGGCGCTGGTGCCCCAGGAATAGTCGGCATCACGCACCACTTTGCGGACGGGTGGTGCGTTCATTTCTCGATGCCCCATAATTTGCATTCACTTATTGGATTAATGGACGTCTTTCCAGTACTCGCGTTTCAGCGCGTACGCAAAGACAAAGAATACGGCCAGGAAAATCAGCACGATCACGCCAAGCTGCTTGCGGAACTCCGCCACCGGTTCGCCCATGTACTTCAGAAAGGCAACCAGATCGCCCACTGTCGCGTCGAACTCCTGCGGCTTGAGCTTGCCGGCCTTGGCCAGGGTCAGTTTGTGGTCCGCACCCATGACCTGCTCGCCCTGCAGTTCCCAGAGGACATGCGGCATGCCGACGTTTTCGAACACCACGTTGTTCCATCCCGTCGGTCGCTTCTCGTCGCGATAGAAGGTACGCAGATAGGTGTAAAGCCAGTCGGCGCCGCTGCCGAACTCGGAAGCCCGCGCCCGGGCGATCACGGTCAGGTCGGGAGGCGCAGCGCCGAACCAGACCTTGGCGTCGGCACGCTGCATGGCAATCTTCATCGGCTCGCCGACTTTCTCGGCGGTGAACAGGAGATTGTCCTTGATCTGCGCCTCGGTGAGACCGATGTCCTTCAGGCGGTTGTAGCGCATGTAGGACGCCGAATGGCAGTTCAGACAGTAGTTGACGAAGATCTTGGCGCCGTTTTGCAAGGCGGCCATGTCGTTGGCCTTGTCCGGGGCACGATCGAGATGCAGTTCGACGCCCGCGGCAAACGCCAGTACCGGCGCAAACAGGATTGCGGTAAGGAATTTCTTCATTTCGAGGTCACCCTGTCCGGCTCCGGCTGGCACTTGTCGAGGCTGCTGTAAATAGGCATCAACAGAAAGAAGGCAAAGTAGATCACCGAACAGATCTGCGCGACGATGGTGCGCACCGGTGTCGGGCCCAGCATGCCCAGGTAGCCGAGGATAAAGAAGGAGATGATGAAGGCGGTAAGGAAGCCCTTGTAGAGCGGGCCGCGATAGCGGATCGACTTCACCGGACTGCGATCCAGCCACGGCAGCAAGGCGATGATCAGGGTCGAAGCACCCATGGCCACGACGCCCCAGAACTTCGCATCGATGCCGAACAGCGGATAGGTCACCGCGCGCAGGATCGAATAGTAGGGCGTGAAGTACCACACCGGCGCGATGTGCGGCGGCGTCACCAGCGGGTCGGCCGGGAAGAAGTTGTTGTACTCGAGGAAGTAGCCGCCGAATTCGGGCATGAAGAACACGATTACCGAGAACACCATCAGGAATACCACGACGCCGACGATGTCCTTCACCGAGTAGTAGGGATGGAAGGGAATGCCGTCGAGCGGAATTCCATTCGCATCCTTCTTCTTCTTGATCTCGACGCCGTCCGGATTGTTCGAGCCGACTTCGTGCAGGGCGATGATGTGTGCAGCCACCAGCCCGACCAGCACGAAGGGCACCGCGATGACGTGGAAGGCGAAGAAGCGGTTCAGCGTGGCATCGCCGACGACGAAGTCACCGCGCAGCCAAATCGACAGGTCCGGCCCGATCAGGGGGATCGCGGAGAAGAGATTCACGATCACCTGTGCGCCCCAGAACGACATCTGGCCCCAGGGCAGCAGGTAGCCGAAGAAGGCCTCGGCCATCAGGCACAGGAAGATGATCATGCCGAAGATCCAGATCAGCTCGCGCGGCTTGCGGTAGGAACCGTAGAGCATGCCGCGGAACATGTGCATGTACACCACGATGAAGAAAGCCGAAGCTCCCGTCGAGTGCATATAGCGGATCAGCCAGCCCCAGGGCACATCGCGCATGATGTATTCGACGCTGGCAAATGCCACCGGCACGCCGGAGGCGTTCAGCGAGGCGTCGGGCTTGAAGTGCATGGTCAGGAAAATGCCGGTGACGATCTGGATCACCAGCACCAGCATCGCCAGCGAACCGAAGAAGTACCAGAAGTTGAAATTCTTCGGCGCATAGTATTCGGCAAGATGCGCCTTCCAGTTCGACGTGAGCGGGAAGCGCTCGTCGACCCAGTTCAGCGTCCCCTGCAATATCGCGTTCACTTTGCTCATCGCATCAGGCCTTCTTGTCTTCGCCAATCACGATCTTGGAGTCGCCAAGATACATGTGCGGAGGAATCTCGAGATTGTCCGGTGCCGGCTTGCTCTTGTAGACGCGGCCGGCGAGGTCGAAAGTGGAGCCATGGCAGGGGCAGAAGAACCCTCCTTGCCAGTCGGCGTCGATGCCCGACTCCGCGCCCGTCTTGAACTTTTCGGTCGGCGAACAACCGAGATGGGTGCAAATGCCGACCGCCACGAGAATCGCCGGCTTGATCGACCGGGTCTCATTCCTGGCGTACTCGGGCTGCATCTTCTTTTCCGATTTCGGATCGGCCAGCTTGTCGGCGACCTTTGCCAGGGTCTCGAGTTGTTCCTTGGTACGGTTGATGATCCAGACCGGCTTGCCGCGCCACTCCACGGTCATCATCTGGCCGGGAGCGAGTTTGCTGATATCCACTTCCACCGGGGCGCCTGCCGCCTTCGCGCGCTCGGAAGGCAGCATGCTGGCCACGAAGGGCACAGCCACCGCAACCCCAGCCACCCCGCCCGCGGCTGCCGTGGCAACCAGCAGACGCCGTCGACCGCAATCGACTTTATCGTCACAACTCATGGTGATAGTCCCTGAATGCTCAAATGCGAATTCGGAAAGACCGCAATTGTAGCGAATCTCGCGTAGCGATTAAAGCCCCGAACTGAGCCTACTTATCGGCGTTGACTGTTGTAACGGAATAAGTCGCTATTAATCAGTCAGATAACACCACCAGACCGAAAGCCGGCTATCTCCTCAGGGGTATAACCGAGGCCAGCGAGCAGCTTTTCCGTATGCTCACCCAAAGCCGGCCCCACCCAGCGGGTCTCGCCCGGCGTGAGCGACAGCTTGGGCACAATGCCGGGAACACGAAACTCTTTCCCATCAGGTAGTTGCGCCATCTCGAGCATCTGCCTGGCGAGGAACTGGGGATCGGCAAACATGTCAGCCGCGGAATAAATGCGGCTCGCCGGGACTTGCGCCTCGGCGGCGATGCGCAAAACAGCTTCCGCATCATTGGCGGCAACCCAGGCGTCGATTACGCCGTAGATTTCGCCTGCCCGCGCATCCCTGCCGGCATTGGTGCCGAGTTGCGTATCGTTTGCCAGATCCGTGCGGCCGATGGCCAGCATGAGACGTCTGAAGATCGCGTCGCCGTTGGCGCCAATGATCAGGTGTTTGCCGTCCTTCGTCGTATGAGTGTTCGACGGCGTGATGCCCGGCATCACATTGCCGGTGCGTTCGCGTATGAAGCCGAAGACGTCGAACTCGGGCACCAGGCTCTCCATCATGGCGAACACCGCTTCATACAGGGCGACATCGACCACCTGCCCCGCGCCGCCCTTGACTTCGCGGTGGCGCAATGCCATCAAGGCGCCCAGCGCACCCCACAGCGCGGCAATCGAATCGCCGATGGAAATTCCGGTCTTCACCGGCGGCCGGTCGGCAAAACCCGTAACGTAGCGCAGCCCGCCCATGGATTCGCCAATCGCGCCGAAGCCGGGTTGGCCGGCCATCGGGCCGGTCTGGCCGAAGCCCGATAGCCTTACCATGACGAGGCCCGGATTTATCGAAGCGAGCGCATCCCAGCCCAGTCCCAGCTTTTCCATGACGCCGGGACGGAAATTCTCTACCACGATGTCGGCGTCCTGCACCAGCTTGCGCGCAATCTCGATGCCTCGGGGATGCTTGAGATTCAGCGTCACCGACTGTTTGTTGCGCGACTGCACGAACCACCATAGGGAAGTCTCGCCGTCCGCGGTCGGGTAAAGCTTGCGCCACTTGCGCAGCGGATCCCCCTCGCCCGGGGCCTCGACCTTGATCACCTCGGCGCCGAATTCGCCGAGGATGCGCGAACAGAACGGTCCGGCGATCAGCGTGCCGAATTCGACGACCTTTACGCCGGCAAGGGGCTGGGCGCCGTCAGTCAAACGAAGTCGCGCCGCTCGCGCAACGCCTGTGCCACGGTCGCCGCGTCGGAGAATTCCAGTTCGCCGCCCACCGGCAGGCCGCGCGCGATGCGACTGACCTTGAGCCCGCGCGCATGCAGCAATTCGGAGAGGTAGTGCGCGGTCGCCTCGCCCTCGTTGGTGAAATTGGTTGCGAGAATCACTTCCTTGACCACGCCGTCCGTGGCGCGCGCAAACAGGCGCTCGAAGGCGAGTTCCTTCGGCCCGATGCCGTCGAGCGGACTCAACCGGCCCATCAACACGTAGTAAAGCCCGTTGTAGGCATGCGTCTGCTCCATGCTGATTGCATCGATCGGCATTTCGACGATGCACAGTTGGGATGCATCGCGCCGCGACGAAAGGCAGCGCTCGCAGATCTCGGCTTCGGTGAAATTGTTGCAGCGCGTGCAGTGGTGCAGCAGCTTCAAGGCGGCGTCGAGCGCGCGCGCCAGGCGATCGGCGCCGCGTCGGTCCCGCTGCAACAGGTGATAGGCCATGCGCTGCGCGGACTTGGGACCGACCCCGGGCAGGCAGCGCAACGCCTCGACGAGTTCATCGAGACTCGAGGATGACGTCATCAGAACGGCAGTTTCATTCCGGGCGGCAGGTTCAGTCCCGCTGCGAATCCGCCCATCTTCTCGGCCGTGGTTGTCTCCACGCGCCGATTGGCATCGTTCATCGCGGCGGCGATCAGGTCCTCCAGCATTTCCTTGTCGTCCATCACCGACGGATCGATGGTGACGCGCTTCACGTCATGCTTGCAGGTCATCACCACCTTCACAGCGCCGGCGCCAGACTGGCCTTCCACTTCGAGATCTGCCAGCTGGGCCTGGGCCTTCTCCATGTTGGCCTGCATCTGCTGGGCCTGCTTCATCAATCCGGCTATGCCACCCTTCATCATTTTTCCTGCACTCCTTAAACGGGTTTGATCGTTGATTCGTCGATGCTTGCATCGAACAGGTCCACCACATCGCGCACGAAGGGATCCTGCTCTATCGAGGCGATGGCGCGTTCCTGGCGTTCGCGCTGCTGATTGCGGCTGCGCTCGGCCGGCGTTTCGGTCGCGGGCTGCGCCACATCGATGTCGAGACGAAGGGGGCGAGCGTAAAAGACCTGCAGCTCGCTCTGCAGCTTGTCCTGCTGGGGCTTGCCGAGCAGATGCTTATGCACCGGCGACAGGCGCAAGCGGATCGTCGACTCGGTGCGTTCCGACAGCTCGCAGTGCTGGGCCAATTGCTTGGCCATGCCGGTCAGAGGCAGGCTTGCCACGAGCGCGTGCCAGTCCTCACCCGCCGCGGGAGTCGCCACGGTTGCGGCTGCAGGCGCCGCCGCTGCCGTCTGAACCGGCGGCGCGGGAGTCGGCGCCGGCGGGACGGCGACCTGGGGCCGGCCGGCGGCCAGTGCCGGGGTGACAGGCGGCGTCGTGCGGGCCGGCGCTGCCTGGGCTTTCGGCGCTGCCTTGGCCGCCGCGCCGATCGTGCCGGCACGTTCCGGCCGGAATGCATGCAGACGCAGGAGCGCCATGACGAAGCCGGAATAGTCATCGGGGGCCAGCGACAGTTCGTCACGGCCGTGAATCGCGATCTGATAAGCCAGTTGCAGAAACTCCGCGTCGAGCGCCTGCGCGTAGTGCTCCAGGCGGCCGCGCTCGGTCTCGTCGAGCAGCGCGTCGGGAGCGAACTGGGTCAGCGCGATGCGATGGAACAGGGTCGCCAGTTCCTGCAGGCCGCCGTCGAAGGAAAGGCTGCGGGCATCCATCAGCCTGGCCACCTCGAGCATGGCCTGCACGTCCTGCGCGACGAGGCCGTCGAGCAGCGCAAACAGGTGCTCGTCGCCGACCGTGCCGAGCATGGCGCGCACCGCCTCGTCCTCGACCTTGCCTGCGCCGTGGGCGATCGCCTGATCGAGCAGCGACAGGGCATCGCGCATGCTGCCGGCGGCGCCCTTGGCCAGATGACGCAGGGCGGCAGGCTCGAAGGCCACGCCCTCGGCTTCCAGCACGCGCGACAGATGGTCGACGATGTGCGTCAGCGGCATCTGCTTCAGGTTGAACTGCAGACAGCGCGACAGCACCGTGACGGGAATCTTTTGCGGGTCGGTGGTGGCGAGAATGAACTTGACGTGTTCCGGCGGCTCTTCCAGCGTCTTCAGCATCGCATTGAAGGCGTGGCCGGAGAGCTGGTGGACTTCGTCGATCACATACACCTTGTAGCGGCCGATCGTCGGCGCATAGGTGGCGCGCTCGAGCAGCTGGGTCATGTCATCGACGCCGCGATTCGACGCCGCATCGAGTTCGATGTAATCGACGAAGCGTCCGCTGTCGATCGCCGTGCAGGCCGAACAGACGCCGCAGGGAGTGGAACTGACGCCGGCTTCGCAGTTCAGGGCCTTGGCCATGATGCGCGCCAGCGTCGTCTTGCCGACGCCGCGTGTGCCGGTGAACAGATAGGCATGATGGAGCCGGTTCTGGTCCAGCGCGTGGGTCAGCGCCCGCACGACATGCTCCTGGCCGACCAGGGTAGCGAAGGACTTGGGGCGCCACTTGCGGGCGAGGACCTGATAGCTCATGGTGCGATTTTATCAGGCCGTTCAAGACAAACGGGGCAGCCTTTGTTTCATTGGCTGCCCCGCGTTGCATCGGACCGGAGGTCCTTATCCCTTGCGCGGTTCAGGCGCTCCGGGGCCACCCTGTCCGTCGCGCAGCGGTGCGCCACGGCCGGGGCCGCGCTTGTACCGCCCGGCGCTGCTGAAATGCTTGTCGGCGGCGGCTTTCTGCTCGGGCGTCAAGGCCGAGTAGAGGCGACTGAAGGATTCGTTCACCGATTCCATCGCGGTAAGGCGCTGCTTCATGCCGTCCTGCATCTGCGTGAAGCGTTCCGGCGCAGTAACTTGCTTGTCGCTTTTCATGCGCTCGCGCATGGCCTGCATGCCCTTGTCTGCCTCGGCCTTCGACTTCTCGGCGAAAGCCTGCCAGAGCGGTTCCTGCTGTGCCGTGACTTTAAGGTCACTCTTGAGCCGGTTCAAACGCTGGTCGACTCGGGCGCCCGGATCCATCATGCCGCCATGCATGGCGCTGCGCATCATGCCCGGCCTGCCGTCGCTGCCGCAACCCGGACCCTGCGCATAGGCGACGCCGAACATGACGGCGCTGGCGGCCAGAAAGCCGGCAACAATCTTTTGATTCAGTTTCATGGTGTGCTCCTGTCGTTAATGCCTCATGGCAGACTGCATTTCATCCGATGGCTGTAAGCCGGATGTGACAGAGGGACGAAGTTTGTAAGGGAAGATTACGAAACGGCGTCGGACGGGATGGGGTGCGGCGAGCCTGACCCCCGGCACTTGCGGAAAACGGCTGTGGCTGCTTCCTTCCGGACCTGACCAGGTTCACCACCCCGCAATGCGGGGAGACCCGCCGCAGCTGAATTTTATCAGCTTTCGCTCCACCTCCGGCGTGCCATCAGCGCCGACTCCCAGGAGTCATCAGCCGCCGCCGCGCTGGTAGTACAGCGCAAGGCGACTCATGAACGCATCCTGCGCGGGCTCGTCAAGGCCATCGAACGCGATCTCGACACGATGGCGTTCAAGCCGCACCAGGCCGATCGTCAGCGGCGGAATCGGAGTCAGGCGGATGGACCAGCCCCGGCCGCGAAAGCCGCCGTCGATTTCGCGCAACTCAGCCTCGCCGGTCGCCTGCGGCAGCACGCGGACAAAATCCTCGCGCGTGGTCGTCGCGTCGTAAGCCAGGGGAAACTTCATCCGCCGGCGACGGGTGGCCAGATGGCCAGTGTTTCCCCTTCACGCAGCGTGCGGCCGGCTCGCTCGCCGGGAGGAATGAAGTTGCCGTCGATCAGGACCAGATGCACCAGCCTGCGCGGCAGATTGAAACGCTCGATGATCTGCTCGATGGTGGTTGCGTCGTCTATTTCGAGCGCAAGCGAATTCGTCCGCTTTGCCTCCTGCGGCAGATAGTCCTGCAGGGCGGCGAAGAGCTTGAAGGTGATCTTAATTTCGGCCATTCGGTTCAACGCCGACAATAACCGGCGTCAGCCTGGATTGAAACTTCATTCTTCATGCCTGCTTTTCGGCGGTCGCCAGATAGGCCTCCATGAACAGCGACGGATCGGCCAGCAGGCGCTCGCGCCACGGGCCGAGTTTCACCTTGCTCTGGATCAGGCCACGCAGCACGCCGACGTTTTCCGTGAAGCCGACCATCGTGGCGCCGATCAGGTGGTCGCCGCCGAATTGCAGCGACAGATAGCGGTGATTG
>Ga0207969_100394_pt1 | contig 21001 bp, 17 predicted proteins | sample LakWasMet25_LOW6_2_FD_183869 | JGI IMG/M metagenome (GOLD analysis project Ga0207969, IMG submission 183869) | Freshwater sediment methanotrophic microbial communities from Lake Washington under simulated oxygen tension - Sediment Metagenome... | ecosystem: Environmental > Aquatic > Freshwater >... | reverse complement strand
CCGCCCGTCGGTCGCCCTGCGGCTTGCGTCCTCGCTCGACTCCCGCGGCGTGGCTCGGCCACGCCTTGGTCGCTCGCTCCGGGCGCGCTCGCAGGATCGACGCGACGGATCGGGCGCGAATCGTCCGTTTGCTGCGCGGAGGCTCCTAAGGTGCGGCGGTGGTGGAGCTGTACGACTGGCTCGACGAGTGGTCGACGCTCGCGCGCCGGGTGTTGAAGCGCCGGAGCTTCCGGCGAGCTCGATGGGGAGCTCAATGACCGGATCCATCGCCCCAGGCGCCCCCGCGGCACACACCCCCGCCGTCGCCACCCTTCGGCGCTCCCCCTGCGCGTCCCGGCCTTCGCTTCGCCCGGCCGCGGCGTCGCGCAGCGAGCGCTCGTTCAGCGAGGGCCGAGGCCCGCGGTGGTAGGCTCCCGTGATGCGACCGCTCACCACGGACCTGACGCGCGAGGAGCTGAGGCCGTACTTCTGTTGGGATGAGGACGTCTCGATCGCCGAGCTGCGAGCGGCGCTTCGCGGCCCCGATCCGGAGGAGCGGCTGCGCGTGCTCGGGCGGCTGCTGCGTGAGGCGCGCGACACGGACGTCTGGAGCTTCGTCGGGCCGCAGGAGGTCGCCGATGCGCTGCCCCTGCTCGGCCGCCACCTGGGTCGGCGCCGCGCGTTCTGGGAGTATCTCATCGGGCGATGGCGCGCCCACGGGCTGGTGCGGTGAGCCCTCCCGCTCGGCTGACGCCGCTGCAATGGATCGTGCTGCGGACGTTCTTCGCGGTGGAGCGGGGGTTCTTCCTTTCGGGCGGCGGTGCCCTCGTGGGGTTCTATCTCGGCCACCGTGAGACGACCGATCTCGACCTGTTCACCACGTCGAGCGAGGCCTTCGATCGCGCTCGAATCGTGCTGCCCAACGTGGTCGCGACGTTTGGCGGCAAGCTCGTGACCCGCCAGGACGCACCGGGTTTTCGTCGCGTCGTGGTGCAGCGGGGCGACGAGCAGCTCGTCGTCGACCTGGTGCGAGAGGTCGGGCCGCAGCTCCACCCGAAGCAGGACCTCGACGGCGTGCTCGACGGGGAGCTCCGTGGCCGGCCGGGTGCTCGTCGGTCACCGTCGCGCCGCGCGAGAGTGGCGGCGGGTCTCGGCGGGCGGCGCGGTGGCAGCGAGGAGACGGTGCTACGACCGTCGCGGGGCGGTGGATCATCCCGACGCTGCAAGGCCGAGCCCCCTCGGCGGTGAGCGACCTTGCCCGAACCTCACCTCCGCGGGGTGGTGCTTGTCCCGCGATCGCGGTGGGTGGTACTGCGGTGGGGTCGTCGTGGGTCCCGCGCTGCTGCTGCTGGAGTTGGGGTCGATCGCGCGCGGGTACGTGGCGCTCGACGCCATGGCCAAGCGCGCGGTGGTCTCGGTGCTCCACGCCGAGCCCATCACCCCGGGCAAGTACTGGATCGCGCTCCACGGGGGCGAGGCCGAGCTCGACGAGGCCCTGGTGCCCGGGCTCGAGGTGGCGGCGGGGCAGCGCATCGACCACGTGCTCCTGACCTACGCGCACCCCGAGGTGCTGGCCGCGGTCGCGGCGGGCGGCGGGGTGCGCGCGGGCGCCCCGGAGGGCTCCGTGGGAGTGCTCGAACTCTCCTCGCTCTCGGCGGCTGTGCGCGCCGCGGACGCGGCGTTGAAGGGGGCGGATGTGCGCCTGGTCGACCTTCACCTGGGGCGGGGCATCGGGGGCAAAGGGACCGTGGTGCTGACCGGTCCGCTGGAGGACGTCGAGGCCGCGGTGGCGATGGGCGCCGAGGCGGCGACGGAGGCCTGGCTGGTGGCGACCGAGGTGCTGGCCAATCCCGACGTGGCGGTGACGCACGCCGCGGTGAACCGTCGCCGCTAGCGCCGGGCTGTGCTTTGATCGGCCCGTGAAGGGAGCAGCTCCGTCGCGGCGCGCATGGGCGCCTTGCCTGGTCCTGGCGCTCGTCGTCGCTGGAGCGCCCGCCGGGGCGCAGCAGCGGAGCGAGGCCGAGGTCCGCTACGAGCGCGGCGTGGCGCTCTTCACGGCGCGCAACTACGAGGGGGCGCTGCTGGAGTTCCAGCGCTCGCTGGCGCTCTCCGGGGGGGTCGACCTGCTCTTCAACATCGGCCGCACCTACCAGGCGATGGGCCGCTACGCCGAGGCGGCGCAGACCATCGACGAGTACCTCCGGCGAGCGCGCGACCTCCCGCCCGAGCGCCGCCAGGAGGTCACCCGGATGCTCACCACGCTCCGCGGGTTCATCGCGCACATCCGGGTGCGGGTGACGCCCGCCGACGCGACGGTGACCCTCGACGGAGAGCCAGTGAGCCGCGAGCGCCTCGCCTCGGCGCTGACGGTGAACCCCGGGCGCCACGTGGTGACGGCGCAGCGCTCGGGCTACACCACGAGCGCCGAGCCGGTGGTGGTGGCCTCGGGCGAGTCCCTGGACGTCACGGTCGCGCTCGTCGCGGCGCCCGCCTCGCTGGGCGAGGGCACCCTGGTGCTGCGCAACGCCCCGGCCTCCGCGGTGCTGCGGGTCGACGGCGTGGTGGCGCGCTCTCCGGTGCGGCTGCCCGTGCGCACGCACCGCATCGAGCTCGGAGCGCCGGGCTTCGCGTCCTGGCGGGCGGAGGTGCTCATCGAGCCGCAGCGGACGAGGGTGCTCACGGCGCACATGGAGCGCGCTCGGGGGCTGAGCCCCCGGTGGTTCATCATCGGGGCGAGCGCCACCGGGGCCGCGGCGCTGGTGGGCGGCGTCTTCGGCGGGCTCACGCTGGCCGCGCGCTCGGAGTTCGACCAGCGCGCCCGGTACGACGACGTCGCCGCCGACCGCGACCTCGCCGACCGGGGCGAGACCTTCCGCACGGTGGCCAACGTGGGCTTCGGCGTGGCGGCGGCGCTGGGCGTCGCCACGGTGGTGCTGCTCACCCAGACCGGCTTCGGGTCGAGCGCGACGACCGTGGACGTGGCCGCGGCGCCGGGCGGCCTCCAACTACGTTTCTAGCGAGGAGCGCTGACCCCATGCGAGACCGGCGACGCAGCCTGGTGTTCGTCCTGACCATCGCGGCGTGGTCGCTGCTCGGCGGCGGCTGCACGACGAGCTTCGAGCTGAGCGCTCGGGCCGCGGACGGCGGCGCCTCGGACGGCGCGGCCGACCTCGGCGTCGACGCCCCCGGCGACGACGCGGGCGACGCGGGCGCCCTCGACGCTGGGACCTGCCGCCAGACGGGCGACCGCTGCTGCTCGGAGGCTTCGCGGGGCGCCTTCTGCGTGGGCGGGCTCGTGTGCTCCGAGGGCTACTGCGCCCAGTGCCCGGGGAGCCTGTTCGCGTGCGGCAACGCCTGCGTCGACCTGCAGACCAACGGCCGACACTGCGGCGTCTGCGGAACCGTCTGCGCCGAGGGGCAGCGCTGCTCGAGCGGCACCTGCGCGCTCGACTGCCCCGCCCCGGGGACCGTCTGCGGAGGCCGCTGCGCCAACCTCCAGTCCGACTCCTCGCACTGCGGGGCGTGCGACCGCGCGTGCAACGGGGTTCCTGGCAGCGTCGGCACCCTCGACCGCTGCGTGGGCGGGAGCTGCCAGCGCTCCTGCGCTCCAGGCTTCGGCGACTGCGACGGCAGCGCGACCAACGGCTGCGAGGCCGACACCCGCGCTAGCGCCAGTCACTGCGGCGGCTGCGGCCTCGCGTGCTCTCCCCCCCGGGCGGTCGGCGCGTGCTCGGCGGGCGCGTGCTCCATCGCGAGCTGCATGCCGGGCTACGGCAACTGCGACGCCAGCGTGGGCAACGGCTGCGAGGTCGACCTCAACCGCGACACCGCGCACTGCGGGGCCTGCGGCCGGGCCTGCGCTTCGAACCAGATCTGCCGCGAGGGTGAGTGCCGGATGCAGACGTCCTCGTGCCGGGCGGGCACCGCGGACTGCCTCGTCGACATGCCCGGGTGCGAGACGCCGACGGACAACGACGTGGCGAACTGCGGCGGCTGCGGCCGGGCCTGCGTGTTCCCCAACGCGACGGCGACCTGCGCGAGGAGCGTCTGCGCCATCGGGGCCTGCGCCCCGGGCTACATGAACTGCGACGGCAACCCGGCCAACGGCTGCGAGGCGCGCGTGACCGGTGACGCGGCGAACTGCGGCACGTGCGGCCGGGCGTGCTCGGTCCCCAACGGGGCCGCGGCGTGCGTGGCCGGGGCGTGCTCGCTGGCCTCGTGCAACCCCGGCTACGCCGACTGCGACCGCTCGGCGGCCAACGGCTGCGAGGCCGACCTCCTCTCGGGGGGGCAGAGCTGCGGCGGCTGCGGGCTCGCCTGCGCCCCGCCCAACGCCGTCGGGGCCTGCGTCGCCGGGCGCTGCGGCATCGGGAGCTGCCGGGCGGGCTTCGCGGACTGCGACGGCAACGCGGCCAACGGCTGCGAGGCGAACCTCAACACCGACCCGGTGCGCTGCGGTAGCTGCGCCGGGGTGTGCGCGTTTCCCAACGCCGGGTCGTCGTGCGTCGGGGGCGCGTGCGCGCTCGGGGCCTGCTCGACCGGCTTCGGCAACTGCGACGGCGCGGCGGCCAACGGCTGCGAGACCAACGTGAGCGCCTCGACGACGAGCTGCGGCGCGTGCGGGCGCGCCTGCTCCTTCGCCAACGCGTCGGCGACCTGCTCCGGCGGCGTCTGCGCCCTCGGGGCGTGCGGCCTGGGCTGGGGCGACTGCGACGGCAACCCGGCCAACGGGTGCGAGACCTCCCTGACCTCGAGCGGCGCCCACTGCGGCGCCTGCGGGCGCACCTGCGCGCCCGGGCAGAGCTGCAGCGGCGGCGCCTGCGTGCTCGCCTGCGCGCCGGGAGAGCGGGTGTGCGCGGGGGCCTGCGTCGACGTCGGCTCCAACGTCAGCCACTGCGGCGGCTGCGGCTCCGTGTGCCCCGCCGGGCCCAACGCTCAGGCGGTCTGCGAGGCAGGGGTCTGCAGGCGGCGTTGCGTGGCTCCCTACGGCGACTGCGACAGCAGCGTGGCCAACGGGTGCGAGGTCAACCTCAGCCTCGACCGCACCCACTGCGGCGCGTGCGGCGCCTCGTGCGGCTCGCCGCCCCACGCGACGACCCGCTGCGAGCGGGCGACCTGCGTGCTCGACTGCGCGAGCGGCTACCAGGACTGCGACGGCGTCGCCTCCAACGGCTGCGAGGTCGCCGTCCACAGCGACGCGGCCAACTGCGGGCGCTGCGGCCACGAGTGCCCATCCGCGTCGAGCAGCCGGTACCACATCACCAGCTCGGCGTGCTCCGCGGGGCGGTGCGAGTACCAGTGCGCGGCGGGCTGGGGCGACTGCAACAACCGGGAGGACGACGGCTGCGAGACCTCCCTCAACACCGTCAGCCACTGCGGAAGCTGCACCATGGCCTGCGCCGCGGGTCAGCTGGCGACGCCCGTGTGCTGCGCCAGCAACCGCGGGGCGATCTGCTGCCAGCGGACGGCGCTGTTCCTGACCTGCCTCGGGTCGAGCACGACCATCGACCTGACGTGCTTCTGAAGGGGGACCAGCACCTCCGCCGCGGCGGAAGTGATGGGTTGAGCTTCCGCAGCACTTCGCTCACGCCCACCCAACGCGCCTCACCCGGAGCGAAGCGGAGGGGGCGAGACACACGCTTCGATCCACGATCCGGACCGCGTCGGGTCGAGGTGCCAGGTACCCCCTCCGCTTCGCTCCGGGTGAGGCGCGTTGGGTCGGCGGGCTCAGACACTGAGCTCGAGCATGCGCTCGATGGGGCGCAGGGCCTTGAGGCGGAGGTCTTCGGGGATGGTGATCTCGGGCTCGAGCGTGACGAGCGCGCGGTGCACCGCCTCGAGGGTGTTCTTCTTCATGAAGGGGCAGTCGTTGCAGGCGCAGTTGGCGTCCGGCGGGGCGGGGATGAACTCCTTGTCCGGCGACGACTTGCGCATCTGGTGGAGGATGCCGCTCTCGGTGAGCACGATGAACTCCCTCGCGGGGGACTTCATCGAGTAGTTGAGCAGCGCGCTGGTCGAGCCGATGAAGTCCGCCATGGCGAGGAGCTGCGGCTCGCACTCGGGGTGCGCGAGCACCTTGGCCTCGGGGTGGCGCACCTTGAGCGCGATGAGCTTCTTCTCCGAGAAGGTCTCGTGGACGATGCAGCTCCCCCGCCAGAGCAGCATCTCGCGGCCGGTCTGCTTCGCGATGTAGGCCCCGAGGTTGCGGTCGGGGGCGAAGATGATCGGCCGGCCCTCCGGCACGCTGCGCACGACCTTCTCCGCGTTGGAGCTGGTGCAGATGCAGTCGGAGAGCGCCTTCACGCCCGACGAGCAGTTGATGTACGAGATCACGTAGTGGTCGGGGTGCCGCGCGGTGAAGGCCGCGAAGCGGTCGGCCGGGCAGCCGTCGGAGAGCGAGCACCCTGCGTCCATGTCGGGCAGCACCACCCGCCGGGTGGGGTTGAGGATCTTCGCGGTCTCGGCCATGAAGTGCACCCCCGCGAACACGATCACGTCGGCGGTGGTCTTCGCCGCCGCCTGAGAGAGCTGCAGCGAGTCGCCGACGAAATCCGCCACGTCCTGCACCTCGCCGTCGACGTAGTAGTGCGCCAGCAGCACCGCGTTCTTCTCGCGCTTGAGCCGCTTGATGTCTTCCGCGAGGTCGTCCGCCACCGCCATCGTCCAATGCTCCTGCGCGGGTGTGGGCATCCGGCGCCCGGGCGCGCCACCGGACCCTAGTGCCGCGCCCCACGGAAGTCACTCGCGGCGACTCCGTGTCGATGTTGTTTGCGCGGAGGGCTTCGACTATCGTCCGCGCCGCCTCACCCCGGCGCCCGAAGGATATCGGCTCCGGCGTCCGACCATCTCCCGCATGACCACACCCGAAGAAGCACAGTGGCTCGAGCGCGCCCGCGGGGGCGACCGCGCCGCGTTCGGGTCGATCGTGCGCCAGCACCAGCGCCGCATCCACCGCCTCGCGCTGCACCTCACCGGCTCCGCGGGCGACGCCGACGACGTGGTGCAGGAGACCTTCCTCCGGGCCTACCGCGCCATCGAGCGCTTCGACGGCCGGGCGGACATCTTCACCTGGCTCTACCGCATCTGCGTCAACGTCTCGCTCAACCAGCGCCGCCGACAGCGGCGGGTGGTGGTCGACCTCGACGACCCGCGCGTCCCAGAGACCGCGGCGGAGGGCAGCGACCCCTCGGAGAGCGCCGACCAGGCGGAGTCGTGGCGCGCCCTGGCCTCGGCGGTCGATCAGTTGTCCGAGTCGCTGCGCACCACCCTGGTGCTCGCCTGCGTGGAGTCACTGCCCTACAAAGAAATCGCTCAGGTGCTGGGTTGTAGTGAAGGCACCGTCGCGTGGCGAGTCCACGAAGCGCGACGGAGGCTCCGGGATGCCCTCGCCCCCGAGGCGATGGCACCCGACGACCCCGCAGTGAATCCTGGAGGCGAACGTGGACGACGCACTTAGAGAGAAGATCCTCGCGTCCCTCGACCCCGGCTCGGACAAGAAGTCCGAGCGGGCGCTGGCGCGAGCCCTCGACCGTGACCCGGTGGCGAGGGAGTACGCCGCGTCGCTCCGCCGAGTCGACCGGGCGCTGCGCTCGTGGCCCGTGGGCGCCCGCCCGGAGAGCGAGTGGGAGGCCTCCGCGGCGAGGGTGCTCGCGGCCATCGAGGCCGACGCCAAGGATCCGGGCGCGGCGCGCGTCCTAGCGGGAGAGATCGATCCCCTCGCGCCACCAGCCTTCGACGACGACGCATCACCGATGGAGACACGACCTGCCATGTCCGAGCCCAACGAACACGACCCGGACCTCGAGAACCTCGCGGCCCTGACCCGCACGTCCCTCGCGCCCGGCGCGGTGCCGTCGGTTCGTCCGCACGCCGCCCCGTCGATCTCCGACGCGGCCGACGACACGAGCTCCGGCATCGTCGACATCAAGCAGCTCTCGGCCATGGCGCGCGACGCCGCGGCCTCCTCGCCGCCTCCCGCCGCCGCGAAGGCGCCCGCCGCCGAGGCGAAGCCCGCCGAGGCGGAGGTCCCGAAGCCCGCGAAGACCGAGGCGAAGCCCAGCCCCAAGAAGGACGACGTGATGGTCACCGCGAAGCCCGCGGTGCCGGTCGTCGCCGCGGAGCCCCCGCGCCGCGCCGGAGGAGGTCCGCTCTGGGCCATCGGCGGCATGGCCGTCATGGCAGGGGCCTTCCTGCTCTACAACTCCAGCAGGGACAGCGCGCCCACCTCTCCCTCGGCGGTCGAGTCCACCTCGCCGTCCAGCGCCTCGCCCGAGTCCGTGCCCTCGCCGGCCCCGGTGGCCCAGGCCGAGCCCGCTCCTGCGCCCGCTCCTACGCCCGCCGCGGAGGCCGCCCCGGTCGCGGCCCCCGCTCCGCCGCCTCCCGCCGTCGTCGCTCCCGCGCCGGAGCCCGCCCCCGAGGCGCAGGCCCGCCGCCACGCCCGCACCGAGGCCTCCGAGGGCGCTGCCGCCACCCGCGCTGCGGCCGCTCCTGCCCCGGCGCGCCCCACCGCTCCGACGGCGCCCGCGGCGGCGCCCGCTCCCGCCGCTCGCCCCGCGGCGCCCGCTCCCGCGACCACCACCGCGGCGGCCCCTGCGGCGGCTCCTCGCGGCGGCGCTGCGGCTCCTGCTCCCGCGGGAGGCCGCGCCACCTCGGTCGACGACCTGCTCAACCGCGCGGCGCCCACCGCCGCCCCGGCCGCTGCGGCGGCCCCCGCGGCGCCCTCCGCCGACCTGCCCGAGCGCCTCGGCCGAGCGCAGATCACCAGCGTGCTCGGTCCGCTCAACGGGCCCGTTCGCTCCTGCGCCCAGGGGCAGACCGGCACCGCGCCGGTGTCCATCGTGATCGGCAACGACGGCGCCGTACGCACCGCCACGGTGAGCGGCCAGTTCGCCGGTACGCCGGTGGGCGACTGCATCGCCGGGGTCGTACGCCGCGCGCACTTCCCTGCCTTCCGCGCTCCCACGCAGACCCTGATGTTCCCCTACGTGATCACGCCGCCCACGGGCCGCTGATCGACCGGCCTCCCGCCCGACGCTCCCGTCATGGCCCTGATCACCGTACTCGCCCCCTGCTTCAACGAGGAGGGCAACGTCACCGAGCTCTACTCGCAGGTGCGGGCGGTGTTCGAGAAGCTCCCGCAGCACTCGCTGGAGTTCGTCTTCATCGACAACTGCTCCACCGACGGCACCGTCGCCGAGCTCCGCGGCCTCGCCTCGAAGGACCGTGCGGTGAAGGTGATCCTCAACGTGCGCAACTTCGGCCAGGTGCGCTCGCCCTACCACGCGCTGTTGCAGTGCCGCGGCGCCGCGGTGATCACCCTCGCGTCCGACCTGCAGGACCCTCCCTCGCTCATCCCCGAGCTTCTGGCGAAGTGGGAGGAGGGCTTCAAGATCGTCGCCGCGGTGAAGCGCACCTCCGACGAGAGCCCCCTCTACCGCCTGCTCCGTGGCGGCTTCTACGCGCTCATCCACCGCATCTCCGATGTGCGGCCCATCCAGAACTTCACCGGCTTCGGGCTCTACGACCAGGTGGTGATCGAGGCGCTGCGCAAGATCGACGACCCGCAGCCCTACTTCCGCGGGCTCATCTCCGAGATCGGCTGGCCCCCGGCGCTTGTGCCCTTCGACAAGCCCCGGCGCGTCCGGGGCATCAGCAAGAACAACTTCTTCACCCTCTACGACCTCGCCATCCTGGGGATCGTCAAGCACTCGGTGGCGCCGCTGCGGCTCGCGACCTTCTTCGGCTTCGTGATGTCGGGCCTGAGCCTGCTGCTCTCGCTCGGCTACCTCGTCGCCAAGCTCGTCTTCTGGGACCGCTTCGTCCTCGGCACCGCGCCGATCCTCATCGGCTTCTTCTTCTTCGCCTCGGTGCAGCTCTTCTTCATCGGGATCCTGGGCGAGTACATCAACTCGATCCACATCCACGTGAGGAAGCTGCCGCTCGTGGTGGAGCGAGAGCGCATCAACTGGGACCCGGACGCCACGCCCGTGCTCAGCGAGGCGGCGTCGCCCCCAGCAGGATGAGCGCGTTGTCGAGCCCGAGCGCCCTCGCCGAGGCCGCGATGGCCGGGCCGTGCAGCGTGCTGGCGATGAGGATGGGCACTCCCGCCTCGGCCTCGGAGGGAGCCCTCACTGGCACGCCTCGCAGGGTGCCGCCCTGGAGCTTGGGGTTGTTGTCGAGGAAGGCCGTGATGCGAGCCCTCCCCAGGCAGGTGTCGTGCAGCAGCTTGAAGAGCAGTTGCCCCGTACCCCACACCTGGAGCGGCGCGTCGAGGTGCGGGGCGATCACGGCGTCCAGCCGGCGCAGCTCGTCCGAGGAGCGCTGGACGTACTCTCGCACCCGGTCGACCGACTCGCGGTCGTAGCTCGGGGCCGCGACTGCGGGCGCCTCGACGCGCCTCGCCAGCGTGAACACCGCGGGGATCGGGATGTTCGGGGCGGCGTCGAAGACCTTCTCGCCGCTCGCCACGGGGACGAAGCCCGCGGCGCCCAGGAGGCCCTCCAGGGAGCGCCGGGTGAAGTGGTTGATGTGCTCGGTGTTGAAGTCCTGGAAGGGCGCTCGAAGGCACCCGGCGTAGCCCGCGGCGTCGGGCGTCTCGACGTAGAGCAGGCCGTCGTCGTCGACCAGCGAACGCAGCGCGCTGGTGGCCGCGTCGAGGTCGCGCACGTGCTCGAGAACGTGGGAGAGCGAGACGAGGCCGAAGCGCCCCAGCTCGGAGGCCGCGAAGAGGCCGCCCACGTGGCCCTCGAAGCCCAGCGCCCTCACGTTGGCGGCGCAGCCCGGGGAGGGATCGACGCCGACGAGTCGGGTGAAGCCGTGGCGGGAGAGGGCCTGGAGGAGGCCGCCGTTGGCGCAGCCGAGGTCGAGCACCGGGCGGTCGCGCCAGGGGATGTGCGAGGCCAGGAAGTCCGCGAGGGCCTCCAGGCGCTGCAGGTCGTAGGGGCTGTCACCGCCGCCTGTTCCGACGGTGCGGTCTTCGTACTTCGAGCGGTCGGCGTAGTAGGCGTCGTAGGTCGACTGCGGCGCCGGGGTGTCGGCGAAGGCGAAGCCGCAGGCCGCGCAGGCGACCACGTCGTACTCGCGGGGCAGCGGGTCTTCGTCGGGGAGGTCGAAGCGCTGGGTGTGCAGCACCTCCCCGCGGTCGCCTCGGCAGATGGGACAGGGGCGCAGGAGGTGCTTCATCCGAAGGGCTTCGTGGGAGGGGGAAGCTTCAGGGCTTCGCGGGGTCCTGCAGCGACGGGGGCACGTCGAGCCCGCGCTCGAGGATGAGCTGCTGAAGCGACGGCACGCTCGCGTAGGGGCTGTCGATCGCGTCGATGGTGACCGGGTGATCCTGCGCGATGGGGCGCAGCAGCACCTCGCCCTTCATCAGCTCGCGGCAGGAGATCTGCCCCTTGAGCAGCGGCACGGCGAGGTAGACGTCCTCCGCGGTGAGGGCGTGCCCGGCGGGCAGGTCGTGCTTCGCGTAGACCCCGCGCACCAGGGCGTCGAGGTAGCGCACCTCGCGCTCCGGGGGGATGCGCTTCTGGGTCCCCGGGGCGCCGCACATCTCCCGGGCCTTCTGCCAGGCCTTGAACCACGCGTCGGCCTGGTGGGGGAGGGTGCAGTACTTGGCCACCGGGATGCCGCCCTCCTCGATGTCGATGTGCCGCTCGAAGGTCCGCGCGCCCTTGGCGTAGGCCATCATCACGCTGGAGTTCCAGTCGTGGTACTCGTGCGTCGAGTAGCCGATCGTGAGCTGGGGGTAGCGCTCGCGGAGGAAGTCGATCTGGTTGAGCTCCACCTCGCTGTCTTCCGAGGGGTAGAGCGAGACGCAGTGGTTGATCGCCAGGGGGATGCCGCGGTTGCCGAAGAAGCGCACTAGGTCGTCGACGTCCTTCATCGACGAGCCCCCCGTCGAGGCGATCACCGGCTTGCGCGTCCTGGCGATGTGCTCGATCAAAAACCAGTCGTTGATGTCCGAACTGGCCAGCTTGATGATCTCGATGCCGAGGTCGACGCACATCTCGACGGACTTCTCGTCGAAGGGCGTGGCCATCGGGATGCAGCCGCTCTGGCGGATGGCGCTCACCAGCGTGGCGTAGTCCTCCCAGCCGAGGCGCGTGTCGAGGGTCTTCTTGATGTACCGGATGTCCTCGCGGTGGCGGAAATCCTTGTGGATGAAGCGGTCGACCTCGCGAAACTGCAGCTTGATCGACGCCTTCACGTTGTTGAAGCGGACGATGCGCCCGAAGTCCGTGATGATCTTCAGCCCGCGGTCGACGCGACCCCAGTGGTTGTTGGCGAGTTCAAGCACGAAGAGGTCTTCGAAGACCGCGTTGGGATGGCTTGGCATGCGCGTCAACCTACGTCCTCGGTCGAGCTGGTCACAAGTTCCAAGAGCCCCACGAGGCTGGTGATCGTGGCGTGGGGGCGCTCGGGGCTGAGCGTCTCCGGCGCACCGTAGCCGTAGCCCGCGGCGACGGCGGTCAGCCCGTGGTCGTGCGCGGCGCGGAGGTCCGAGGCGGTGTCGCCCACCATCCAGGTCGAGCGGGGGTCGAGGGAGTGATCCCTCACGAGGTCTCGCAGCAGCTCGGACTTCGAGCGGGCGTCGCCGGGGAGCGTGTCCACGCACGCGATCGCCTCGAAGGGCCCGAGGCCCAGCGCGGCCACGATGCGCCGCGTGGGGACGTCGCGCTTGGCCGTCGCCACGAAGGCGCGCACCCCCATCGAGGCCATGCGGGAGAGCAGCTCGCGGGCGCCGGGATAAGGGGCAGTGAGGGCGTAGTCCGAGGCGTCGTAGCGGCGCACGAAGGCCGCCCGCACCCGGGCGAGCGTGGCGTGGTCGGCGCCCGGCAGCAGGGCGGGAAGGAGGGCGTCGAGGGGCGGGCCGATGAGGGCGCGGGACAGCGGCTCGATGGGGGGGAGGCCGCAGTCGAGCACCGCGCGCTGGATCGTCGCGGAGATCTCCGGGTGGGAGTCGACGAGGGTTCCGTCGAGGTCGAAGACGACGGCGTCGGGGCGGCGCACGGTCACTCGTCGGGCAGCAGCGGGACGAGCATGTTCTCTCGGAGCTCGTCGCGAGAGAGGAAGGGCGCGAGGTCTTCGAGGGGCGAGGAGATCATCCGGCCGTCGGGAAGGCGGCGGGAGGAGAGCTTCGGGGCGAAGACCTGCTCCAGGTCGAGGAAGACCTCGCACATCTGCGGGCCCTCCCCGTCGAGGGTCTCCCGCACCGCGGCGTCGAGGGCGTCGTGCGAGTCGACGCGGCGGAAGGGGATACCGTAGGCCCAGGCGAGCTTGCCGAAGTCGGGGAAGCCCAGGCCGCTCTCGGTGCCGCAGCCGACGATGTTGTCCGGGAAGTAGTTGTGCTGCGTCTGGCGGATCGAGTGGTAGCCGCGGTTGTTGAGCACGAAGATCTTGATGGGCAGGCGGTGCGTGACGATCGTCTGCAGCTCCTGGAGGTTCATCTGGATGCTGCCGTCGCCCGCGAGGCAGACCACGCGGCCGCCGGTCGCCACCGCCGCGCCGATGGCCGCGGGGAGGTCGAAGCCCATCGGGGCTGATCCCGAGTTGTGATAGAGGCGCTGCCCCTTCTTCAGCCGCGCGGCCTGGAAGCTGGTGACCGAGGCGGTGCCGTCCCCGGAGACCACCACCTCCCCTTCGGGGAGCTCCCGGAAGAGCACCTCCATGAAGCAGTAGGGGTTCACGCTGCCGACGACCTTCCAGTACTCGGGCAGCACCACGGGGTAGCGACGAGCGCGCTCCTGGCACCACGCGAGCCACGAGGCGTGGTCGCCCGCGCCTCCCGCGTCGAGCGCCCGGTCGAGCGCAGGGAAGAAGGCGCGCAGGTCGGCGTGCACGGGCAGGTCGATGGAGAGCGTGGGCTTGCGAAGCTCGGCGGCGTCGACGTCCACCATCACCTTGAAGGCGTGGCGGGCGAAGTTCTGCCAGCCGTAGCTGATCTGCCGGATGTTGAGCCGGCAGCCGAGCACCAGGAGGAGGTCCGCGTTCTGCACGGCGAAGTTGCCCGCGCGGTCGCCGATGGTGCCCTGTCGGCCGATGAAGTGGGGGTGGTCGGCCCAGAGCGCGTCGAGGGCGTTGAAGCTCACCGCGACGGGGATGCCGAGGCGCTCGACCGCGCGCAGGAAGGCCTCGTGGGTGCCCGAAGCGCGCACGCCCGTCCCGACCAGGAGAACAGGGCGCTCGGCGGTGCGGAGGCGGCGCAGAAGGTCGGCGGCGACGGCGTCGAGGTCGGTGGTCTCGAAGGCCGCGCGGTCTTCCACCGCGTCGTAGCCGGAGAGGGTGTCCGGGTCGACGAGGGCCCCTTGGATGTTCATCGGGATGTCGAGCCACACGGGGCCCGGGCGGCCGTGGGTGGCGAGGTGCAGCGCCCGCTCAAGGTGGTAGCGGATGGTCGAGGCGTCGGTGACCATCACCGCGTACTTGGTCATGGAGGAGACCACGCGGACGATGTCGATCTCCTGGTCGCCGAGCTGGCGGAGCGGGAGCTCGGTGCTGCGGACGACGGTCTCGAACTTCACCTGACCCGACACCACGAACATCGGGATGGAGTCGACCCAGGCGCCCCAGACGCCGGTGATGGCGTTGGTGCCGCCGGGGCCGGTGGTGACGTTGACCGCGGCGAGGCGGCCGGAGGCTCGGGAGTAGCTCTCCGCGGCGATGGCGCAGGCCTGCTCGTGGTGGCAGGCGAAGTAGCGCAGGCCGGGCTCGCGGCCGAAGGCGTCGTTGAGGTGCATCGCCCCGCCGCCGGTGACGAGGAAGACGTCGCGGACGCCGTGACCGGCGAGGAACGAAGCGATGTAGTCCGCCACACGGACCTTGGTGGGAGCGCTCATAGGGAGCGGTTTATCGCACAGAAGGGGAGCCGAGGCGGAGGGTCTACGGCGCGGCGACGAGGCGCTTCAGGGCTTGATCACGAAGCCGTTGGGCGTCAGCGACCAGGGGAACTTCTCGATCTTGAGCCCGGTGAGCCCGCGCTTCTCCCGGAACTCATCGAAGGCCGCTCCCTCGCCGGCCCACGGAGGCAGGCCGTACTCATCGAACACCACGACCCCGCCAGGGACGACGAGGTCCCACAGGCCATCGAGGGTGGCCATCGTGGGCTCGTAGAGGTCGGCGTCGAGGTGGAGGAGGGAGATGCGCATGCCGGGGCGCGACGCGAGGAATCCTGGGAGGGTGTCCTGAATGCGGCCCTTGACCAGGATCACCCGCTCGCGGGCCAGGACATTGTCCCGGTTGTGGATGTCCTTGAGGGCGTAGACCTCGCGCTCGACGGAGTTGGCGGACCATCCTCCGACGCTCTTGCCGACGCCGGGGTCGAGCGCGCCGTCGTGCTCATTGAAGTCCGTAAGGCCCTCGAAGGAGTCGAATCCGATGATCTTGCGAGAGGTGTCCGTCGGGCAGAAGATCTCGATGAGCTTGTGCCAGGTGAAGAGCGACGCGCCGCGGGAGACTCCCACCTCGACGATGTCTCCAGGGAGGTTGATGACCTTCTCGAAGAGCTTGAAGTGCGCGAGGAAGCGGACGACGTTGATGCGCCGGGCGTAGACCGGCCAGAGCGACATCAGGTGATACAGGCTATGGGGGTTCGCTTCGAGCAGCGCCTCCATCTGCTCCCACTGGGCGCGGTCCTTGTCGGAAGACGCGCCGTGGGTCTCCTGCGTGGGAACGTCGAGCGGGCTCGTCTTCATCGCGTCACTCCGGGCCTTTCGAGATACATGATGCGGTCGCGCGTCACGACGCCGGGGCGGAACCCCTCCCGACCGAAGGCAGGGTCGTCATAGCTGGCGACTCGAATCTGGGCGGTCCATCGGCAGCGCGTCATCGAGCGGTTGGGCATGCTGCGGTGGAGGACATTGAACTTGAAGAGAAGCGCGTCCCCCTCGCTGAGGCCGGGCCGCACGGCGCCCTCGGTGTCGACCTCCTCGTCGAGCAGCACCGAGTCGGAGTAGGAGCGGTATTCGGGGTTCGCGCGAACCTGGAAGATCTTCCCCTGAGTCCGGCCCAGCGGGAGGTACTCGACGCCGCCCGTCAGCTCATCCAATGGCATCACCGGAATCCACACCACCACGGCGTCGGGCGAGCAGATCGAGAACCAGTAGTCCTGGTGCCATGAGAAGAGGAAGTGGTCCTCGCCCGGCGCGTCGATGCGAAAGTTGATGTCGACCACCGCGAGGTTGTCGCTCCCGAGCGAGTCGCGGAGGACGCCGCGGAGGGCGTCCGAGGTAGCGAAGCGCCGCACGGTCATGCTGTGCTTCAGCGCGTCGTAGATGTGGCCGCCGAGCTTGCGGTCCCTGGCGGTGAGCGCCTGCCACGCGCGGTCGATGTCGCCTCCGCAGCCGTCATGCACGGCGGGGTCGATCTGACGGACGATCGCCAGGACCTCGGAGCGGAAGGATGCATACAGGTCTGGAGGAAACACGGCGCGGACGACCGCGGCGCCGTCGGTGGCCATCGCCTGGGCGACTCCCGCGTTGGCGGTCATGACTTGATCATGTAGCCGTGGGGGTTGTGGAAGGTCGGGAACTTCTTGATGAGCGGGCGCTCTCCGATGGAGGCGAAATACTCATCCACCGCCTGGCTCTCTCCCTCCCAGGGCATCAAGCCATACTCATCGAAGATCACCACGCCGCCGGTCACGACCCGCGGGTAGAAGGCCTTGAGCGCGGCGAGCGTGGGCTCATACAGGTCCACGTCGAGGTGCAGCAGACTGATGCGCAGGCCGGGGTTCTCTTCCAACCATTGAAGGAGGAACTCCAGGGTGATGTTGCCGGTAATCAGCTTGCAGCGCTCGTGGCCGCTGATGAAGTTGTCGAGGTTCGAGATGCGGACGAGCTCCTCGACCTCCTGCTTGACCTTCTCCGCCGACCAGCCGCCCACGACCTTGCTCACGTCGGGGACGGGCTTGCCATCCTTCGGGTTGAAGTCCTGCAATCCCTTGAAGCTGTCGAACCCGAAGATTCGCCGGCTGCGATCGCCCGGACAGAAGGTCTCCATCAGCTTGGCCCAGGTGAGCAGGCTCGGGCCGCGGTAGACGCCCATCTCCACCACGCAGCCCGGGAGGTCGATGACCTGCTTGAACAGTTCGTAGTGCGCGAGGAAGCGGGCCATGTGCACGCGCCGCACGTAGCAGGGCCACAGCTCGAGGATGTGGCGAGGCCCATGCTCGTTGGCGGCCAGGACGTCTTCCAACGCGGTCCACACGGCGGTGTCGCGAGGCATCCGGTTGCCGGAGTGGCTCTCGTTGGTGACGAGTTCTTTCGTGGCGATCTTGGGTTCCATCGCGATCCTTTGGAATGTGCGCGCGAACGCTCCGTGGAGCGCCGCAATGGTACCGGAGCCCGGGGCTGAGGCTCAACGCCTTTGGGGCGCCCGCGCGATTTCCAGCGGCCGCGACTTCACTCGATCAACGGTCGGGCGCCGGGGCGTCCGAGGGCGCTGCGCTTGCGGCCCCGGGTGGGCTGCGCTACCCGCAGCGGCCATGGACATCACCCCGGATACGGTCGCGCTCATCACGGGCGCCAACGGTGGCATCGGCATGGCGATCGCGCGCAAGCTGCACGCCGCGGGCGCGAAGATCATCGTCACCGGGCGGCGCGCCGACGCGCTCGAGCCCATCGCGAAGGAGACCGGCGCCCGGGTCATCCTCGCCGACCTCGCTCGCCGCGAGGACGTCGACCGTATGCACGACGAGGCGGGCGAGGTGGACATCGCGGTGCTCAACGCCGCGCTCCCCGGCAGCGGCCACCTGCTGGAGTACGACGCCGCGCAGATCGACAAGGTCTTCGACGTGAACCTCCGCGCCCCGGTGCAGAGCGCGCGTTATTTCGGAGAGCGCATGGCCGCTCGCAAGCGAGGGAGCATCGTGTTCATCTCGTCGATCTCCGGGAAGGTCGCGACCGCGGGGCAGTCGCTCTACAACGCCACCAAGTTCGGGATGCGCGGCTTCGCGCTCGCGCTGCGCGGCGACCTCGAGCCCCACGGCGTCGGGGTGAGCACCATCTTCCCGGGCTTCATCCGCGACGCGGGGATGTTCCATGACACGAAGGTGGCGCTCCCCTCGGGCGCTGGCACCCGCACCCCCGAGGACGTCGCCCACGCCGTGATGCGCTGCGTCCGGCAGAACCACTCCGAGCTCAACGTCGCGGCCTTCGAGCAGGTGCTGGGCGCCGGGCTCTTCGCCGTCGCCCCGAGCATCGTGGCGGCCATCACCAGGGCCAGCGGCGGCGCTCAGATCGCCGCGCAGATGTCCGAGGCGCAGAAGCACAAGCGCTGAGGCTTGGAGAGGGCAGAGCGCGGAGGCGGTCAGTAGAGCGATGGCCCGTACGACCGGCAGCCGTTGTCGGCGGGCGTCACGATCTGGCTGGGCCTCCCGGCGACGGTGCCCGCCGCACCACGGTGGATGCGCTGGTCGTCGCTGCACAGAAACTCCCCGGACCAGTCGGGGTCGCCCACCCACGCGTCGGCGTAGCCGTCGCGGTTGAGGTCGCCGAGGCGCGCCACCCCCCGGCCGTAGCCCGTGGTGCCGCTCCCGGTGAGGGCCACCGCGCGCGTCCCGATGCCCGCGGCGCTGCCGAAGCGCACCGCGGCGCCGCCCCCCTGGTAGCTGTAGAGCAGGTCGCCGAAGCCGTCGCCGTCGATGTCCCCGGAACCCGCGACCCACACCCCGTAGGCCGACGCCGTCGCGCGGAAGGTCGTCGAATACGTGGTGGCGTATCCGTTGATTCCGCCGTGGTGGACGAAGACGTTGAGCGCCGGCGCCGCGGCGCCCACCATGTTGGCGTGCACCAGGTCGGCGTAGCCGTCGTGGTTGACGTCCCACGCAGCGTCGAGGTCCGTGAGCCCCGTCACCGGGATGCTCGTCGCCGCCGCGGTCGCGCCGTCGTAGTAGATCGAGATCGCGTTGTCCGAGCCGACGGCGACGTCCGAGAGGTCGTTGTTGTTGCTCGTGCCGAGGCCGCGCACCCGCCGGCCGAAGTTGGTCTGCGTGGAGCTGTACGTCCGGTGCGGGGTGAGGATGATCCCCCCTGACGAGCCGCGGAAGATGTAGGCCCGCGAGGCGCATGCGGCGCCGTTCCAGCAGGCGCCCACGACCACGTCGCCGTAGCCGTCGCCGTCTACGTCGCCCGCCCAGGACACCGACCCCCCGAAGCCGGTGACCCCGCTCACGCTCAGGGTGGTCCAGCTCGTGGTGACGAGGCCCGAGGCCGAGCCGCGGTAGATTCGAGCGCTGCTCGCGCCAGGGAGCCCGACGATCACGTCGCCGAAGCCGTCGCCGTTGAGGTCGCCGGCGGCGTCGACCGCGTCGCCGAAACTGCTGCCCGTCGGGCCGACCAGGGTCTGCGAGGCGGAGCTGGGGAAGCCCGCGAGCGCGCCGAAGTACACGTACACCGTGTCGGCCCGGTCGCTGCCGACGACCATGTCCATGTATCCGTCGCCGTTGACGTCGTTGAAGGTCCCGAAGGAGCCCGCGCGACCGGTGGTGCCCACCCGCGGGAGCACCACCTCCCAGACCGGCGACCAGGTGAAGCCCACGTTGCTCCCGACGCGACCCGCGAGGCGCCAGTACCACACGCCGGGGGCGAGGTTGGCGGGCGGGGTCCAGGCCGAGCCGGTGACGTCCGCGGACTGCGACACCGCGGCGCAGGAGCGGGCGGCGCAGAGCTGGATGCGCGCGTCGGCGAGGCCCGAGGCGTTCACCCAGCGAAACGTCGGCCGCAGCGTCGTCGACTGCGCCACCGAGAGCGGCGACACCGGCCTCGGCGCCGGGATCGGCGCGCAGCTCCGCCCGTCGAAGAGGTAGCCCGCGTTGCAGACGAATCCGCAGGCGCCGGCGGCGCAGGTCGAGGTGGCGTTGGCCGGGGCGACGCAGGCGTTGCCGCAGGCGCCGCAGTGGAGCACCGACGCGGCGGTGTTGACCTCGCAGCCGTTGCTGGCGACGCCGTCGCAGTTGCCGTAAGCCGCGTTGCAGGTGCCGACGCCGCAGAGGCCGCCGCTGCAGACCGGCGAGGCGTTGGCGGGGGCGCAGGTCAGCCCGCAGCCGCCGCAGTGGGCGACGGTGACGCGGGTGTCGGTCTCGCAGCCGTTGGTCGCCACGCCGTCGCAGTTGCCGTAACCCGCGTTGCAGGCGCCCAGCGAACAGGCCGCCGCGCGGCAGACGCCGGCCGCGTTGGCGTAGGTGCAGGCCCGCGCGCAGGCGCCGCAGTTGGAGGCGTCGGTCTGCAGGTCGACGCAGACGTTGGAGCAGTTGGCGAGCGCCCCGCAGTCGCGGGTGCAGGCGCCCACGGAGCAGAAGAACCCGCTCCCGCAGGCCCGCCCGCACGCCCCGCAGTGGGAGGCGTTGGTGGCGAGGTTGGCCTCGCAGCCGTTGCTGGCGACGCCGTCGCAGTTGGCGAAGCCCGCGTTGCAGGCGCCCACCGCGCAGGCCCCGGCGGCGCACACCGGCGTGGCGTTGGCGAGGCTGCACGCCCGGCCGCAGCCGCCGCAGTGCGCCGTCGTGATGGCGGTGTTGACCTCGCAGCCGTTGCTGGCGAGCCCGTCGCAGTTGCCGTAACCCGCGGCGCAGGTGATGCCGCAGGCGCCGCCGCTGCAGGTGGCGGTGCCGTTGGTGGCGCTGCACGCCCGGCCGCAGCCGCCGCAGTGGCGGACATCGCTGCGCTGGTCGACCTCGCAGCCGTTGGCGGCGCTGCCGTCGCAGTTGGCGAAGCCCGCGGCGCAGCTCGCCACGGAGCACGCGCCGCCCACGCAGGCGGGCGTGGCGTTGGGGAGCGAGCAGGCGAGGGCGCACGACCCGCAGGCGGTGACGGTGCTGCGGAGGTCGGTCTCGCAGCCGTTGGCGGCGCTGCCGTCGCAGTTGCCGAATCCCGCCGAGCAGGTGATGCCGCAGGCGCCCGCGGCGCAGGAGGCGGTGCCGTTGGTGGCGTTGCACGCGCTGCCGCAGCCGCCGCAGTGGGCGGGGCTGGTGGCGAGGTTGGCCTCGCAGCCGTTGGCCGCGTTGCCGTCGCAGTCCCCGAAGCCCGCCGCG
>Ga0207969_100391_pt1 | contig 21179 bp, 20 predicted proteins | sample LakWasMet25_LOW6_2_FD_183869 | JGI IMG/M metagenome (GOLD analysis project Ga0207969, IMG submission 183869) | Freshwater sediment methanotrophic microbial communities from Lake Washington under simulated oxygen tension - Sediment Metagenome... | ecosystem: Environmental > Aquatic > Freshwater >... | reverse complement strand
CCCGGGGCCGTTGTGGTGCTGGGCTGGCTCGACAACGGCAAGCTGCTGTTCGAGCGCCAGTTCCGCTACCCGCTGCAGCGCATATTCGTCGAGCTGCCTGCCGGGAAGATCGATCCCGACGAGCATCCGCTGGATACCGCCAAGCGCGAGCTGCGCGAGGAGACGGGCCACCAGGCGAAGTTCTGGCGCCATGTGGCGACGATGCATCCGTGCATCGGCTACTCCGACGAGCGCATCGAAATTTTCTGGGCCAGCGGCCTGATCTACGTCGGCCATCAGCGCGATCACGGCGAGTTTCTCGAGGTCATCGAAATGAGCGTGGCCGATTCGATTCTGGCGGTGCGCGACGGCGAGATCACCGATGGCAAGACCATCACCGCCCTGATGTGGGCCGACAAGATCGCATCCGGTGCCTGGCCAGTTCCCGAATGAACAAGATGAACGAGATCGATCCCGCCCATCCGCACGCCGAACTGGATCTCGATCCCTCCGGCAGCCACACGCTGGAAGCGCTGCATGTCCTCGGCGAGATCTCCAGCACCCTCGCCGACGAGGACGATCTCGACGAACTGCTCGGCCGCTTCCTCGGCACCATGATTCGCCTGGCCAAGGCCGACGCCGGCGTGGTGCGGGTGCTGACCAGCGACGGCCAGCACTTGCGCATGGTCGCGTCGCGCGGCCTGCCGCCTGAAGTCGTGGAAAAGGAACGCCTCGTCTCGCGCGACTGCGGCCAGTGCGGGGTCGCCATCGGCCTGAACCGTCCCTTGTTCGAGATCGACCTGAAGGGCTGCGATGAGCGCACCGGCGGCAACTTCTTCAAGACGGGCTGCCAGGCGATGGTGGTGGTGCCGCTGTCGAATGCCGGACGACTGCTCGGCACGTACAACCTGTACCTGCCGGAAGCCTTCGAGTTGCCCGAGGAAGTTGCCTTGCTGTTCCGCTCGATCGGCGAGCATCTGGGCATGGCGCTGGAGAATGCGAGGCTGAAGCGCGAAAACCTGCGCATCGTCCTGACCAGCGAGCGGCAAATGATGGCGGCCGAAATTCACGACTCCCTGGCGCAGACGCTGGCCTACATGAAAATGCGCATGGCGATGCTCAACGACGCGATTGCGGACCAGTCCCTCGAGCGCACGGCCAAGTATGCCGGCGACGTCGGCCAGGCGCTGGACGAAGCCTACGGTCATTTGCGCGAACTGCTGGTGCAGTTTCGCAGCCGCATGGACCCGATGGGCCTGCAGCATGCTCTGCAAGGCCTCGCCTGCGGCTTTCAGGAGCGCACCGGCATCATGCTGCGCTACGAGAACCGGCTCACCGACCTGCGCCTCGCGCCGGAGCAGGAGAGCCAGGTATTCCACATCCTGCAGGAGGCGCTGGCCAACGTCGCGCGCCATTCGGGCGCGACCGAGGCGAGCCTGACCCTGGAGGCGGCCGGCGACTATTACAACGCCACGATCGAAGACAACGGCCGCGGCGGACAGGGCTTCTTCGCCATCGCCAATCGCGTCGGCGGCTTCCAGGAGCACCCCGCGTTGCGCGACCATTTCGGCCTCGCCATCATGCGCGAGCGGGCGCAGAAGATCGGCGGCCACCTCGAAGTCGCCAACCTGCCGCGGGGCGGCTTTCGCGTCAGGCTCAGCTTTCCGCCCGGAGGGGGCGTCACGGGATGAACACGCCGCCCGGCACCGAACCGATCCGCGTCCTGCTGGTCGACGATCACACCCTGTTTCGCAAGGGCCTGGCGGAACTGCTGGAGCAACGCGGAACCATCACCGTGGCAGGCATCGCCGGCAACAGCGATGATGCATTGCGCCTGCGTGCCGAGGCACGGCCCGATGTCATCATCACCGATCTCAACATGCCGCCCAGCGGCGGCCTCAACCTGCTGCGCCAGTTGCGCACCGACGGCTGGAGCGGTCCGGTGCTGATCCTCACCGTCAGCGATGCCGAGGAAGACCTCGCCGCTGCCCTGCAGGCCGGGGCCAAGGGCTACCTGCTGAAGGACATGGAACCCGAGGACGTGATCGACGCCGTGCAGCGCGCGGTGCGCGGCGAGACGGTGGTAGCCCCGGCGCTGACGCTCAAGCTGGTCAATCTGCTGCAAGGCGGCAATGCCGCGGCGACCAAGGCCGATACGCTGAAACTGCTGACAGCGCGCGAGCACGAGATCCTCCAGCAGCTGTCGCAAGGCCTGTCGAACAAGGCGATTGCCCGTGTGCTCGACATCAGCCACGACACCGTCAAGCTCCACGTCAAGCACATCCTGGCCAAGCTCAACCTGAGTTCACGGGTCGAGGCTGCCGTATTTGCCGTCGAACAAAAGGCGGCCGGGCAGGGCCGGCGCAGCTAGCGGCGTTCAGGCCGCCGCCGGCTGCATCGCCTCGCGCATCACCTTCAGCAAAGCCTCCGGCGGCTGCGCTCCGGAGGCGGCCAGCTTCTTGTTGAAGATGAAGAAGGGCACGCCGCCGATGCCCATGCGGTGCATCTCGCCGGCGGCGGCTCGCACCTCATCTGCATCTTCCGCGCTGTCCAGATAGGCCTGCACGGCGTCGCGCTCCATGCCGGATTCGCCGGCCACGTCCGCCAGCACGGCGCGGTCGCCCAGGTGCCGCCCTTCGAGGAACTGCGCCGCGAAAAGGCCTTCGATCAACTTGTTCACCGCCGTCCCGTCGGCGCCGACTCTCTGGGCCTGGTGGATCAGGCGGTGCGCGTTGAGCGTGTTGGCGCGCAACTCGATTTTCTCGAAGGCGAACTCGATGCCGGCGGTGCGTCCTGCCGCACTGACCCGCTGCCAGATCTCGGCCAGCTTTTCGGGGCCACCGAATTTCTTTTCCAGAAACGGCCGGTAGGGTTCGCCGCCCTCGGGTGTATCCGGGTTGAGGAAGAAGGGGTGCCAGCGCACGGAGACCGCGCACTGCGGCTGTTCCGCATGCCACAACTGCAGCGCGTGATCGAGATGGCGCTTGCCGATGAAGCACCACGGGCACACTACGTCGGAGACGACATCGATGGTCAATTCATTCATGGCTTGCCAACCTCCAAAACGATCTTGCCGATGTGCCGGCTCGATTCCATCAGCCGGTGTGCTTCCGCCGCCTGCGCCAGCGGAAAGCGGGCGAACAGGTGGGGCAGCAGTTCCCCCCGCGCCAGCGCGGGCCAGATATTGGCGGCGAGCGCATCGCGGATCGCGGTCTTCTCGGCCAGTGTGCGGGGCCGCATGGTCGAACCGGTGACCGTCAGTCGCTTCAGCATGATCGGCATCAGGTCGGCCTCGGTCTTGCTGCCTTCGAGGAAGGCGACGATGACCAGGCGCCCGTCGCGTCGCAGCGCGCCCAGGTTGCGCTGGAAGTAGGGCGCGCCGACCATGTCCAGAATCACGTCCACGCCGGCCCCGGCGGTGAGCGTCTTCACTTCCTCGGCGAAATCGGTGGTGCGATAGTTGATGGTATGCGCGGCGCCGGCGTCGCGGCAGAAGGCAGCCTTTTCTTCATTGCCGACGGTGACGAGGCATTCCACGCCAAGGTGTTTGGCCAATTGGATCGCGACCAGGCCGATGCCGCTCGAACCGCCATGCACCAGCAGCCGCTCGCCGCGCTTCAGGCGGCCCAGGTCGACCAGGTTGGCCCACACCGTGAACCAGGTCTCCGGCAAGGCCGCGGCCGTGGCGAAATCCATCCCGGGCGGAATCGGCAATGCATGGCCCGCCGCCGCCACGCAGTACTCGGCATAGCCGCCGCCGGGCGTAAGCGCCGTAACGCCGGCGCCGACTTTCCATTCCGTGACGCCGGCACCCAGCGCGGCGACGCGACCCGCGACTTCGAGGCCGAGCACCGGCGAGGCATCCGGCGGCGGCGGGTAGCGTCCCCAGCGTTGCAGCACGTCGGGCCGGTTGATCCCGGCGCAGACAACTTCGATCAGTATCTGGCCAGGGCCCGGCTGCGGCGCCGGACCTTCGACGAGCTTCATGCAGCCGGCCTCGCCGCCTGCGCCGTGGTCGATGTATTTCATGGTGCCGTGCTCCGTGGGGAAGTCAGGCGCGAGTCTAGCAGGCTGGCGCGCCGGCCGAACACGTGGCGCCCGGCGCGAAGGACCGCGGTGGCCGCAGTTCGTTGGTCCTTGGCGCACGTCCTCAGGGAACTTCGAGGTCCCGGAACCGGAAAGCTGCTACATTGATGTTTGTTTCATAGCCGACAAACAGGAGGCGTGCCATGACATTCGGCGAATCCATTCGCAGCTGTTTCTCGAAATATGCAGAGTTTGGCGGTCGAGCTTCCCGGTCGGAATACTGGTGGTGGTTCCTGTTCAATATTTTGGCGTCGACGGCGACAGGCATCGTCAGCGAAACCCTGTCGGGGCTTTTTTCCGTGGGCGTGCTGCTGCCATCGCTGGCAGTCGGAGCACGACGGCTGCATGACACGGATCGAAGCGCGTGGTTCCTGCTGCTGTGGCTGATCCCGATAATCGGATGGATCGTCCTGATCGTGTGGGCCGTGCAGGAAGGCAAGGAGCCAAACCGTTTCTCATCCGCTGCCTAGCGGGCTCATTGCTTCGTCGTGCCTGCCGGACTTGTCCGCGGGTCCGGCGATAGCGCCCCCCGGTTCGAAACCGCCGCGGCGCCAACGCCGACTTTTCTCCTCCCCGGTCCGGCCTGCCGTCGGGCAGGTGTGTCTTGAAAGGAGCTGCAAGTGATTGAAGGAGGCTGTCTGTGCGGCGGTGTCCGCTACGAGTACGATGGAGAAATCGAGGAGATTTCGCTCTGCCATTGTTCGCAGTGCCGCAAGGCGCAGGGCTCGGCCTTCGCTGCGGTGAGCCCGGTCGATTCCGCGCGGTTCAGGCTTACCTCCGGCAGCGAACTGCTCAAGGAGTACCGGGCCACGCCAGGCAAGGCGCGGGTCTTTTGCAGCAACTGCGGCAGCCCGATCTACAGCGCGCGGGACGATCTGCCGGAGAAGAAGCGCCTGCGCCTCGGTACGGTGGATACGCCCTTCGCCTGCAGCAATATCTATCATATTCACGTCCGCTCGAAGGCGTCCTGGATGGATATCGGCGACACGCATCCCCGCTTTCCCGAGCAGAAGCGGTGACGGGCATTCCGAGGTGAGGAAGCTCGAGGCGTTGCCGGCGTCGATCGAGGAACTGGAGAAGATCCGCGCGTCGTGCAGGAAGATGGTCAGGCGGCGCGCGGCAACTTCGGGCGGCATGTCCCTGATTCCCATCCCGGGTGTGGATATCGCGGGGGACGTCGGCATGCTGCTGCAGTTGATCCCGGCGATCAACCGGAAATTCGGCCTGACTCCCGAGCAGATCGATGAGCTCGATACGCGGCACAAGGTGGCGATCTACGCGATGCTGAAGAAGGTCGGCTCCGATCTTGCGGGTCGCGCCGTCACCCGGCAGCTCGTCGTGGCTTCCCTGAAAAAGGTCAGCGCGCGCATGGCGACGAAGCAGGTGCTGAAGTACATACCCGTCGCCGGACAGGCAGCAGCGGTTGCGCTCAGTGTGGCGGCGATGATGTATCTGGGCAACTCGCATGTCGACGCCTGCTTCGAGATCGCCCGCGGAACGATCGAGGAGTAAGCGTGCCCCCGCCCGTCGACATTTCGGCTGCACCGCTGCTGCGTGCCGTACAGGACGACATCACGCGCCTGCAGGTCGATGCCATTGTCAATGCCGCCAATTCCTCGCTGCTCGGCGGCGGTGGCGTCGATGGCGCGATCCATCGTGCCGCCGGTCCCGAACTGCTCGCGGAGTGCCGCAGGCTGGGCGGCTGCCGGGTAGGGGAGGCGAAGCTCACCGCCGGTTACCGGCTGCCGGCGAAATTCGTGGTGCATACCGTGGGCCCGGTCTGGCACGGCGGCGGGCAGGGCGAGGCGGAACAGCTCGCGGCCTGCTACCGCAACGCGCTGCAGGCGGCTGCCGGTGCCGGCGCGCGCTCGATCGCCTTTCCCGCCATCAGCACCGGCGCCTATGGCTATCCGGTGGAACTCGCTGCCGGCGTCGCAGTGGCGGCAGTGGGCGCTGCGCTGTCCCGCATCGCGACCATTGAAGAGGTGATCTTCTGCTGCTTTTCCGCGGCCGATTTCGCGGTCTATCGCAGACTCGTCGGTCCTTAGGCGTCATCGTCGGGCGCTCCCGCATCGCAGCACGTGCGGAATCCGGGAAGGCATAGAATGGCCGGAAGTTGTCTGCAGGGGGAGGGGACAAAATGAAAAAATCGCGCACGATGATTGCGCTGCTGTTGCCGCTGTCCATTGCGCTCGATGTGGCGGCAGCCGATCTGCCGGCCGGCAATTGCGCCGCACCGATGGCGGCAACCGATCTTTCGCAGTGTGATTTCTCGCGCAAGAACCTGGCTGGAAAGAACTTGCGCGGTGCGCGGCTGGCCGGCGCCAAGATGGAAAGCACCGACTTTCGCAAGAGCGACCTGTCCGGCACGGACTTGCGCCGCAGCAACGCCAAATGGGCCAACTTTACGGGGGCCAAACTCAAGGATGCGGATCTGCGCGATGCCGATCTGTTCCATGCGACCTTCGACGACGGCGATCTGAGCGACGCAAAGCTCTCCGGCGCCAATTTGTTCGGCGCGAACCTGATCAACACGAAGGCGCTGCGGGCCGATTTTTCCGGTGCTTACCTGAAGGACATCCTGATGGAGGGGATCGATCTTTCCGGCGGCTCGATTCGCAATTGCTACGCGTTCCGTGCCGTGTTTACCGGCGCGCGCCTGGTCGGCACCGATCTGTCCAGCGCCGACCTGACCGGCGCCTCGATGGAGCAAGTCGATTTCACCGACGCCAGGCTCAAGGCGACACGGTTGGCGGGCGCCGTCTTGCGTCAGTCGGTGTTTTTCAAGGCCGACATGCAGGGCGCCGATCTGGCCAATGCCGATGTCTGGAACGCCAACTTCGACAAAGCGATGAACCGCGACGACTCGGTGCAGGAGGCGCTGGTCGAGCCCTTCGTCGTCCGGGATCGCCGCTAGGCGCAACGAGGTCGTTGCCGGATGCGAGCAAGGGTATGAGCGGCGAAGTCCTTCCCTTCGAATTGCGTACCGCCGATGGCGTGAGCCTAACGGGTCAGGCCTGGATGCCCCCGGCGCCGGACGCCGTGGTGGCCGTGGTGCATGGCATCGCCGAGCATTCGGGCCGTTACGCCTTCCTGGCCGAACGCGCCAATCAGCGTGGTGTGGGCGTGGTCTCGGTGGACCTGCGCGGCCACGGGCGCTCGCCGGGCGAGCGCTCCTATGTCGAGCGCTTCGACGACTACCTGCTGGATGTCGATGCGCTGCTGGCAAGGACGCAGGAGCTTGCCGCCGGGCGCCGCGTATTCCTGATGGGACACAGCATGGGCGGCGCGATTGCCCTGCGTTGGCTGGCCCAAAGACGGCGGCCCGTGGCGGGACTGATCCTGTCGTCCGCGGCGCTCAAGATCGGCGGCGACGTGCCACGCCTGCTGGTGGTGCTGGCGCCCCTGCTGTCGCGTTGGCTGCCGCACTTGCGCGGCACGCGCATCGATCCGGCGACCATCAGCCGCGACCCGGCGGCGGTGGCGGCTTACGTCGCCGATCCACTGGTGAGCCTGCAGGCGCCGCCGGCGCGCACAGGCGCAGAACTGTTGCAGGCAATGGCCGCCAACCGGGCGGCTGCCGCGGAGCTGAGTCTGCCGGTGTATCTGTTTCACGGCGATGCCGACCGCCTGACCGATCCTGCCGGCAGCAAGGAAATCTTCGAGGTGTGGGGCGGCCCGGATCGCACGCTGCGCCTGTGGCCCGGCAGCCGTCACGAAACGTTCAACGATCTGGATCGCGAGGCCGTCGTGGCGGAACTGCTGGACTGGGTGCTGGCGCGGGCGCGGCTCCTGGAGTGAGGCCTTCTCCCGGTTCCGCCGTTTAGCGGTCGGCCCGGAATGGGCTATGGTTGAATAAGATAGGGGTAGCGGCGGCTTTCGGGCGGAAGCCGCGTTCGTACGGTTGCAGGAGAGTTGGCCATGAAGAGAACGGTCTGGGCGGCAGTGATCATCCTTCTGGGCGGCATTGCTGCCTATTTCTTCACGCAGGAGGAAAAGGCCCCGCCACCGCCACCGCCGCCGCCGCCAAAGATAGCCCGTGATCCGGTACGAGCGGCGCCCGCGGTTGCCGCGCCGACGATACGCCATCGGCTCAGCGGCGTAGGAGGGGCGGGCTTGCCCGAACTGGAGCAGAGCGATGCGCCGCTGCTGCAGGCCTTGGGTGAATTGCTCGGCCGCAAGTGGCTGGTTTATGTCCTCGGCGACGGCGTGATCCAGCGTATCGTCGCCACGGTGGACAGTCTTCCGCGCGAGCGACTGCCCGCGGGGGTGATGCCGCTGAAGCGGGTGCCAAGGACCTTCGTCACGACGGGCAAGGGCGGCACCCTGGCTATTGGTGCGCACAATTCGGCGCGTTATTCCGCTCATGTACAGCTTGTCGGTGCGGTGGATGCGGCGAAACTGGTCTCGGCATATGTCCGGTTCTATCCGCTGTTTCAGCGAGCGTATGAGGAGCTGGGCAATCCGAACGCTTATTTCAACGATCGCCTGGTCGTCGCGATTGACGACCTCCTCGCCGCGCCCGAACTGTCGGGTCCGATCAAGCTGGTCAAGCCGGGATCGCTCTACGAGTTCGCAGATCCCGCGCTGGAAGGGCGATCCGCCGGCCAGAAACTCATGATTCGCATGGGTCGCGACAATGCGGTTCTGGTCAAGGCCAAGTTGCGGGAAGTCCGCCGGCTGGTGGCGACCGGTGCGAGTGGATCCGCGGAAGCCGGGCAGAAATAGCGATCTTCGCGCGCCGACCAGATGCTGGCCGGGCTCGGTGACGGTCGGCTCGAATGAACTCGCCGAATGTCGAAATAAAATTATCCACTACGCCCTGCAGGTTGTTTGTCTTATAGTTGACTCGTCACACACATGCGAAGCAAAACCCCGCCTCGCATGTATCCCTGAGTCAGCGCCAAAGCGCCGGCTTCGTCTGTAGACCGGGAGCAACTCCCGGCTGCGCCGTGATGGAATCGGCCGTTCGCGCCCCAAAGGATGCGGACGGCTGGATTCAAAGTGGCGTCGCTGCACTGCAGGCTTCATCCCTTGTTCCACGTCAACGCGGATTGCCGCGCTAGAGGGCATGGTTCCGGTACGGCAGTAAACCCATGACGCTTTAGTGGTTTTTATTTGAGGCCTAAAGAACTGCGGGCCGCACGGGCAAGGGAGCAGACCGGAGTGGAGTCGTTGTCGAATCTGGCGGTATCGGGGGCATTCATGGCCGGACTGGGAGTGGTCCTGGCGCTGATGCTCGCCTTTGCCAACAAGAAGCTTTATGTCTTCGAGGACCCGCGCATCGGCGAGGTCGAGGAACTGCTGCCCAAGTCGAACTGCGGTGCCTGCGGCCAGGCCGGCTGCCGCGATTTCGCAGAGAAGGTCGTCCATGGCGACATCGTTCCCGCGCAATGCACGGTCAGCTCACAGGAGCAGCGTCAGGGCATTGCCAGCCTGCTCGGCGTCGCCGCCGGCACGGTGGAGAAGAAGGTGGCGCGGCTGGCCTGCGGAGGCGGCCAGCACGTGGCCTATCTGCGTGCCCGCTATGAAGGACTGAAGACCTGTCGTGCGGCCGCAGTGGTCTCGGGCGGCGGCAAGGAATGCGCCTGGGGCTGCCTCGGGCTGGCCGATTGCGCCAACGTCTGCACCTTCGATGCCATCGCCATGGATGCGCACGGCCTGCCGCAAGTCGATAGCGAAAAGTGTACCGCCTGCAACGATTGCGTCGAGGTCTGCCCCAAGGGCCTGTTCAGCCTGGAGCCGGTCAGCCACCGGTTGTGGGTGGCGTGCAAGAACCAGGCTGACGGCGACACCGCCGAGGCATCCTGCGAAGTGGCCTGCACCGCCTGCGGCAAGTGCGTTGCCGATGCGCCGTTCAAGCTGATGCAGCTGGCCGGCAATCTGGCGGTGATCAATTACGACTGGAACGACCGTGCCACGCGGGCGCCGATCGAGCGCTGCCCGACCGGAGCCATCGTCTGGTTCGACACGCCCGACCGCCCGGCCAAGGGCGCCGCCGCCAAGAGAATCCTGCGCAATGACCCGCTACCACTACGCCACTGAGCGCCACCGACCATCACTGAATTCGAAATTCGAGGAACCACCATGACCACGTCAATCATCAAGAAAATCTTCTGTTCGTCGCTGCTCGAGGCGGGACACGCTGGCCAGAAGGCGAAGGCGGTGAAATACCCCGGCGTGCGAGATGCCGTCGATGGCAATACCGCAGTCATCCACGTCGAGCGCGAGGCATCCGATGCCGCGGGTGCCTATCCGATCACCCCCTCGACGCAGATGGGCGAATACTGGGCGGAGGAAGTCGCTGCCGGCCACCTGAATATCTCCGACAAGCCACTTATCTTCATCGAGCCGGAATCCGAGCACGCCGCCGCCGGCGTCACGGCCGGCATGTCGATGACAGGTCTGCGCGCCGTGAATTTCTCGTCGGGGCAGGGCGTTGCCTTCATGCACGAGTCGCTCTATGCCGCGGTCGGCAAGCGCCTGCCCTATGTACTCAACATGGGCTGCCGAGCCATCACCAAGGTCTCGCTCAACGTTCATGCCGGCCACGACGACTACCATTGCATCGACGACACCGGCTTCATCCAGGTCATGGCCAAGAATGCCACCGAGGCGGCCGACCTCAACCTGATCGCGCGCAAGGTTGCCGAGCTGTCGCTGACGCCGGCCATCATCGGCCAGGACGGTTTCCTCACCACTCACCTGATCGAGTCGGCGGTGCTGCCCGAGCGCGAACTGGTGGCCGAGTTTCTCGGCAAGCCGGATGACCTGATCGATACGCCGACGCCGGCGCAGCAAATGCTGTTCGGCCCGAAGCGCCGCCGCGTGCCGGCGATCTGGGACGTCGATAGCCCGGTGGTATCGGGCACGGTGCAGAACCAGGATGCCTACATGCAGGCCACTGCGGGCCAGCGCCCGTATTTCTTCGACCACATCGAGGGTATTGCCGACGCCTGCATGGCCGAGTATGCCGCGCTGACCGGCCGCCGCTACCAGCGCGTTGCCGCCTTCAAGGCCGAGGATGCCGACTACCTGATCGTCGGCATGGGCAGCATGATCGTCCAGGCCGAGGCGGTGGCGGACTACCTGCGCGAGACCCGCAAGCTCAAGGTCGGCGTGGTCAACCTGACCATGTTCCGCCCCTTCCCCGGCGACTTGCTCGGCCAACTTCTGCGCGGCAAGAAGGGCGTGGTCGTGCTGGAGCGGACCGACCAGCCGCTGGCCGAAGACCTGCCGCTGATGCGCGAACTGCGCGCTACGCTGACCAAGTGCATCGAGAACGGAATGGCCGGCGCGGGCGGCGAAAAGCCGTATGCCGATTACGCCAGCTACGGCCCCGGCGACATGCCGCGCTTGTATTCGGGCTGCTACGGGTTGGGCTCGCGCGACCTGCAGCCGGAGGGGATGATCGGCGCCGTCGAGAACATGCTGCCCGAGGGTACGCAGCGCAAGTTCTTCTATCTCTCGGTCGACTTCGCCCGCGATCCGCTCAATCCGAAGGACGAGGTGCACCAGCAGGACCTCGCCGACAGATATCCGCGCATCCGCGAACTGGGCGTGCGCGGCTCCGAGAACCCGAACCTGCTGCCGAAGGGCGCGATCACGGTGCGCATGCACTCGGTGGGCGGCTGGGGTGCCATCACCACCGGCAAGAACCTGGCGATGACCCTGTTCGAATTGCTCGGCTGGGACATCAAGGCCAATCCGAAGTACGGCTCGGAAAAGAAGGGCCAGCCGACCACTTACTACCTGTCCGCGGCGCCGGAGCCGATCCGCATCAACTGCGAATACGTGTATGTCGATGTCGTGCTCTCGCCCGATCCGGCGGTGTTCGGCCACAGCAATCCGCTGTCCGGCCTCAAGAAGGGCGGCTTCTTCATCATCCAGTCGAATCTGGGCGAGCAGACCTGGGCCAGTTTTCCACTCTGGGCGCAAAAGTTCATCGTCGACAACGACATCCGCGTCTACTACCTCGATGCGTTCCAGATCGCGCGCGACGAAGCCGGCTCGGCCGAGCTGCAGCTGCGCATGCAGGGCATCGCCTTCCAGGGCGCCTTCTTCGCTGCCAGCCCGGTGATGCAAAACGCCGGACTGACCGAGGATGCGCTGTTCACCGCGATCGAGGACCAGTTGCAGGCCAAGTTCGGCGGCAAGGGCGCGCGCGTGGTGGCCGACAACCTGCGCGTGGTGCGCCGCGGCTTCAGCGAACTGACGGAGATCACCGACAAGGAGGTAGGCCTCACGCGCAAGCAGTATGCCCGGCACGATGCCGGCCTGCCGATCATGCTGCGGCAGTTGCCGGCAGGCGATGGAAAGACGGCCGACATCCACCGCTTCTGGGAGCAGACCGGCCATTTCTACCTGACCGGCAAGGGCAACGACAATCTCGTCGATCCCTTCATCGGCGCCTCGCTGCTGCCGGCCGCCACCGGCGTCTTCCGGGACATGACCGGCATCCGCTTCGAGCACCCGGTGTGGATCGCGGAAAACTGCACGGCCTGCGGCAACTGCTACACCGAATGTCCGGACTCGGCCATTCCAGGCCTGGTCAGTTCGATCGCGGACATCTTCAACGCCGCCGTCAATCGCATCGAAACCTCCGGCACGCCGACGCGTTACCTGCGCCGCGCGGTGCGCACCGCCGAAAAGAAGCTGCGGGCGCTGATCGATCGCGACGGGGGCGCCGTGCGCCCGCTGATCGATATCGCCATCGACGAGGTGATCGCCGAGGCGCCGGATGCGGAGCGCGGCGGTCTCGCCGCCGAATTCACGCAGCTGCAGATCCAGCTCGGCGGCTTCCAGTTCGGCAGCACCAAGCCGTACTGGACGCAGAAGGAGAAGAAAGCCAAGGGCAGCGGCGGGCTGTTCTCCATTACCGTCAATCCGTATACCTGCAAGGGCTGCAAGCTGTGCGTCACGGTTTGCGAGGACAACGCACTGGAAATGGTGACGCAGACCGACGAATCGGTGGACCGCCTGCGCCGCGACTGGAACATCTGGCTCGACCTGCCGACCACGCCCAAGGAATACAGCCGCATCGACAGCCTCGACGAAAAGATCGGCGCGCTGGAAACGCTGCTGCTGGACAAGCACAACTACAACTCGATGAACTGCGGCGATGGCGCCTGCCTCGGTTGCGGCGAGAAGACCGCCATCCACTTGTTCACTTCGACCGTTACGGCGCTGATGCAGCCGCGGGTCAAGGCTTTTGTCGAAAAGCTCGACGACCTCATCGTGCGGCTCGAGCAGCACATGCGCGTCAAGCTCGCCTCGGCGGTCGACCTGACCGACACCGGCGCGGTGCTGCGCGCCGTCGATGCGACCGGCCAGCATGACCTGACGCTGTCCAACTTCGCCGCCAGGCTGAATGCCGACAAGCCCTCGCAACTGCTCGATCCGGCGTGGGTGAAGAACACCGCGCAGCTGCTGGAGAAGCTCAAGGACCTGAGGTGGCGCTACGTCGAGGGACCGAGCAAGCGCGGCCGCGCCGAGATGGGCATCGTCAACTCCACCGGCTGCACGTCGGTGTGGGGCTCCACCTATCCGTTCAGCCCGTATCCCTTCCCCTGGACTTCGCATCTGTTCCAGGATTCGCCCTCCGTGGCGATGGGCATCTTCGAAGGCCACATGGCGAAGATGGCCGATGGCTTCAAGGCGGTGCGCATGGCCGAGATGGAGCTGGCCGGCGACTACCTGCCCGATCGCGACGACGATTTCTTCCGCCGCTTCGCCTGGGAAAAGTTCTCCGCCGACGAGTGGCAGCTGTGCCCGCCGGTAGTCTCGCTGGGCGGCGACGGCGCGATGTACGACATCGGCTTCCAGAATCTTTCGCGGGCGCTGATGTCGGGCATGCCGATCAAGATCCTGGTGGTCGATACGCAGGTGTATTCCAACACCGGCGGCCAGGCCTGCACCTCCGGCTTCATCGGCCAGGTCTCCGACATGGCGCCGTTCGGCAGCGCATCGCGCGGCAAGCAGGAAACCCGCAAGGAGATCTCGCTGATCGGCATGGCGCACCGCACCTCGTATGTGGCGCAGAGCACCATCGCGCATGTCAATCACCTGCTCGAAAGCTATGTCGACGGTCTGAACAGCCGCCGTCCGGCGCTGTTCAACATCTATGCGGTCTGCCCGCCGGAACACGGCGTCGGCGACGACAGGAGCGTGGACCAGAGCAAGCTGGCGGTGGAAGGCCGCGCCTATCCGCTGTTCCGCTTCGATCCCGACGCGGGCAACACCTTCAACGAGTGCGTCAGCCTCGAGGGCAACCCGTCGCTCGACGACGACTGGCCGACCTACAGCCTCAAGTACCTCGATGACAGCGGCGTCGAGCAGAGCATGACGCTGCCGATGACCTTCGCCGATTTCGCCGCCACCGAGGCGCGCTTCCTCAAGCAGTTCCGGAAGGCGCCGCCGGACACCTGGAACGACGACATGGTTCTGCTGGCGGACTTCCTGCAACTCGACAAGGACGAGCGCGAGGGCAAGTTCCCCTACATCTGGGCGGTGGACAAGAAGAATCGCCTGATGCGCCTTCTGGTGACCGAGGATCTGGTGCGCTCCAGCGAGGAGAGGCGGAATTTCTGGCGCCAGCTGCGCGGCCTTGCCGGCCTCGATGCCCATCTGGCGGACAGCACCGAAGTCACCGAGCGGGTGCGCGCCGAACTGCTGGCGAAGATTTCCGCAAGCCTCGGGCTTGGCGGCATGGCCGATACGGGCCCGGCGCCATCGATAGTCGGCGCTGGCGCCACGGCGGCTGCCGGCGACGATGGCAGCGGCTACGAGCCGGTCTGGATCGAGACGCCCGAATGTACCGCCTGCGACGAGTGCACCACGCTGGCGCCGAAGATCTTTGCCTACAACGACCAGAAGCTCGCCGTCGTCGTCAACCCGAAGGGAGCGAAGTTCGCCGATATCGTCAAGGCCGCCGAGAAGTGCACGGCGGGCTGCATCCATCCCGGCACGCCCTGGAACATGAGCGAGCCCGGCATCGAGAAGCTGATGACGCGCGCGGCGAAGTTCAACTGACCATGATGTTGATCAACCCATCGGCAGGAGCGGGCTCGCTCGCGAACAATGCCAATCGCGAGCGAGCCCGCTCCTGCCCGGCATCGACTACGCACGAAACAATCGAGCCGAGACAATGAAGCTGCTTTCCTACTTTCGCGGCGAGGCCTTCCAGCGCGGCGTGCATCCGCCGTCCTGCAAGCTGACGGCGGACCACAAGATCCGTCGGCTGCCGTTTCCGCCGAGGGTGACGGTGCCGCTGTCGCAGCATATCGGCAAGGCGCCGCGGCCGATCGTCAAGGTCGGCCACGAGGTGGTACGCGGCCAGCCGATTGCCAGGAGCGACGAGTGGCTATCGGTGCCGCATCACGCGCCGCTGTCCGGGGTGGTCGAGTTCATCGGCCTGCGGCCGGGCATGCGCGGCACCTGGATCGAGTCGATCGTCATTCGCGCCCATCCCGGCGCGACGCAAGAGGATCTTTGGGGTCAGCCGCGCGATTTGTCGCAGGCGTCCAGCGGCGACATCCTGCAGGCGATCTGGGACAGCGGCATGGTCGGCCTCGGCGGCGCGGCCTTTCCGACGCATGCCAAGCTTTCGGTGCCGAAGCAGGCGAAGGTACACACGCTGGTGGTGAACGGCTGCGAATGCGAGCCCTATCTCACCTGCGACCATCGCGTCATGGTCGAGCAGGCCGACGACCTGCTCGTCGGCATCCGCTACGCGATGCGTGCGACGGGTGCGGTGCGCGCCATCATCGGTATCGAAGACAACAAGCCGGACGCGGTGGCGGTGCTGCGCCGGGCCATAGCATGGGCCGGTGCCGGCGGTGCGTTTCCCGAGGGCGAGATCCATGTCGAAGCGGTGCCGACCAAGTATCCGCAGGGTGCCGAAAAGATGCTGATCATGGCGCTGTTCGGCACCGAGATGCCTGCCGGCGGCCTGCCCATCGCACTCGGCATGGTGGTCAGCAACGTCGGCACGCTCGCCGCGCTCGGGGCTTTGCTGCCGGCGGGGCGAGGGCTGACCGAGCGCGTCGTGACCATCACCGGCCCGGGCGTGGCGCGGCCGGGCGATTATCGCGTGGTGCTCGGCACGCCGCTGAAGTTCGTGCTCGACTATGCCGGCGCGCCGGCGGTGGACGAAATGGACGCGCGCCAGGTGATCCTCGGCGGGCCGATGATGGGCCAGGCCATCGGTTCGCTCGACGTACCCATCACCAAGGGCGTCTCCGGCGTGCTGGTATTCCGCCGCGAAGACATGCACTCGCGTGAAGGCCGTCAGACCTATCCGTGCATCAAGTGCGGCGAATGCGTGGAGTCCTGTCCGATGGGCCTCAATCCATCGACCCTGGGCATGCTGGCCGCCAAGCGCGAATACGACCTGATGGGCGAACAGTATTTCCTCGGCGACTGCTTCGAGTGCGGCTGCTGCACCTATGTCTGCCCCTCCAACATTCCGCTGGTGCAGCAGTTCCGTGTCGCCAAGCAGATCCTGCGGGAGAAGGCGGCATGACCGCGCCGTTGATCGAGATCCGTTCCGCGCCGCACGTCCAGGGCCCGAAGAGCGTCGAGACCATCATGCGGCATGTGGTGTATTCGCTGCTGCCGATCTGCGCCTTCTATGTCTTCCAATACGGCATTTCGGCGCTGGCATCCATCGTCGTCGTCACCGGGGCCTGCCTCTTCGCCGAGCGCAGCTTTGTCCGCACCGGCACGCAGGCGGGCCGGCTCTCGGATTTTTCCGCGGTGATCACCGGCCTGCTGCTGGCACTGACCCTGCCGCCCGGCTTCCCGCTGTGGATGGGCGCGGTCGCCGGCCTCGTCGCGATCGCTCTCGGCAAGGCGCTGTTCGGCGGCATCGGCTTCAATGTCTTCAACCCGGCGCTGGTCGGCCGCGCCTTCGTCCAGGCGGCATTTCCGACTGCCATCGCCACCTATACGCCGTCTTTCATCGGCGGGCGCTTTGCCGAGTTCATTCCCTCATCGCTGGCTCTGCCGCTGATGATCCCGGCCGATTCCGCCGCATGGCTCAAGGCAAAGAGCCTCGATGCGCTGGCCGGTGCGACGCCGCTGGCGAAATGGAAGTTCGACGGCGTGGTGGCCAATGCCGACGAACTGCTGACTTCGCTCTCCGGCCACATGGCGGTCGGCCCTTCGCCGATGCTGATCCTGCTGTGCGGCGCCTATCTTGCGCTGCGCCGCTTCATGGACTGGCGGATTCCGCTCGCCATTCTCGGCAGCGCGGCGCTGACGGCCTGGCTGCTGTTCGCCTTCGATCCGATGCGCTACCCGAATCCGTTCTTCATGCTGTTTTCCGGCGGCCTGATCCTCGGCGCGGTGTACATGGCGACCGACATGGCGACGTCACCGGTAACGCCCAAGGGCATGTGGGTGTATGGCGCGTTGATCGGCCTGCTGACGGTGGTCATCCGCTACTACAGCGGCCTGCCGGAAGGAGTCATGTACGCAATCCTGATCGCCAATGCGGCGTCGCCGCTGATCGAGAGGATTACCCAGCCGGTGCCTTTCGGCCGCGGGGTGCTCAACCGGCGCAAGCGCGCCACCTACCCGCTGAATCCGGGTTACATCTCGCGCGAGGAAGCCAGCGCGGTAACGCCGAAGAAGCGCTTTCTGCCCAAGAAGCCCAAGAAATGAGCACGCCCGAAAAACCCTCAGAGCAGAAGATCATTCCGATCGCCGTGGCCGGCGCCAAACCGCCCGCGCCGCCGGCGTCGCCGACCGCCGCGATGATACGGACGCTGGGCCTCGTGTCGTCGATCTGCGGCCTGATCATCGTCGGCGCCTATCAGGGCACCTACGACGCCGTCGCCGCCAACAAGCGCATCGCCACCGAGCGCGCCGTGTTCAAGGTGATTCCGGCAGCGAAGTCGATCGCCGAGTACGTCGCGCTGCCCGGCGGCGGCATCGAACCAAGAGTCGGCGCCGGCGACACGCCGGTTGCGCCGGGCGCCGTGAAGTTCTTTGCCGCTTATGACGAAGGCGGCAAACTGGCCGGCATTGCCGCGGAGGGCGGCGCCAAGGGGTACGCCGACACGGTGCGCATCATGTTCGGCTATTCGCCGGACTGCCAGTGCGTGATCGGCATCGGCGTCGTCGCCATGCGCGAAACGCCGGGCATCGGCGACAAAATCCTCACCGACAGGAACTTCCTTGCCAACTTCAACGACCTCGATGTCAGATTGAAGGGCGATCTCGCGGCGCTGGCCAATGAGGTCAAGACGGTCAAGCACGGCACCAAGGCCAATCCCTGGCAGATCGACGCCATCGCCGGCGCCACCATCACATCCCGTGCGGTCGGCAAGGCCATCAACGATTCGGCGCAGGCATTGCTGCCGCGCCTGGTTCCCAACCTCGACAAGCTCAGGAGCAAATCATGAATCCGTCCACGGCAAAGACATGGGATGAATTCATGGAGGGCGTCTGGCGCCAGAACCCGACCTTCGTGATGATCCTCGGCATGTGCCCGACGCTGGCCGTCACGGTCTCGGTGGTCAATGCGCTGTCGATGGGCGTGTCGACGGCGCTGGTGCTGATCGCCTCCTGCGGTCTGGTGTCGATGATGCGCAATGTCACGCCCAAGGAAGTCCGCATCGCCGTCTACATCGTGATCATCGCCACCTTCGTCACCGTGGTGGATTACGCGATCCAGGCCATCAGTCTCGCGCTCTACGACGCGCTCGGCGCCTTCATCCAGCTGATCGTTGTGAACTGCATCATCCTCGGCCGGGCCGAGGCGCACGCGGCGAAGAATCCGCCGCTGCCGGCCATGATCAACGCCGCCGGCATGGGCCTCGGCTTCACCATCGGCCTGCTGTCGCTCGGCGTGGTGCGCGAGATCCTCGGCGCCGGCACGCTGTTCGGCGTCTCGCTGTTCGGCGCCAACTTCCAGCCCTGGGTGATCATGGTACTGCCGCCCGGCGGATTCTTCGTGCTCGGCGCCTGGCTGCTGTTCTTCTCATGGCTCGAGCGCAGGAAACTGCGCCGGCGGCAGGGCTCGCATGCGGAGGCCACCCAAAATGCATGAGTCGGCGTTCCAGATCTTCGTCAATGCGCTGCTCGCCAACAACTTCGTGCTGGCGATGTTCCTCGGCCTGTGTCCCTTCCTCGGCGTTTCGGGCAAGCTCGACACGGCCTTCCCGATGGGCGTGGCGACCACCTTCGTGATGCTGGTCGCCTCGCTCTGCGCCTACGGCCTGAACCTGTTGCTGTCGGCCTTCCACCTCGAATTCCTGCGCCTGATTTCCTACATCGTGATCATCGCCTCATCGGTGCAGTTGGTCGAAATGGTGCTGAAGAGGTACAGCCCGACGCTGTTTCGCGCGCTCGGCATCTACCTGCCGCTGATCACCACCAACTGCGCAGTGCTCGGCGTCGCGCTGTTCCAGACGGCGCGCGAATACGATTTCATCCAGTCGGTGACCTTCAGCGTCGGCGGCGGCGCCGGCTTCACCCTGGCGCTGGTGCTGATGGCCAGCGTACGCGAGCGCCTGCAGCTGTCGAACGTTCCCGACCTCGCGCAGGGCACGGCCCTGTCGCTGATGCTGGCGGGCATCCTGTCGCTGTCCTTCATGGGCTTTGCCGGACTGGGCGGATGATGACTACCTATCTCGTCACCGTCGCGATCATTTTTTCTGTCCTGCTCGGCGGTATTGCCGTCGATCGCCTGTACCGCGGCTTCGCCGCCAGGAATCCGCAGCTCGGGCCGTTCCGCGACAACAGCAAGTGCGGTTGCTGCACGGCCGGCAGCGGCTGCAGCGACACCTCCTGCGCCACCGATGGCGCAAAGCCGGCCGCGTCCGGCCGCTGATCAACTTTTTCCGGAGCCAATGCCATGCCGATATCGAAGCCGCCAGCACCTCCCCCGCCCAGGAGCTATTCCGCCGTTCTGCTGGAATCGCGCCGCATCACGCCGCCAGCCTCGCGCGAGGAGGTCCGCCATCTGGTGTTCCGTACCACCGATCTGTCCTTCGACGGAGCGCTCGGCAACTGCATCCGCGTCCTCGCGCCCGGGCAGTTCGGCAATCCCCATCACGCCCGTCTCTACTCGATCATGGACCTCGAGCGACGCAACGACGCCACCGAGTTCGCCATCTGCGTCAGGCGCTGTTCCTACATCGACGAATTCAACGGCGAGGAATACAAGGGCGTCGCCTCGAACTATCTCTGCGACATGCGCCCGGACGACACCCTCCAGTTTGCCGGCCCGGTCGGCTATCCGTTCGTGATTCCCGAAGACAAGACCGCCGACATCCTGATGCTGGGCATGGGCACCGGCATCGCGCCTTTCCGCACCCTGATCCGCCGGATCTACGAAAAGATCGGCGGCTGGAAGGGCAGGGTGCGGCTGTTCTACGGCGCGAAGAGTCCGCTCGAGATGCTCTACATGAACGACGAGAACAACGACCTCGCCAACTACTTCGACCAGCCGACGTTCAAGGCCTTCCAGGCCGTGAGCCCGCGCCCCGCCCTGGACGCGCCGGTCTCGCTGGAACAGGCCATCGAGCAGAACGCGGCCGAAGTATGGGAGATGCTCACGCGGCCGGGCACGCGGGTGTTCATCGCCGGCACCGGGGCCATGCTGAACACGGTCGAGCAGTCGATGGCCAGGCTGGCCGGTTCATCCCGAAGCTGGGCGGCCGTGCACAAGGAACTGGTCTCGACCGGGCGCTGGAGCGAAGTGCTGTACTAGCGGCCTGCCGGGCCTGTTCGACGGCCATCAACGCCATTGCTTGCGGCATGTGATCTTCAAATGTCGGGCCCCATTTTTTTCTTGGACAATCGTTTCGCCGTTGGCAGCAAAAAACAGAGCTTGTCGGTTCTCACACCGACCAACGAGTAAGGGAGGATATACCATGGGAATGTTGGACTGGTTCAAGAGCATCGTTCGCGGGGAAGAGAGCAGCGCACCGGCGCCGGCGGCATCGCCGGCGGCAGGGGCAACATCAGACCAGAGCAGCGAACTTGCCGGCTTGAATTTCAAGACGGCGGTCGACGCCCACATGAAATGGAAGGTTCGTCTCGAAAGCTACATCAACGGCACCAGCACCGAGGAACTGAAGGTCGAGGTGGTGTGCCGCGACGAC
>Ga0207969_100389_pt1 | contig 21204 bp, 15 predicted proteins | sample LakWasMet25_LOW6_2_FD_183869 | JGI IMG/M metagenome (GOLD analysis project Ga0207969, IMG submission 183869) | Freshwater sediment methanotrophic microbial communities from Lake Washington under simulated oxygen tension - Sediment Metagenome... | ecosystem: Environmental > Aquatic > Freshwater >... | reverse complement strand
CCACCTGATGTTGCCTGGGGTCAGGCGCTGCACGCCGATGCGGTGGCCGCACGCCGTACCCCAGGCATGAGGCGGGTCCGTCAAAGCGGCCAAACTGACATGAATTCAGTATCAGAGGGGGGCGGGCACGACGACGGTCTCTCCGAGCGCGGGCGGGGTCCACGGGACGAGGCCCATGCCCTTGCCGCGCATCCACCGCCGGCCGACGGACTCGAGCGGGGTCGCGAATCGAAACTCGACGGTGCGAGGGCGACCGTCGTCCGTGAGCGCGACGACGGTCGCTCGCATGTCCGACAGCTCGACCACGTCGTTCACGTGAAAGGGTCGCGACGGGCTCCGCATGAGCCGCTGCATCTCGCCCGCGAGGAAGCCTCCCCCCGGGCTCACCCGCAGCGTGAAGGCGTCGGTGCGCGTGACCGAGGTCGGGCCGAAGCCCGTCGACAGGATGCGCGTGCCCCGCGGCATCGGGACGCCCGCGGCCTCGCGCTGCGTCCACACGAAGAAGATCGTCCCCTCGGTGGCGGCCGACACCACCACGAGGGTCTCGCCGGCGACGCTCGGCGCGCGAGGAATGCTCGCGTCTGCCTCCGCGCGCATCCGCTCCATGTTGAAGTTCGCGAGGCACTTGAGCGGCAGCAGCGCGGGCGCGAGCGCGAGGTTGAACACCGCCAGCGAGGCGATGACAAAGCGTGCTCCGCGCGACGACGGGGCCTCTCGCACGGAAGCATCGAACACCAGCGCGAGCGCCGCGGACGCGCCGATGCCGACGAAGACCAGGTTGCGGTCTCCAGGGCCCGCCGCGGCGACCGGCAGGATCGAGAGCGCGGCGCCGAGCAGCCAGAGGCGCGACGAGCGCTCGGGCGCGACCCTCGGCCAGGCGAGCCTGGCGACGACCAGGGTGAGCGCGATCGCCAACGCGAGCACCACCAGCTGCGCCGGGGGTGGGTAGAACGGCCAGAAGTCCGAGGCGAGGGGCGTGAGCTGCCCGAGCGCGAGCACGAGCGCCCGCGCCGGGAGCCGCGCGAGGTACCCGATGGGGTCGTGGAGCGGATGCACGTAGCCGCCCGATCCGGCCACGCCGTAGCCGCTCGCGGAGTAGACCGCCTGCCACGCGATCACCAGGACGAGGTAGGGCGCGAGGCGCATCAGGCGACGGGCGCGCGGCCCGTCCCGATCGATCCAGAGCGCGTGTCCGAAGAGGAGCCCGGTGGTCGCGAGGGCCATCTCCGAGGAGAGCAGCCCGGCCGAGAAGAGCAGCGGGCCCAGCCACGCGCCGTGGCGCCAGTCGTCGCGCCTCCATCGGTCGTGCGCGATGAGCGCGCCGACGCCGAAGACCGCCGCGATGAGCGCGTGGCGGTTGGCGACCCAGGAGAGCAATCCCCCGCGCGCGTCGTCCCAGGCGTAGAGCGCGAGCGCGAGGATCGCCGCGCGAGGAGGGAGCAGCCGACGGAAAAGGGCGGCGAGCGAGGCGAGCAAGGCCGCGAGCCAGAGGAGCGTGTGCGCGTGCATGAGCGCCGAGCTCCCAGGCCAGAGGGCCAGGTCGATCGCGTGGGTCGCGGCCGAGAGGGGCCGCCAGAAGGCGACGCGGAAGTCCGGCGAGGCCCACCAGGTGCCGAGGTGCTCCATGCGCTCTCGCCCCTCGGCGAGGTCGCCGCTCGCGAACACGAAGCAGTCGCCGAGGAACCCGACGATGCCGCCGCGCCCATCGCGCCACCGGCTCGCCTGGAGGTGCTCGTCGGCCACGAGCGGCGCCCACAACGAGGGAAGGGAGAGCACGAGCGCGACGGCGATCACGGCGAGCGCGCCCCACCGTGCTTCGAGGCGCCGGGCCAGCCAGATCAGGAAACGCACTCTCGCTCCTCGCAGTTCTGCGCTCCGACTCCTGGCAGACCCGCTCGCGCCGGTCAACGGAGCGTCGACCGGAGCACCTCACTGGAGCGGCGCTCGGATGGGTGTGGGCCGAACGAGCTTCGTCCCACACGCGACCGAGCTCCGCTCTAGCGCTTGCTCCCTCGGCCCGGGCGCGGCGGCCTGGGCGCCAGCACCTCGTCGAGGAGGCCCGCCACGGCGGCGCCCTCCAGGCGCTCCTGGAGGAGCTCGGTAAGCTCCTTGGACCATGGCTTCCCCTCGGCCGCCCGGATGGCCTGCGCGAACTTCACCGCCGAGGCCGCGTAGCGCTCGCTCTCCGCCTGGATGCGGCGGCTGCGCAGGATGAGCCGCAGCACCCAGGCGGTCAGCAGCACCACCAGGATGATGGCCACCGCGGCCACGAGCTGCATCAGCTTCACGCCGCCCTCGGTGAGGCTCGACACCTGGCTCAGAAACGACGGCCTCCCGCCCCGATCCTGCTGCCGCTGGAGCTGCGTCATGGCGTCGTTGCTGCCGAGCACCGCCTCGCGGGCCAGCGAGCGCGAGGCCGCCCCCAGGGCCCTCGCGGTCTGCTCCTCGGAGAGGGCGGTGCGGAGCGCGGGCACCAGGTCACGGCTGATGCCCTCGGCCATGCCCCGGCTCGCGGCCTCGACGGTCGCCCGGGTGAGGCCGCCGGCCACCCGCTCGAGGTCGCGCTGGTAGCCCTCTCTCAGCGCCTCGCGCATCGAGCTCGACACCGTCTGCCGCATCAGCTCCGCGATGGCGGGGGCGAGGTCTCGGCGCATCCCCTCGGCCATGCTCCGGGTGATCGTGCGGGTGAGCGAGGCCATGTAGCGCGTGGACATCGCCTCGATGCGCTCGATGCGCTCGCTCTCGGTGAGCGTCGCCAGCGTGCCGTCGGCGATCGCCCCGGCGAGGGCCCTCGTGGCCTCGCGCGTCTCCGGGCTCGCCAGCAGCTGCATCAGCAACCGCTGGTTCTGGTCGTCGTTGAGCGCGCGGAGCGTCGACTGGATCGCCGCCGGAGGAGCGGCCGCACCGAGGTCCCTCGCCATGCCGCGGGGGGTGAGCGCGCACCCGGCGCCCACCATCATCAGCAGCAGCGCCGCCGCGGGTCGGATCGGCGAGAGGATCATGCCCGGGCGCTTCGCACGTCCGGTGCCAGCGCCATGGCCCGTGCGCTTCGATCAGGTCCTGTGGCCGGGTGTCACAGGGTCGATGTTCGCCATCCGCGCACCTGTGGCGGCGTGACACTCCCGCGCGCAGACACCCTCCGTGTCTCCTGTCAGCCTCGCGTGATCTACGATCCGCGTCGGATGTCCCAGCACAGCTACGACGAGCTCCCCTACGCGGACTACTGCTTCCCCCGCACCCACCCGGAGCACCTCTTCGCGGTGTCCGCCCTCTGCGGCAGACCGGCGCCGCCCTTCGCTCGATGCCGGGTGCTGGAGCTCGGCTGCGCCCGCGGCGCCAACCTCCTCCCGATGGCCCTCGACCTCCCGGAGGGCGAGTTCGTCGGCGTCGACCTCTCCGAGGTACAGGTCGCGGAGGCCCGCCGTAGGGCCGAGGCGCTCGGGCTACGCAACGTCTCCTTCCGCGCGGAGTCCGTCACGGCGCTCTCCGACGACGCGCCCTTCGACTACGTGATCTGCCACGGGGTCTACTCGTGGGTGCCCCCCGCCGTGCGTGACGCGATCCTCGCCGTGTGTCGGGAGCGGATGCGCCCGGACGGCGTCGCGTACGTGAGCTTCAACGCCCTCCCCGGCTGGAACGGGCTGCGCACCCTCCGCGACTTCCTGCTGGAGCACGCGCCTCCGGGGCCGGCCCTCCAGCGGGTCGCGCGCGCACGGCTGGCGCTCTCGGTGCTCGACGAGTCCCTTCGCACGGAGCCGTCGCCGTGGTCCGCGTGGATGAGGGACGAGCTGAGGGAGCTCGCAGGCGCCGAGGACGCCTACCTCTTCCACGAGTACCTGGAGCCGGTGAACGACGCGCTCTACCTCCGCGACTTCGTCGCCCACTGCCGCGCCCACGGCCTCGCGCAGCTCTCCGACGCCGACCTCCGCATCGCCGCCCCCTCACTCCGTCCGGGGGCCGGAGACCCGCTCTCGCTCGCGCAGTCCGTGGACTTCACCCGCAACCGTCGCTTCCGCGCTTCGCTGCTCGTCCACGCCGAGACCGCCGCGGACCGCGCCGACCCGGCCTCCCTCGCCAGGCTGCACCTCGCGACGAGGGCGCAGCTCCCCGACGAGGACGCCTCCGCGCTCACCGGAGACCGCTCGGTGAGCTTCGAGTGTGACGGCCGGTCGATCGCGCTGAGCGACCCGTGGATGAAGTGCGCCCTGCACGCGCTCGCCTCCGAGGACCGCCGCCCCCTCTCCTACGCCGCGATGGCCGCCTCCGCCGCCGCTCGCCTCGGGCTGGACCGCCGCGCCGCCCTCCTCGCCGCTGCCGCGCACGCGCCCGAGGTGCTCGAGCTCCTCTTCGACGGGGCGCTCTCCCTCCACGCGGGGCCCGCGCGCTACGCCGAGGCCGCGGGGCTGAGGCCGCTCGCGTCGCCCATCGCCCGGTGGCAGTCGCAGGGTTCGGAGCTGGTCACCACCCTGCGGCACACCCGCATCGAGCTGTCCGAGCAGGCGAGTGCGGTGCTTCGGCTGTCGGATGGGACGAGGGACCGCGCGGCCATCCTCGCGGTGCTCCCTCGGGACGAGCGCTCGGAGGCGCAGCGCGCCGGGGACTGCGAGGAGGCGCTCGACTGGCTCGCGTCGAACGCCCTCCTCCTGGGGTGATCAGCGCCCTTCGCTGTCTGGCCCGGGCGGGACCCCATAGAGCGGCACCGGCCCGCCAGGATCGCGCACCCTGCGAGGGGGCCTCGGCCTGGGGGCGGGCGCGGGCTCGGGCGCGGGCTCGGGCGCAGGCGGCGGAGGCGTGGGGACCATCGCAGACGCGTCGACGACGGCCGGGGGCGGTCCTCCATACACGGGCTGAGGGGACGGGGGAGGGGGCGCGTGTGTCTGCGCGTCGTGCGAGGGGGGCGGGATCGGCGGCCCTCCGTAGACGTTGGCGACGGGGTTGATGCAGGCGCCGAGCGCCATCGACGCGCCGAGCGCGAGCACCGCGGCGCGCACCCTCGCGGGCGCGAGGGAAGGATCGAAGCCCATGGGCTGCAGCGCGCTGGTGACGGTCTGGCAGAAGGGGCACCGGGGCTCGTCCACGCGGATGTGGCGGGAGCACGAAGGGCACGGGGCGAGGGTGTCCATGGGCGCGAGGATGCTACCGTCCGCGCGCGATGAACAAGACCCGCGACACGAAGGCCACGAAGCGCGCATCGACCCCGACGCAGGGGCCCCTCTTCGAGGCCTCGGCGCCGCTCTCCACGGTGCTCGCCTGGCCCGCACTCCCGGCGGTGCTCCGGCGGGCGCTGACGCGCGCGGTCCCGACCGGGTCGCTCTCGACGCTCAGCTTCGGCGAGAGCGTGAGGGCCTGGCGCGACCCGGCGCTGCGAGAGTGGATCGTCGCGCTGCTGGCGCTCGACGTGGGCGTCGGCTTCGGGGCGAGCGGCGGCTACAACGACTCGATGATCGGGCTCCTCGCGCACGACGAGCTCGACGAGACGGCGGTCTCCCGCTTCTTCATCGGCGGCGTCGAGGCGGGGCAGGGGCTCGGCGCGTCGTTTCGGGCCGAGGCGCCCGGTGCGCCCGCGTCGGTGTGCGCCGCGGCCTTCGTCTACCGCGATCCGAAGGGCGCCCTGGAGGCCGACTTCGTCTTCGTCGCGGGCGCCACGAGCGAGCCCGTGGTGCAGGTCGAGCTCGCCTGGGTCGAGGGTCGCCCCTTCGACGAGGCCCACATCGAGCTCGCGCTCGGGGCGATCGGGGGACAGGTCGATCCCGAGCACGAGGCCGCCGCGAGGGCCGTGGTGCGCGAGGCCCTGCTCGAGTGCCTCGCGATGCTCCAGGCGCCGACGCCCGCCGCGCGCTGACGCTTCGATCCGATGCGCGTCGCTCCCTGTCTGCTCCCGCTGTGGCTCGCCGCGTGCGGCGCCCCTCTCCCCGAGGACGCTGCGGACGATGTCCCCTCCGACGCCCCCTCGGACGCCTCGACCGACGTCCCCCCTCCCCAGGACCTCGGCGCCCCCGTCGATCGCGCCCCGCCGCCCGATGTGCCCGATGTCCCCGACGTCCCCACCCTCGCCGATGTCCCCGATGTCCCCACCCTCGCCGATGTCCCGTCCTTCCGCGATGTCCCGTCTGTCCCTGATGTGCCCATGGTCCCACCGGGGCCGGTGCTCTACCCCTCGGCCACGCGCCACTCCCCCATCACCGCCGAGCTCGTAGCCCGCCTTCGGGCCATCTCCGCCCGAGACCCGTCCCTCTCCCGTGACGTCTTCTCCAAGGTCGGCGACTCCATCACCGTGAGCACGTCCTTCATGGCCTGCTTCGCCTCGGCCTCCGGGGTCGACCTCGGCGGCCGAGAGCACCTCCGTCCCACCCTCGACCTCTACCGCTCGGGCTCCGTCGGAGGGACCGACCCCTACCGCCGGGTGAGCCTCGCCGCGACCGTCGGCTGGAGCGCCGGCGCCGCCCTCTCGGGCTCTCCCTCTCCGCTCTCCCGCGAGCTCGACGCCGCGCGCCCTCGCGCCGCCACCGTGATGTTCGGCACCAACGACATCCAATCGAGGGACATCTTCCGCTACGGCGCCAACCTCCTCGACATCACCGACCAGGCCATCGCCCGCGGGGTGATCCCCATCCTCTCGACGGTTCCGCCCCGCGACGACAACGCCGACGCCGACCTCTGGGTACCTCGCTACAACGCCGTCGTCCTGGGCGTCGCCCAGTCCCGGGGAGTGCCCCTGGTCGACTTCCACGGAGCCCTCCTCCGCCTGGCCTCGCACGGCCTCGCCGGGGACCATCTCCACCCCAACACCTACCTGACCAGCGCGGGCTATCGCGCCTGCGCCCTCACGCCCGACGGCCTTCGCTTCGGGTACAACAACCGCAACCTCCTCACGCTCGAGGCCCTCCACCGCGTCGCCGAGGTGACCCTCCGCGGGCGCTCCGCCCCCGACGCGGACGCCCCGAGGCTGCGCGGATCGGGCTCTCACGCCGACCCCTTCGTCATCCCGTCGCTCCCCTTCGCCGACGCCCGAAACACGGCCACCGGCGGCGCCCGGGTCTTCAGCCGATATCCCTGCCGCGCCACCGCCGACGAGTCCGGCGCGGAGTTCCTCTACCGATTCACGGTCACCCGACCGACCCCCATCCGCGCGATGGTGATCACCCGCGGAGCCACCGACGTCGACCTCCACCTCCTCGATCGCACCGCCACCGCCGAGGGCTGCGTGGCCCGCGACGACCGGGTGCTCATCACCACCCTCGCCCCCGGCACCTGGACCTTCTCCCTCGACACCTTCGTCAGCGCAGGCACCGCCCGCGCCGGGGAGTACCTCCTCGTCGTCGTGCCCGATTGAGGCCGCGCTGTGAGCGCGCGTCGGAAGCGATAGTCTCCCAGTCATGATCGCAGCGATGGTGTTCGCGCAGCTCTGTGCGGTGGTCCCGTCCGAGGGGGTGGTGGTGACCGAGGGCCGCGGGGGCTACGGGGCCGTGATCGCCGCGCACTCCGGGGGCGTGGTGGTGGGCTGGCAGGAGACCGGTCCGCGACCGTCGGCGGGCGCGGGCGGTCCGCCCGACTGGCGACCGAGGCTGGCCTGGGCGAGGGAGCTCGACGGGGCGACGCTCGCGCCTCGCGCTGCGGCGCGCAGCATCGAAGGCGAGGAGGAGTTCTACGCGCACATGACCGGGCTCGCGGCGGCGGCCTCTCCGGCGGGCGACGGCGCCGCCATCGCGTCGTGCCAGTGCTTCGGCGGAACCGGGCGCATCGCCTGCGGGCACACCTCCTTCGGCGCCTTTCCCCAGGTGACGGCCACGAGAGAGTCGGGCGGCTGCAGCGGTGGCATCGCGCTCGGCACCGCGGGCGCCAGCTCGGTGCTGGCGTACACCGACGCCGCGGCGGTGCGCTTCGTCGGAAGCCGCTCTGGTCGAGACCGCGGCACGGCGGAGTCCTTCACCGCCGACCGCACGGCCCTCGCTCGCGCGGACGCCGACCGCGCGGTGTTCGCCTGGCGCACCAGCGACAACGCCGGCGGGGCCACCGGGGAGTCGAGCTACGACGTGCTCGCGATGACCCTCGATGCGGACGCCCGGCCGAGCTCGCGGCCGGTGAGGCTCACCGCGGCGACCGGGCGCGTCGGGGCTCCTGCCGTCGCGTGGGTGAACGGCTCCGCCCTGGTGACCTGGGCGCAGGCCGCGACGGCGCGCGCTCCCTGGCGGCTCTCGCTCTCGACGTGGACGCCGGGGCGCAGGCACGCCACGTCGACGCTGCGTACCGGGCGCGCTCCTGCGATGGCGCCCTCGATCGTGCCCTCGCGGGCCCCAGGCTGCGCGGTGCTCTCCTGGACCGAGGGGACCGGCCGTCGGACCGTCGTGCGCGCGGGGCGGGTGTGCGAGGGAGCGCTCGACCCGGCGACGGTGGCCCAGGTGTCTCGCGCGGGGGTCGAGGCGGGCGACAGCGAGCTCGCGACCGACGGGCGCAGCGTCTACGTGGTGTGGCAGGAGGTCCCGGCGGCGCGCGGGGCGCGCGAGGAGCTGCGGGTCGCGCGGCTGGGCTGCGACTGAGAGGGGGGCTCGCCGACAACTCGACCGCGCCGTATGGTGGATGGTAAGCGTCGCTGCGCGGAGCGGGAGGATCTACAGGGGGAGAGCAGGGGGATGAGCGGGCGGGTGGATGACTCCGACGAGTGTCGCTCCCAGACGGAGCCTTCCGATGAGTCGGTAGAGACGAGAGAGGGCGCCTGGGTCGAGCGGGTCATCGACCGGCTGGGCATCGGGGTCTTCTGCGTCGACAACGTGCAGCAGCGGGTGACGCGCGCCAACGAGGCCTACGCCCGACTGTTCGGCTTCCCCTCCGCGGAGGCGGCGAGCGGCACGAGCGTGCTCGAGCACTACGTCGACCCGAAGGACCGACTGGAGCTCGCGACGCGCCTCATCGCGAGCCCGACCTTCCGCGAGACCGGCAAGGCGCGGGTCGAGGTGCGCCGCTTGCGCATCGACAACCATGAGCCCGTGGAGGTGGCGCTCACCGTCGCCGCGACCTTCGGCGACGACGGGGCCCTGCTTCACATGGACTGCATGGCCCAGGGAGCCAGCGACCGCGCCCGCGTCGAGCGGGCCTTCCGCGCGAGCGAGGAGCGCTTTCGCACAGTCTTCGAGACCAGCGCCACCGGGATGGCGCTCACCGACCTCGACGGAAACGTGGTGCGCGCCAACGCGGCCTTCGCGAGGTTCGTCGGCCGCGAGGGGCGCGCGCTGCTGGGCGTCGACCTCCTCTCCATGGTGTACGAGCTCGACCGGCCCGAGCGGCCCCGCCCCGAGTCGGCCGACGCCAGCGCCTTCGCCGCCACCGAGCGGCGCTTCGTGCGGCCCGACGGAGAGACCGTCTGGGGCCTCGTCACCTGGTCGTGGCTCTCCGACGAGGAGGGAGCGCCGCCGCACAGCGCCGTCGCGCTCGTGCAGGACGTGACCTCGCGCAAGCGCCACGAGCAGGAGATGCTGCGGATCGCGAAGCTCGAGTCGCTGGGCCTGCTGGCCGGAGGCATCGCTCACGACTTCAACAACGTCCTTGCGGTCATCCTGGCGAGTCTCTCGGTGGTGTCGCGCGACGTCCCCTCGGGCACCCCCACGAGCCAGCTGCTCGAGACCGCCGAGGCCGCGACCCGGCGCGCCCGCGACCTCGCCCGGCACCTCCTGACCTTCGCCCGGGGGGGCGCTCCCTCCAGGCGCGTCGGCTCCGTCGCGGAGATCGCGCGCGAGGCGGCCGCCTTCTGCACCGGCGCGTGGCCCGTCGCCATCGACCTCACCGTCTCCCCCGACGCCCCGCTCGCGGAGTTCGACCCGGTGCAGATCTCCCAGGTGCTCCACAACCTGCTCATCAACGCCGTGCAGGCGATGCCCGACGGGGGGCGAGTGCAGCTCGGGGTGGAGCGCGCCACGCTCGTCCCCGGCTCGCCGGTGCCGCTCCCTCCGGGCGACTACGTGAGGGTGAGGGTGAGGGACGAGGGCCACGGCATCGCGGCCGAGCACGTCGAGCGCATCTTCGACCCCTACTTCTCCACCCGCTCCAGCGGCACGGGCCTGGGCCTCGCGACGGTGTACTCCATCGTCCGTCGGCACGGCGGCCACGTGGCCTTCGAGAGCGTCCCCGGCCGCGGCGCGACCTTCGACGTGTACCTCCCGGCGAGCCGGCTCCCGGCGCCCGCCGTAGCGCCGCCGCCGCAGCCCGCGACGGCGCGCCGTAGCGCCAGGGTGCTGGTGATGGACGACGAGCCCGCGCTGAGAGACGTGGTGGCGATCATCCTCCGAGGGAGCGGGCTGGAGGTCGACCTCGTCGCGGACGGCGCCGCGGCGGTGGCCAGCTACCGCGAGGCGCTCGCGGAGGGCCGGCGCTACTCGGCGGTGCTGCTCGACCTCACGGTCCCCGGCGGGATGGGAGGCCTCGAGGCGATTCGAGAGCTGCGCGCCATCGACCCAGGGGTGCGCGCCATCGTGGCGAGCGGCTACGCGGCCGACCCGGTGCTGAGCAACGCGAAGGAGCACGGGTTCATGGGCTCCGTGGTGAAGCCCTTCACCGCGGAGGAGCTCGACGCGGTGGTGGCCAAGGTCCTCTCCGGGGCCACGCTCGGGTAAGGCGAAACGTCGTCAGCCCAGGTCGTCCCGGGGCGCGTCGGTCCACGGGCGCTCGTGGAGACGGTCGACCGGCGGGCCCTTGGCCAGCCACTCGGCCCCGGCCTGGAGACCTGCCTCGTACATGGCCTGGATCGCCCCGTGGGAGAAGTTCAGGTACGACCCCGCGGTGAACGCGTCCGAGCGGGCCGGGCGGATGGCCTCGTAGAGGCGCACCGGGCGGTAGCGCCCGCCCGACTGCTCCACGAGCCGGTTGCGCTCCAGCAGCAGCTTTCGGTCGACGTTGTAGGTGTTCTCCAGGAAGCAGTCGATCACCCGCTCGAGCGCGTCTCCGAAGTGGGTGAACCTCTGAAGCGCCGGGTCGGTGGGCTCGGTCACCAGCACCGTCACCACCGCGTCGGCCCCGAGGTCGACCACCGGCGCGAGGGGCGTGTTGACCAGGAGCCCGCCGTCCCAGAGCAGCCTGTGGTCGACCTGCACCGGGGAGAAGAGCAGCGGGATCGACGCGCTCGCGAGCACCATGTCCACGGTGATCGCGTCGACGATCTTGTACTCCGGAGGGCGGGTGAGGTGCGTCGCCCTGGTGACGAAGCGCACCGCGCGCCCCGTGGGCGCGTCGACCACGTTGATGGCGAGCTCGACTTCGGGCCGGTGGGGTATCCGCTCTCCTCCGAACTCCTCGATGAGCCGCTCTCGCAGCGGACCAGTGTCGAAGAGGTGCGCGTCGGGGATGCGCTCGAGGAGCTCGCTCACCACCTCGAAGCGCGCCGTCACCGCGCACTCGAGCATCCACGCCAGCACGGCCCCCGGCCGCAGCGGAAGGTGATGCCGCAGGTGCTCTCGCACCGCCGCCAGCGCGCTCGACTCGCCGACCCAGCGCCCGGGCTCGAGGGCCGCCAGGGCGACCACGGCCTGTCTCGCGTGGTGCATGAACGAGTCGCTGGCCACCGCCGGGGGCCGCTCGGCCAGGCCGTGCCAGAAGCGCAGCATCTCCCGGGGCGAGCGACCCGCCGCGATCAGCGCGGCGTTGATGGCCCCCGCGGAGGTGCCAGAGAGAATCGCCGGACCTTGCGAGAAGCGAGGGTCGGCGAGCATACGCTCGTACACCCCCACCTGAAACGCGCCTCGCGCTCCGCCCCCCGACAGCACCAGCCCCAGCCTCTGGGGATCTTCGACCTGCTTCATCTCGGCTGCCATCTGCGCCTCCTGCGCGACCGTCGACGGGCGTCGCACAGCACGAGGGCGAGCAACGGATATGCCTCCATGCTCCGGCACGATGGAAGCGCAGCCCGCCAGAGGCCTCGCGGCGACGCCCGGCGAATACGCTGCGCCTCGCGCGAACGCGCTGCGTGAAGGCGCACCGACGGACGCGCCATGCGCCGGCTACCGATGCTCCCCCGGGCCTGCGGCATATGCGTTGCTGCCCTCCGCTGCGGCGGCAGTCGGCGAGGAGCGCGAGAAGAAGGGCTGATGGGAGTCGAAAGCACGTTCGGGGCGCTGCGCAAGCTCGGGCACTTCCTCGTCGGGCTGTCCCCGGCGCTTCAGCGAGGGGCCGAGCGCGCCCGCTCCGCCCGCAAGCGCTTCGTCGAGCGGCCCCTCCCGAGCCGGCTGCGCGCCTGGCTGCGAGACTCGCCTCGGGTCGCCGCCCTCCTCGACCTGGCCCGAGTCTTCTACTGGACCAACTACGCCAGGGACCGTCCCGACTCGAGCCGGGTTCCTGCCGACGGTCGGGCCGTGCTTCGCGCCGCGCTGGCGGTCGCGGTGACCCTCGCGCTGACGGCCCCGCTGGCGCTGGCGCTGCCGGGCCCGACGATCCTCGTGGCCTCGTCGCCGCCTCGCCACGCTGCGGCCTGGTCGGTCGCCCTGTGGCCGGCCGCGATGGCCCTCTGCTGGGCGCTTCTCCTGGCGGGCGCTGCCTTCGCCAACCGGCTGGTGCAGCTCCTCGCCTCGGGCACCTTCCTCTACCTGGGCTTCGGCCTCGTCAGCCTCGGGTACGCGCGCTCCTACGCCAACGTCATCCCTCCGCTGGTGCTCCTCGCGACGGTCTGGGTGGGCGCGCGAGGGAGGCGCAGCGTCGGATGGTCCGAGGCGCTGAGGCACTGGCTCGTCGCGGCCGCCACGGGCGCGGCGTCGGGGGCCTACTGCGCCGTGCTGACGCCGCTCGGCGAGGGCTTCGGGCCCGGCAAGGCCGCGCTGGGAGCGGCGCTCGGAGCGGCGCTGGGCCTCGGCGCCCACAGGCTGGCGCAGCGAGGCCACGGCCCGGACAACCCCCCGGAGGCCCCGTCGCTGCCGTGGACCGCGGCGGCGTTCTCCGTGGCCATCGCGGTCTACCTCTACGCCCAGGTCGCACGGCAGGGCCTCTCTCGTTCGGCCCAGATGATCCTGCCGATGCTGGAGTTCATCGGGAGCTACCTGTGGCCGGTCTGGTACCTCGTGGGCGTCGGGCTGATCTTCAAGATCCTCTCCACCACCACGGCGGTCGCCAACACCATCAAGGTGTGGGTGCCCTCCCGCTGGCTCGCTCCGCTGGTGGTGCTCGCGCTGCTCCTTGGCTCGATGGTGCTCTGGGCGCCGTGGGTGATCGACACGCCCGCCCTGCGCTGGCCGACCCCGGTGAGCGTCGCGGCGTTCTGGCTATACCGCGCGGCGCGCCACTTCATCTGGGATCAGCCCGCGGCAGGTACCACCGCGGAGATCCTCCGCTGGGTCTTTCCGCTCGCGCTCGCCGCGGCGCTGCTGCAGGCCGTCCGCCGTCGCCTCGACTCCGCCTCCGCCGGGGCGCTGGTCTACCAGCTCCTTCTGATGACCTTCGTGGCGAAGGAGTACGTCTCGCAGCTCTTCGGCTTCGGGCGCGCCCCCACGCGATCGGCGGCCGTCTTCGCCGTCAACGCCATCTCCACCCTCTGGCTGCTGCAGTCCTCGGCGATGCGGGCGGGCCTCTCGACCAGCCTGCGGTGGCCCGCCCCGGCGCGCATGGCCCTGCTCGGCGGCGTCCTGGTGCTCGCGCTCATCGAGCTTCACGCGAGGGCCGCGGCGCACGACGAGCACGCCCAGGAGCAGATCGCGTACTACCTCTTCCGGGGCGTCCTCGACGCCGGGCCCGCCGTGGCGCTCTACGTCTGGGCGAGCCGCGGCGCCGTCCAGCTGCCGCTGCCCGCCCACCGGCTGCTCGGCGCGTTCTGCGCGGGCGCCGCCGCGACGGTTCCGCTGACGGCCCTCGACAAGCTCGCCGCCTGGGGGTGGAACCTCGGCGACCTGGGCGTCGCGCTCGACGAGCGCGCCCGTCGGTTGATCGCCGGGGAGGGCGGCGCGCTGGACGGCGACGGAACCCTCGACCCGGCCTGGGCCCTCTCGAAGGCCGCGCTGATCGTGGCCTCGTGGTCGGCGCTGGCCTGGTGGGTCGAGCGCCGCGCCTCCGACCGGGCGAGCGCCTCGGCGCCCGGGGTGTTGACGCTGGTCGCCGTCGCCCTGGGGATCGCCGCCGCCGCCAAGGCGCAGCTCGCCCTGCCCTTCCTCTCGCCCCGCTGGATGGTGCTGCTCACCCCGGAGCGGCGCTCCAGCGGGGTCGACGCCCACTTCGTCGCGACCTACGCGACCTACGCGCTGCCGGCGCTGGCGCTGGGCCTGGTGTGGTTCTCGCGCGGCGAGGGCGCCCGGCTGCGTCGGGCTGGAGGCGCGCTGCTGGCCTTCGTCCTGCTCTCCATCGGGCTTGCGCTCTGGCCCTCGCAGGAGCCCTGGCTGACGGCGGGCCGCGCGCTCCCTCCGCTCGGTGCCTCCGCGCTGGTGGCGCTGGTGGCGCTGGTCTGGGTCGCCCGCGCCCGCATCGACGCCGCCGCCGGGGCGCCCGCCGTGCCTCGCTCTGCGCGTCTGGTCGGGGCCACGTCGCTCGCGGCCACCGCGCTGCTCGCGGCAGCGGCCGGGGTCGCGCTGTACAGCGATCGTCCCGTGGCGAGGGAGCTGCCTGGCCTCGCGACGCCGCTGCCGGTGCCCGCCTCGTGGACCCTTCAGCCGACCTCGCCAGGTGCAGTGGGGGTGTTCCAGGGGTCGACCCGAGGCCCGCTGCCGCCGGTGCTGGTGGTGTCCGTCGACAGCGCCCGCCCCGACGAGGTGCGAGCCCTGCTGGTCCACCGCACCGAGCTGGCCTCGCGGGCCCTGCCTGGCTTCCAGCTGGTGAGGCGCAGCGCCGAGACGCCGAGGGCCTTCGGAGGCGCGGTGGTCGAGTACGCCTTCGAGATGCGGACCCGGGGCGGCGTGCCGGTGCCCGTCCTCGGCACGACGCTGATGCAGGCGCAGCCCGGGCAGCGGGTGCTGTCCATGACCCTCGTGGGCACGCTCGACGACTGGCGCGCCGCGCGCTGGGTCCCCTCGCTGATCGCGCAGCGGCTGGCGGACGAGGCGCGCCCGTGACGTCCCCCTCCCGGGTGCTTGATGCCGGTCAAGCGCCGTCCCTCCGAGCGCTCCTACGGTGACCCCCCTCAGGCCGGAGCAGCGAGGGACGCGGTGCGCATCGGGTGGATCATCGTCGCGTCGGTGCTGCTGCAAGCGTGCAGCGACGAGGTCACTCCCGCCGCGGCGGCGTCACGGGTGTTCGTCGCCGACGAGCGCGCAGGCACCCTCTCGGTGATCGACGACGGCGCCGCCCGTCCCGTCGCCACGGTGGACCTCACCGAGTCGCGCGACGGGGCCGCGGTGCGCTACCTGCCCCACAACGTGCAGGTCTCCCCCGACGGCCGAGAGGTGTGGGCCACCGCCGCGTCGTCGGAGTTCTACATGAGCGGCTACGCGGGGCGGGACGACGAGCAGGTGATCGTCCTCGACGCGACGACGCTGGCGGTGCTGGCGCGCATCCCACTGAGGGGCCTGCTGGCGCACGTGGTCTTCGACGCCGCCGGGCGCTTCGCCTACGTCACGGCCTCCAACGCCGACACGGTCATCGAGGTCGAGGCCGCCACGCGCCGGGAGACGCGTCGCTTCCGGCTGGGCGTGCGCGCCGCGCCGCACGGAGCGCGGGTGTGCGGGGGGAGGGTCTTCGTGGCCAACTCCGGGGGGCGCAGCGTGGCGGCGATCGAGCTCGCGACAGGGGCCATCGAGGAGGTGCGGGTCGACGGCGTCCCCATCCAGGTGGCGTGCACGCCCGACGGCGCGACGGCCTTCACGGCCCTCCAGGACCAGCGCGTGGTGGTCCGCGTGGACATGGCCTCCCGCGCGGTCACCCGCCTCGCGCTGCCGGACACGGCGCGCGGCCCGGCGCAGGTGTACCTCGGCCCCGGGGGGGCGCGGCTCTGGGTGGCCGACCAGGGCTCGCTGACCTCCAGCGCGCGCACCGGCAACCGTCTCTACGAGGTCGACGTCGCGGGGTGGCGGGTGCTCCGCTCCGCGGAGGTGGGCCTCGGCGCGCACGGCGTGGTGGCGAGCCGAGACGGCGCCCGGGTCTACGTCACCGGGAGCCTCGAGAACAACGTCGCCGTCCTCGACACCGCGACGCTCTCGCAGCTCGCCACCGTGGCGGTGGGGCGCGGCCCCAACGGGATCTCGCTGCGCGACGCGCTCGGCGGGGCGCCCTGATATGCGATACCTCTGCGCCCGGATGCGATCCCCCTCGACGTTCGTCCTCGCTGGCCTGTTGGCGTTCGCCTTACCAGGAGCGGCCCTCGCGCAGTCGCCCCCGCCCGAGCGCGCTCCCCGGGTGCGCGCCGCCCTGGGCCAGGGGGTCACCGTCACCTCGGCCGACGGCGCCTTTGAGCTCACCCTCCGCGCGCGGGCGCAGATCCGCTTCACGCTCACCGGGGAGGAGGCAGGCGGCGATCCCGCGACGGAGTTCTCCATCCGCCGGATGCGCCTGCTGCTCCAGGGGCACGCGCTCTCGAACGAGCTCCAGTATTACATCCAGCTCGGCTTCTCCAACCGCGACACCGAGTCCGACCTCCGGCTGCCGCTGCGCGACGCCTACGTCACCTGGACCCGGCTGCGAGACCTTCAGGTGCGCGCCGGCCAGATGAAGGTGCCCTTCGACCGTCAGCGGGTGATCTCCTCGTCGGCGCAGCAGTTCGTCGACCGCTCGATCGTCACCGGCGAGCTCAACCTCGACCGCGACGTCGGCGTGCAGCTCTTCTCCCGCGACCTCTTCGGCCTCGGCCGCCGGCTCGGCTACCAGCTCGGGGTCTTCGGCGGCGACGGCCGCAACCGGCTCAGCTCAGAGTCCGGGCTGCTGTGGGTCGCCCGGCTGGAGTTCACCCCGATGGGCGCCTTCGACGACTACCTGGAGTCCGACCTCGAGCGGCGAGAGTCCCCGCGGCTCTCGGTGGGCGTCGGGGTCGCCTACAACCAGAACACCCGGCGCGCGCGCAGCACCTTCGAGACGAGCTACGACCGGGGGCGCTTCGACTACCTCCACGGCGAGGCCGACCTGTCCTTCAAGTGGCGCGGGCTCTCGGTGCTCGGGGCGGCGCTGCTGCGCAGGGCCAACGCCGCGTCGCACCAGTTCACCACGGCCGGAGGAGCGCCCACGATCGAGTACTCCCGCAGCTTCTTCGGGTGGTTCGCGCAGGCGGGCTACCTCTTCAACCGTCACTTCGAGGTCGTCGCCCGCTATGGCGACCTTCGCCCCACGGTGCTCGACCAGACCAACGTGGACCCCTCGCAGCGCCGTCGCCACGAGCTCGGCGGCGGGCTCAACTGGTACTTCCAGGGCCACTCCCTGAAGCTCCAATCGGACTACTTCTACTACTACGGCGAGAGCCTCTCGGACCGAGGGGAGCACCAGGCGAGGCTGCAGATGCAGCTCTATTTCTGACCGTCGGCGGTCAGTCGGAAGGAGAGCGACGGAGGCATCGCCCCCCGGTGGTTCCTGGGGGGACGATCACGAGCTGCACGCGAGGGACGTCGTCGTCGTCGCGCCGCCTGCGCCCGAGGCACGCCGCGCCCATGCCGTGCGACTGCAGCCGCGCCGCCTCGACGCCTCGGGCGATGAGGTGCTCGCGCACGGCCCTGGCGCGACGCGACGAGAGCTCGAGATAGAACTCCGGGTTGCTCCGGTGGCCGCTGTGCACCTGCACATCGACCTCGATGGAGGGCCTCGCCCGCAGCGCCGCCGCGACGGCGTCCAGCGCGCGGAAGCTCTCCTCCCCGACGATCGCCTCCCGGTGGGTGCGGAACTCCACCTCCCCATCGATGGGGATGAGCTCTCCGACGCTCACCTCAGGAGAGCTCTCGACGGGAGCCACTGCTACCGGAGCCACTGCTACTGGAGCCACTGCTACTGGAGCCACGACCACAGGGGGCGCTGCCACGGGAGCTACGGCCACGGGAGGCTCCTCGCGAGGGGGGCCTGGGGGCGCCTCGATCCTGGGTGGCGCCGGAGCCCGATCGGTCGGCGCGTAGACGATGGTCAGCAGGGCGCGACCCTCCGGGACGCCGTATCCGTCGCCGAGCCCGATGCCTCCGGCGAGGCCCACCTGCACCGGATCGGCGACCCTCCAGCGGGCGCCGAGCATCACCTCGGCGCCCCATTGAGCCCTCGTGAAGGCCGCGCTTCCACGGCGGTCTGGGCGCTCCCTCAGGGCGCTGAACAGCTGCGCCTCCGGACCGACATCGAGTCGTCCGCCGAGCAGGGACATCGCCACCGCCGCGGTCGCCCTCAGCTCGTGGCCCACCGCAAGGTTGAGCGCGCTCACTGCGCCCCTCAGGTGGAAGCCCGCGCCCGCCGACCAGCGCAGCCGCGACGCGCTCCCCGCGACCACGACCCGGGCCTCCGCGCGCACCGACCCGTCCCCGGTGTTGTCCGACGGGCTCCCGGTGGGAAGCCACAGCAGCGCGCCGAGGTGCAGCGACCACGGAGCCCTCGCGGCGTCCCCTGCGAGGCGCACCCGCAGCCCTGCGCGGAGGTCTCCCGGGGCCATGGACGTCGCGGGTCCCAGGTTGCCCGCGCCCGCAGGGATGGGCGATCCGGACTGCTGCAGCGCCACCGGCAGCGAGAGGTGAAGCCCCAGCCAGCGGAGGGGAGCGAGCGACACGCCGAGGTGTCCGGTGAGCATCCCCGAGACCACGGCCTGGTCGAGCGTAGGGAGGCCGTCGCGGGGGATGCGCAGCCAGAGCGGGTTGGCGGCGTAGTCGAGGGTGAAGCCCGCCGCCATGAGTCGGGTGTCGCGGTACCACGGGTGCTCCGCGAGGAAGAGCGCGTCCCCGGGGACGGAGGGCTCATGGCGGTTGAGGGCCCAGCCCTGCGCCATGGTCTGCGCCGAGGCCCCGGAGGCGGAGCCCAGCAGGGAGGCCAGCGCGCACGCGATCGACAGGGCGAGGCGCAGGGCGTGGCGCTTTCGCGGCGTGGGTAGAGCCCCCTTCCCCGCTGCCGCGCGCCCTACCCCCGCCTCGGGGGCAGGGCTCAGGGGATCGAGGACGCGTGCTCGAACGGGCACCGCGGAAGCCTTGCAGCACGACCCCTCTGTCAGCAGCCGCCTGAGCCCTGCCCCCGAGGCGGGGGTAGGGCGCGCGGCAGCGGGGAAGGGGGCTCCACCCACGCCGAGGCGCCTCGCGCGAAGGCTCGCGGTGCCTCCGAGACACGGCACTCGCGGGCGAGCCCTCACCCGACGCACCCTATAGGCGCAGCGAGGTGCCGCGCCAGTGCGGAGCAGCGCTCCGCCCGACGCCCGACTGCTGATAGGGTTCCGGGGGTGGAGCCCCGCAGGACACTCCGAGCCCTGGCGGTTCTCGTCGCCGCGATGCTCGGCCCCTCCGAGGCGCTGGGCTGGTGCCGCACCACCACCATGCCCGCGCAGCCCGACCCCCTGGTCTGCCCCGAGGGCGGCACCCCGGTCGCGTGGCCCTACGGGTGCGCCGCCCTCCACCTCGACCCGCGGGTCCCCTCAGGGACCATCCCCCTCGAAGCCCTCCGCCAGTTGACCGGCGCCGCCATGGAGCGCTGGGCCTCGGCCGTGTGCGACCCCCTCCGGGGCACCCACCCAGGCTTCCGGCTGCAGCTCCTGGGCGACCTCGCCGTGCCGCTCGGCTACTTCGAGGGCGGCGTCAACGCCAGCACCGTGGCGATCCCCTCCCGCTGGGTGCGCGACGCCTTCCACGCCCCGGACGCCGCCGCGCTCACGGTCGTCACCTTCGCCAGCGACAACGCCGACATCCTCGACACCGACGTCGAGCTCAACGTCCGCGCACCCGACAACCCCCGTGGGGTGAGCTTCTCCCTCGACCTCGTCGGCCCCGACCGCACCGACCTCCAGACCACCCTCTCTCACGAGCTCGGCCACGTGCAGGGCCTCGCCCACAGCGCCGAGGAGAGCGCCGTCATGTGGTCCCTGGTGAGGCAGAACGACCAGCGCCGAACGCCCACCGAGGACGACACCCGCGGGCTCTGCGCGGTCTATCCGCCGACGGGGGTCTCGACCTGCGACCCGGGGCTCCATGGCCTCAGCTTCCACGGCAAGGGCGTCGGCTGCAGCGCCGCTCCGGCCGGGCCTGGGAGCGCGGCAGGGCAGTGGTCGCTCGCGCTGCTGGGGCTCGCCTGCCTCGGCGCGCGTCGGGGACGGGACCGCACGATCAGCGGCTGACGGAGAAGCGCAGCAGCCGGCCCTTGTCGTCGGTCACCACCACGAGGCGGGAGCCCGACTCGAAGGCGATGCCCTCGGGCTTCTCCTCGGGAGCGAGCTCGAGGTCGAAGGCGCCGACGGCCTCCAGCCGGGTCGCTCCGTCGACGAGCCGGGCCTCGACGATGCGCTGAGAGCGGTCGGAGAGGAGGAAGAGGTTCCCCGTCACCGGGCAGACGGCGACGTCCGAGGCGTCGCGCATCCACTCCTCGAAGGGGCCGTCGAGCTCGATCAGGCTGAGCTCTCTCAGGTCGGGCAGGGTGAAGAGCCCGAGCGCCATGGGCTTCGCCTCGTGCACCGCGACCAGGCAGGCCACGCCTCCCGGGGTCGCCGAGGGGGGCAGCCAGGCCGCTCCTTCCCAGCCCTTGTTCTTGGCGTCACCGGGGCGGGCGAGGCGACCGAGCAGCGAGGGGTCGCCAAGCGTCACCTTCCCTCCGCCGCGCCGCAGCGGGAGCGAGAAGACCTCGCCCTTCCTCTCCGACACCGCATAGACCGTCGCGCCCTCGTCGCCGAGGCAGAGGCCCTCCAGGTCGCCGAGACCCCGGGCGTCCTTCTTCCCCCGCAGCAGCGTCGCGCGGCCCTCCGAGTCGGCGAGGAAGATCCCCTCGTCGTCGTCGACCACCAGCGCCAGCCCGTCGCCCAGCGGCGCGATGGCGCTCGCGCTCTCCACGCCCAGCCGCGTGGACCCGATCAGCTTGAGCCGCGCGGGGCGGCCGTCGTCACGTGCGTTCATCCCTCCGATTCTCTCCCATCTCGTGCTCCCAACGCCCAGCACGCCGTGAATGAGCCGAACCCGATTCGAAATCGAATAAGGACGCAAAGTCCCTGCTGATCGCCAATTCCTCCAATGCGAGTTACCCGTGCGATTCGTGCATGACTGAACAGGGATCCGAGGAAGCGGCGATCAACCGTCAGCACGCTTGTTTCCTTGGTGATTCCAGCACGCCACGTGCGGGGAAGCATCGTGTCTTCGTCCGGCGAGCCATTGCGGTCGTGGGCCCCCTTCCCCG
>Ga0207969_100386_pt1 | contig 21276 bp, 17 predicted proteins | sample LakWasMet25_LOW6_2_FD_183869 | JGI IMG/M metagenome (GOLD analysis project Ga0207969, IMG submission 183869) | Freshwater sediment methanotrophic microbial communities from Lake Washington under simulated oxygen tension - Sediment Metagenome... | ecosystem: Environmental > Aquatic > Freshwater >... | reverse complement strand
GGCGGAGAGCGAAAAATACGTGACCATCTCCAGCCGCGGTTTCCGGCCCTCCGTGATCGAACTCGGCAAGGCCCGGATGCCGCTGTTCGGCCTGGTCGGGCTGCTGTCCTTCGTACTGATCGTGCTGCCGGTGGCGGTGCTGATGTACACCTCGCTGGTGCCCTACTCGATGGTGCCGAGCGCGAAGGCCTTCTCGATGATGAGCCTGAAGCACTGGACCGACGTTCTCGGCGACCCGATCTCGCTGCTGTCGCTGAAAAACAGCCTGTTCCTCGCGGTGGTCGGCGCCACGCTCGGCGTGATCCTGTCGGTTTTCGTCGCCTATGTCATCGTCAAAGTGAAGACGCGGGCCGCCGGGGTGCTCGAATCGCTGAGCTATCTTTCGTTTTCCTTCCCCGGCATCGTGATCGGTGTCGGCTTCATGTGGTTCTTCGTGCAGACTCCGCTGTATGCGACGATCTGGGCTCTGCTGCTCGGATATATCGCCACCTACCTGCCCTACGGCATCCGCCCGATGTCCAGCGCCTTCATCCAGATCCACAGCCACCTCGAGGAGTCGTCGCTGGTGTGCGGCGCGAGCCCGCTGACGACCATGCGCCGCATCATCGTGCCGCTGCTGATTCCCGGCATCGTCTCGGGCTGGATACTGATGGCATCGATGTTCGTGCGCGAACTGACGCTGTCGGTCGTGCTGTCGCGTCCCGGCACCGAAGTGCTGGCCGTGCAGATCCTGCGCTTTTCGGAGGACGGACTATGGGGCAAGCTCTCGGCGCTTGGCATCGTGATGATCCTGATTTCGACCACGCTGGTAGTCATGGCGACGCTGGTCGGCAACCGGTTCAAGGCGGCCTAGGAGCATCGCGACCATGACCGCACCCGTGCTCATCTTCGGCTGGGGCAACCCGTCGCGCGGCGACGACGCGCTGGGGCCGCTGTTCGTCGAGCACTTCGCGGAGTTGGCAGCACAGCATCCGGAGTGGGGCGAGGTCGAGTGCCTGACCGACTTCCAGCTTCAAGTCGAACACGCGCTGGACCTGCAGGACCGGCGGCGCGTTCTGTTCGTGGATGCCAGCCTCGACGCCCCGGCACCCTGCTTGCTGCAGCGGATCGAAGCCGCCCGGGACGACAGCTTCACCACGCACGCCATGAGCCCGCAGGCCGTGCTCAAAGTCTTCGTGGACATCGACGAGGGCGAGCCGCCCCCGTGCTGGCTGCTGGCGATACATGGCGAACGCTTCGAGCTGGGCGAGCCGCTCGGCGAGTCGGCAGAACAGTCCCTGAAGGCGGCGTTGCAGGTCGCCGCCGACTGGATTGCCGGCGCCGCCTGAGCGGCACGGCGGACGCTCAGAAGGCCACGTCCCAGCGCACCGAGAGGCGAATGGCGGCGTTGATCAGGCCGACCATGCTGTAGGTCTGCACGAAATTCCCCCATTGTTCGCCGGTGCGCGGATCGATGTGTTCGGCCAGCAGGCCGTGGCGATTCCGGCATGCCAGAAGCCGCTCGAAGATTTCGCGCGCTTCGTTCCGGCGATCGAGCGCGGCAAGTGCATTGACATACCAGAAGGTGCACACCAGGAAGGCATTCTCCGGCTTGCCGAAATCGTCCTTCTCGACATAGCGGAAGATGAAGTCACCGTGGCGCAAATCCCTCTCGACTGCCTTGACGGTGGCGACAAAGCGCGGGTCGGCGACATCGAGAAAACCGACCTCGGCCAGCAGCAACAGGCTCGCGTCCATCGCCTTGCCGTCGAAGGTCGAGACGAAGGCGCCGCGCCGCTTGTTCCAGGCGCGCCGGCTGATCGTCCCGTGCATCTGCGACGCATGTTCGACCCAGTATGCCGCGCGTTCGGCCAGCCCGAGACGCGTGGCGATGCGCCCGAGGCGGTCGCAGGCCGCCCAGCACATCACGGCCGAAAAGGTATGCACGCGCGCGCTGCCGCGCAACTCCCACAGGCCCGCATCTGGCTGGTCGTAACAGTGGCGGGCCTGTTCGCCCAAAGCTTCGAGGCGGTGAAACAGGGCTTGGTCGCCACGCCGGGTGAGGCGCTGGTCGAAGAAAATGTGGGTTGCCGCGAGGATGGCCGAACCATATACGTCATGCTGGATCTGGCGATAGGCCTGATTGCCCATGCGCACCGGCCCCATGCCGCGATAGCCCGGCAGCGCATCGACTTCGCGCTCGGCGAGTTCGGCGCGGCCATCGATGCCGTACACCGGCTGCAGCGTTCCGCTGCCCGCATTCGCCGCGACGTTGACGATATAGGCGATGTAGCGCTCCATGCTGCGCGTGGCGCCGAGCCGGTTCAGCGCATTGACCACGAAATAGCCGTCGCGCAACCAGCAGTAGCGGTAGTCCCAGTTGCGGCTGCTGCCGGCGGCCTCCGGAATCGAGGTGGTCATGGCGGCGATGATGGCGCCGGTATCGTCGAAGGCATTCAGCTTGAGCGTGATGGCGGCGCGAATCACCGCCTCCTGCCACTCGAAGGGAATGCCGAGAAAACGCACCCACTCGCGCCAGTATTGGGCCGTCTCCTCGAAAAAACGCCGACCGACCTCGCCCGCCGCCTCGTGCACGCTTTCGTCGGCGCCCAGCAACAGGGTCACGGTGTCTTCGAGGAAGAACGGGGTTTCCTGCAGGACGGCGGTCAGCGAGGCATCGGTCGTCAGGCGCAGCGTCAGCCCGGGCGCCACATAGCGGATGTGGTTGCTGCCCCAGGTCACCTCGGGGCGCGCGGCGCCGTCGTCGCAGGCGGGCCGCAGACGCAGGGTCAGACGCGGGCTGCCGCCCAGGCGGCGAATGCGGCGCACCAGCATCATTGGCCGGAACATGCGCCCGTACTGGCCGAAGCGCGGCGCGAAATCGGTGATTTCCACGCTGCCGCCGTGGCAGTCGTGTAGCCGCGTCACCAGGATGGCGGTATTCTCCAGATAGTGCTGCTCGATACGCTCGCAGTCCGCCAGCTCGACGGCGGAGTAACCATAGTCGCCGGTCTCCTTCAGCAGCGAGCAAAAAACCGGATCGCCGTCGAAGCGCGGGAAGCAGCCCCACACGATCTTCGCCCGCGCGTCGATCAGGGCCCCTACCGTACAGTTGCCGATCAGCGCCAGATCAAGGTTGCTCATTGCCGTCCCTTCAATGCGTCTCCCAACCAGCGTCGCACTGCGGCGACGCCGGACAGGCGATAAGCCGCACAGCTCAGCCCGGTGCCGACCTTGATCGAGGTGCCGCCCATTCGGTTGACTTCAGCAAAACCGTGTTCGTCGTTCAGGTCGTCGCCAATGAACACTGGATGGCGTCCGCGAAACGGCGACTCCGTCAGATACTCGGCTACCGCCGTGCCCTTGTCGACGCCTGCCGGCTTGATTTCTATCACGCATTTGCCTTTCTGCAACTCCAGCTCGCCGCCCGCCTCCCGCATCAGCCGCGTCATCAGCCGATGCGCGTAGGCAGCCAGATGCGGCGCGTGCCGGTAGTGCAAGGAAAGCGTGAGCCCCTTGTCTTCCAGCAGCAGGCCAGGATGACGATCCAGCACCGGCGCAAGCGACTCCTTGATCGCACACTTGGCGACAGGCGGCGCCGCATGAATCCAGAGACGTCCGGCGGCGTCGCGCCGCTCCAAGCCGTGCTGGCCGGCCAGGGGCAGGCGTGCCTCTCCAAGCAGGGCTTCCAGGTCGGAAATCGAGCGGCCGCTGATCAACGCGACCGCACCGCCACTCAGTTCATGCAATTGGGCGACCAGTTCGAGCAGGTCCGTATCCACTTGTACCGACGACGGCTGGTCGGCGATCTCCAGCAGCGTGCCATCGACATCGAGGAAGAATGCCCAACCGGCATGCGCGGCCGGAGGCCGTCTGGCGCGGGCGCCAGTCATGTCGCCCCGCCGCCCGTTTCCACGAGGCGACTGCGCTGGCGCATCGATGCCGCATCGAGCAGCATGCGGCCGGCCCAGCGATATACGTTGAATTCGGCCACCAGGCCGCGCATCAGCCGCATGCGATCGCGCTGCTCGGCGAGCGGCATGGTCAGCGCAAGGTGCAGGGCCGCCGCGCACTGGTCGGTGTCGTAGGGATTGACGATCAGCGCCTCCGGCAATTCGCGCGCGGCGCCGGTGAATTGCGACAGGATCAGTACGCCGCGCTCGTCGTCGCGCGCCGCGACGAATTCCTTGGCGACCAGGTTCATGCCGTCATGCAGGCTGCTGACGAAGCAGCAATCCGCCGCGCGATAGTATTCGTAGACTTGGCCGGCGTCGTGATGCTCGACCTTGAGCACGATGGGCAGCGGCAAGTCGCGGCCGCCGCGGCCGAAGCGCTCGTTGATGCGTATCGCCAGCGCCCGCACCTGGGCCTCGTGGCTTTGATATTCGTCGATGCTCGACCTTGTGGGCGCGGCGATCTGGATCAGGCTGAACCTGCCTATCCATTCCGGGTTCATCTCCAGCAGACGCTCGACGGCGCGGAAGCGCTCGAGAATTCCCTTGGTATAGTCGAGCCGGTCGACGCCGATGCAGAATCGGTGGCCCGCCGGGAAATTGTTCAATGCGCGCACGTCGGCCGCGCACTGTTCGACCGGTTTCGCCAGCAAGGCCGGATCGGGCGGCCAGTCGACGGAAATCGGATAGCGCCGCACCGCCGTGGATTCTCCGCCGAACGATACGGTGAAGTTCTCCCGATCCACCCGCGCCTCCATGAAACGATCCACGGTATCGACAAAATTGTTGCAATGAAACTGGGTGTGAAAACCCAGGATGCTGCTCCCCAGCATACCGGCGAGTATCTCCTGGCGCCAGGGACAGATGGCGAAGGACTCCGGATTCGGCCAGGGAATATGCCAGAACGTGATCACCGTGGCATTCGGCATTTCCTCCCGGATCATGCGCGGCAACAGGGCCAGATGGTAATCCTGCACCAGCACGATCGGATTCCCGGTACGCGCCTCGGCGACCACCGACTTGGCGAACTTGCGGTTGACCGCGACGTAATGCGCCCAGTCCGACGAACGAAAGATCGGGCGCACATGGGCGATGTGGCACAACGGCCACAGCCCTTCGTTGGCAAACCCATAGTAGTAGCCGGCCTCCTCCTCCGCGCTGAGCCACACCCGGCGGATCTTGTATGCGGGCTTTTCCGGAGGGACGCCGACGCGATCGTGGCGGTCCACCACATCACGATCGGCCGAGCCGCTGCCATGCGCGATCCAGGTGCCGGAGCAGGCGCGCATGATCGGTTCCAGCGCCGTCACCAGGCCGCTGGCCGGTCGCTGCACCTCGATGCGCTCGCCGCGTCGCTGGTGAATGTAGGGCTCGCGGTTGGAGACCACGATGACATCATCGCCGCGCAATTCACCATGCAGGATCGCCCGCAACGTCTCGGGCGTCCAGGCCATTTGCGACTCGTCTCGCGCACGGTGCTCGGCTTCGAGGTCGCGCACCAGGCGCTGCAGATCGCGGGCGATCGGCCGGAATTCGGGCAGGCCCATTTTTGCCGCTGTGGCCGCAGGATCGCGCAGCAGGCCTTCGCCGCGCAGCAGCGAGCGCATGCCGGCCAGCCAACCGCGCCACGACAACTGGGCGATCACCACCGTCAGCAGCGAGACGACGAAGGCGAGGCCCACAAAGGCGTAGAAAATGTACTTCGCGGTCTCCTCGCTGCGCCGAGTGGCGAAGCTGAGGTCGTGCACCAGGACCAGTTTGCCCTCGGGATAGGTCTCGCTCGTCATCGGCTGGATCGAAACGTGCAGTGGCCCGCGCTTGCTCTGGAGCGTGCTTTCGCCGCTCCGCTGCCAGCGATCGAGGTCCTTGCAGCGCAGCTCGGCGGGCAGGGACTTCGAAGCCACGGCCGCGCCGTCGCCGCCGGGGCAGAAACCCACGGCATAGAGACGTTCGTCCTGCGTGATGCGGGCGAAGAATTCGCCGATCTTCACCTTGCGCCCGGCCGCAAGCTGATCGAACAGGGGCTCGCTGATGGTGTTTGCGATCAGGGTCGCGCGCAGATCCAGGTCGCGTATGAACCAGCGCAGGATCATCTGATCGACCAGCGGCGCCACCGCATAGGCGAAGGCGGTAAGTACCAGGATCAAGGGCAGGACAAAACGCAGGGAAAGTCGCATCGGGCTCTGCTTCCGCACAAATGGCTGCACCGGCGCCGTCCCGCCGGCGCCGACTGTTCAGTCGTCAGCCGTGCCGGGGGCCGGAAAAAAACGGGCGGAAACAGCCTTCACCGGATCCGCCCGAACCTCTCCTCACGAGCAACTGTCAATAGCGCGTCATGTCCTCACGACACGGCGACGCCGGAATTCGTAACCGCCACCAGTCGCGCAGACCGCTGCCGGGCCATCAGCACCGGCACGACCCTGCGCGACAGCAAACTGAAAAGCCCTCTCCCGGGCGCCGGCACAACGATTTCGTCGCAGGCCAGTTCCTCCGCCGCATCGAGGATCGTGAACACGACCGGCCCCGACCTGACATAGGCCGCAAACTCGATATCGAGTCCTTCCAGCATGCGCATCGCCGGCGCAAATACACGATCGGCCTGCCGCCGCCTCGCCGCCCGCGCATTCACGTCGCCCAGCAGGGCTTGCCACTGCGTCGGCGATTCTTCGACGTGCAGCAGGCACACCGCCACGTCCAAGCCCTCCGCCCGACGGCGGATCGCATAGGTGACAGCGCGATTCGACGCTTTCGCGTCTTTCACGGGAATCAACAGCCGTCGCGCCTTCGCACGATGGGCGGCAGGGGGCGCCGGCATGGCTTCCAATGGCATGGCGACGGCAGTGCTCATCGCGAGGCATGGTATGCACGAATCGGCCTGCTGAAAATTCGGGACTCCCCGTACGGGAAGCTGATGGCGCCTGCAGCCCCGCAAGCCATGCAGCACAGCCATCTGCAGCCGACATAAGGGAAACCCGTAGGGTGTCACGCGATGCCTTTGCTCCGCGAATCGGCGACAATGCCGGCGAAACCCGAAAGGAATCACGCTTGGCATTCCGCCTGCCCGACAACCTGAGCACTGCCGCACGATTTGCGATCTTCGTCGCGTTGTACGTATTGCTCGACTGGGCCAGCTTCATCCTGCCCCTCAAGCATCTCAATGTCACACCGTGGAATCCCGCGCCGGCGCTCGGCCTGCTGTTCGTCGTCCGTCACGGCCGCAGCGGCGTGCTTGCCCTGTTCATCGCCATCGTTGCCAGCGACATTTTCGTGCGCGATGTCCCCGGCAACCTCACGATCACCCTGTGGCTGGGTGCCACCCTCACGGGCGGGTATGCCGCGATGGCTTGGGCCCTGAAGAGGTACTTTCCCGATGGCGGCGTTTTCGGCGACCGTGCCGGCCTGCTGCCCTGGTCGGCCATCGTCATCTTCGGTTCGCTGCTCAACAGCCTGTTGTTCATCACGGCGCTGCTGGTCACCGATTTGCTGCCCTTGAGCTACTGGGCTGACGCCGTCTTGCGCTTCTGGATCGGCGACGGTGTCGGCATCTTCGTCACCATGCCCCTGCTGTGGTGGCTGCAGGACGCGCCGCGCCGGGTGCTGTTTCGAACCATCCTGCTGCGCTGGGAGACGCTGGCCTACTCCGCGCTGACGCTATTGGCGTTATGGGTCGCATTCGTACCGGGCGCCGAGGCCAATTTCCGCTACTTTTATGTGCTTTTCCTGCCAGTGGTCTGGGCGGCGTCGCGCCAGGGCGTCGCCGGCGCGGTGTTCTGCGTATCGACACTGCAATTGGGATTGCTGGTCGCCGGCCTGCTGCAGCATTCCGAGGAGATTTCGCTGTTCGAACTGCAAATGCGCGCGTTCCTGCTGGCGCTCGTGGGCTTCCTGATCGGCATGGCGGTCGACGAGCAGCGCCGCGCTGCGGCCGAACTGCGCCTTTCACTGCGACTGGCCGCGGCCGGTGAAATGGCGGGCGCCCTGGCCCATGAACTGAATCAGCCGCTGGCCGCGCTGGCGGCTTACGGCTCGGCCAGCAAGCACCTGCTGGCACGCGGTGCCGACGCGGATCAGCTGCGAGACGTCATTCAGCGCATGATCGACGAAGCCGGCCGGGCCGCCGAGGTCGTGCGGCGCCTGCGGGATTTCTTTCGCACCGGCGCGACGCGCCTCGAACGGATTTCCCTGCCCGAACTCGTCGAGGGCGCAGCGGCGCCGTTCCGCGCCAAGGCCAGCGAGGCCGGGATCGACTTCACCGTGCGCGACATGCCGGCGGTCGTCATAAATGCTGACCGGCTGCAGATCGAGGTGGTGTTGCGCAACCTGCTGGCGAATGCCTTCGAAGCCGTCGCGGAGGCGCCCAACACGCGGGCCAGCGTGATCCTCGGCGCGGATGTTGGCCGGGGTGGGGATCTCGCCATCGAAGTGGCCGACAACGGGCCCGGCATATCGACCGCGCTGGCCGAGCAGATCTTCGAGCCCTTCGCCTCGACCAAATCGAGCGGCCTCGGCCTCGGCCTCGCCATCAGCCGTGCCATCGCCGAAGCGCACGGCGGCAGCCTGACCGCCGACATCGGCGGGCGCGGCTGCTTCCGGCTGACCCTCCCACTGGACAAGCAGAGCATGCGAACTCATGGATAACACCGTATTCATCATCGACGACGACGCCTCGGTGCGCGACGCCCTCGGCCTGCTGCTCGGCTTGCGCGGCTACCGGACCTCGGTCTTCGCCGACGCGGCGAGCTTCCTCGGCGCACTGCGGCCCGACTGGCACGGCTGCCTGATCATCGACATCCGGATGGCCGGCATGGATGGCCTGACGCTGCAGCGGGAACTGCAGGCACGAGGCTGCGCCATACCCGTGGTCATCATCACCGGGCACGGCGACGTCAGCTCCGCGCGGGAGGCCTTTCGCGCGGCCGCAGTCGACTTTCTCGAGAAGCCGCTCGACGAGGATCGACTGGTTCGGGCCATCGACGAAGCCTATGCGCGGCAAACCGCCGACCTCACGAGCCTGCGCCGGCGGGAAGGATTCCTGCGCCGCATGGAGGAGCTGACGCCGCGCGAACGGGAAGTCATGCACCTTGTAATCGCCGGCCACCACAACCGTGAGATCGCCGAGGAGCTCGGCATCAGCGTGCGTACGGTCGAAGTGCACAAGGCGCGCATGATGGCGAAGCTGGAGGCGGAAAGCATTCCGCAGCTGGTTCGGGTCAGCCTCGGAGTGGGTGGCGACAAGTGACGCGACCCGCAGGGGTTATCAGGGCTTGCGCGCCACCATGCCGATCAGCGCCGAGCGCCCCTTGTGTCCCATGCCCTCGGCAATCTCGTCCTCGTAGTCGATCAGTTCCTCGATCTCCCAGCCGGCAAACGCATCGAGCAGGATTTCGCGGGTATAGAGATTTTCGAGATCGCCCGGCCCGCCGGTACGGTATTCGAGTTGTTTCGGCGTGTAGCCCTGCAGCAGGATGCGTCCGCCCGGCCGCGCCAGTTGCTTCATCGCCGCGAATTGCCGTGCCCGGTCCGCGGCGCCGACGAACTGGATGAAGACCCCGATCACCCAATCGTAAGCGTTGTGCATCTCTGCCGGCGGCCAGTCCGGCGCCAGCATGTCGGCCAGCACAAAGCGGATTTCCAGCCTGCGCCCGGCCGCGAGGCGACGCGCCTTCTCGACGGCGACCGGCGAAATCTCGACGGCGGTCACCTCCAGTCCCTGCTCGGCCAGCCACACCGAGTTGCGCCCCTCGCCGTCGGCGACGGACACCGCCGTGCGCCCGTTGCGCAGCAGTTCGGCCCGATGCGCGAGAAAGCGGTTGGGGTCCGTGCCGAACAGATACTCGTCGCCGGCATTCCGGTAACGCGTGTTCCAGCGGGCTTCCTGATCCATCGGGGAACTTCCTTTTTCCGTTGGCGAAATGTCAATGATCACACTGGATTGACGGGTGCGACCGGAGTATATTAGACAACACTAATGCACTGGAGATCGTCATGGACAAGGACCAGAAGTCGCTCGGCGAACAAGCCTACGACAAAGCCGTGAAGTACGAACTCGACTACGGCTGCTGCCCGCAATGCGTGCTGGCCACCGTACAGGAAACCGTCGGCATCGTCGATGACCAGACGGTCAAGGCCAGCCACGGCCTCTCCGGCGGCGGCGGCTTGCTCGGCGAAGGCGTCTGCGGCGCGCTGACCGGCGGCCTGATGGCATTGAGCGCAAAGTACGGCCGCGACCGCGACAAGCTCGACCGCGGCCGCTACATCAACAACTTCAAGAAGGCCAGGGAACTGACCGAACGTTTCCGTGCGGAATTCGGCGGCGTCACCTGCCAGGAATTGCAACGGCAATTCACCGGCCGCACCTACGACATGTGGGATGCCGGCGAATACAAGGCTTTCGACGACGCCCGCGGCAACAAGTGCGCCCACGCCACCGGCACCGTGACGCAGTGGGTGGTGGAGATGCTCTAGAACCTGCCTGATCGCGCAGGGCATCTCTGTCACAATGCGGCCTGCGCTGAAACCATGTGCCGCCGGGAGTGCCGATAGTCGGCGCTGACGGTACGGTGATCGACGCCGTCCGAGAGCCCCTGCCAAGCCCCCATGTTCGAGCACGCCACCACCCTGCCCCTCGCCTTCTGGCTGCTGGCCATTTCCGCCACGGTGCTGGTCGGCATGTCCAAGGCCGGCTTCGGCGGCGCGGCGGGCAGCCTCGGCGTGCCGCTGATGGCGCTGGTGGTGGCGCCGCCCTTCGCCGCCGCGGTGATGCTGCCCATCCTGCTCGCCATCGACGCCATCGGCCTGGTGGTATTTCGCGGCCGCGCCGACGCCGCCAACCTGCGCATCATCCTGCCCGGCGCAATGATCGGCATCGCGCTGGGCTGGCTCACCTTCGGCCACGTCGACGCGCGCTGGATCCGCCTCCTGATCGGCGTCGAGGCGCTGCTGTTCGCCTTCGACCGCTTTCGTGCGGCGCGCAGCAGCCTCACCGCCGTACCGTCGGCGCCGACTTTCAGGCCGGGCATTTTCTGGAGCGCACTGTCCGGCTTCACCAGCTTCGTCTCGCATGCCGGCGGTCCGCCGATCATGCAATACCTGATGCCGCAGAACATGGACAAGATGCGCCTGGTCGGCACCACGGTGATCTACTTCTCTGTGGTGAATTTTTCCAAGCTCGGCCCCTATGCCCAGCTCGGCCTGCTCGACATTTCCAACCTCGGCGTTTCGCTCTTGCTGGCGCCGGCGATCCCGATCGGCTACTTCGCCGGCTACCGCCTGCTTCATGCCGTCGACATGCGCGGCTTCAATCTCGTCACGGCATGGACGCTGCTCGCGGCCGGAGCGAAGCTGGTCTACGACGGGCTGGCCAGCTAGGCGCAAAAGGCCGACAGAAGCCGGCCGCGACCCGACCGCAACCTGCCCGGCCTCTGCCGGCGGCGAAGCAAGGAACGCGGATCAGCCCTTGAATTTGGCCGCCGTTTCGGCCACGCGCTTGCCGAACAGCCTGGCCGTTTCGAGATCGCCGGGAAGCATCTCCGCGGGGCTGCTGTCCGACGGCGATTGCGCCATGGCGCCGCTGAAGGAACCGACATAGTTGATGTCGTTGCGCTGCGCCGCCTTGGCGTTGCTCGGCAGCATGCCGGTGCCGACCCAGATGCCGCTGTGCTGCATGGCCAGCGTGAACAGGTAGTGCAGGGTGGACAGCTTGTCGCCGTTCATGGTGGCGCTGTTGGTAAAGCCGGCGAACAGCTTGTCCTTCCATTGCTGGCTGAACCAGGGCTTGGAAGATGCATCGGCAAACTTCTTGAACTGCCAGCTCACCATGCCCATGTAGGTCGGGCTGCCCATGATGATGGCGTCAGCCGCCTTCAGGGTCTCCCAGCCGCCTTCGGGCAGGTTGCCTTCGGCATCGATGGCGACGAGCGCAGCGCCCGCGCCTTCAGCGACCGACTGCGCCATGCGTCCCGTGTGACCATAACCGGAGTGATATACGACTGCGACTGTTGCCATTTTCATGTTCCTCGAGTGCTTGCGTTTGAGTAAAGAAATTCAGGGGGCCAGATCGAACACCAGCACCTCGGCATCCTTGCCGTGGCCCAGCTCGATCCTGTTTTCGTTTTCCAGCAGGACGGCATCGCCGGCGTCGATGCGCTGCCCATTGACCTCGATGGCGCCGCGCACCAGATGCACATAGGCCTTGCGGGCGGGGTCCAGCGCCAGTTCGGCGCGTTCGGCTCCATCGAACAGCCCGGCGTAGAGCGACGCATCGGCATGGATGGTGACCGAACCCTGCGCACCGTCGGGCGAAGCGACCAGGCGCAAGGCACCGCGCTTCTGTTCGGCCGCAACGGTCTTCTGCTCATAGCCGGGCGCAATGCCGGTCGCCTTGGGCTCGATCCAGATCTGCAGGAAATGCGTGGTCTGGTCCCTGGCATGGTTGAACTCGCTGTGCGTCACGCCGCTGCCGGCGCTCATGCGCTGCACGTCGCCGGGCGGAATGGCCACGACGTTGCCCATGCTGTCCTGGTGGGCCAGTTCTCCCGACAGCACGTAGCTGATGATTTCCATGTCGCGGTGGCTGTGCTTGCCGAACCCCGTGCCCGGTGCGATGCGGTCTTCGTTGATCACGCGCAGGTTGCCCCAGCCCATGTGGGCAGGATCGTAATAGCCGGCAAACGAGAACGAGTGGTAGCTCTTGAGCCAGCCATGGTCTGCGTAGCCGCGGTCTTGCGCTTTGCGAAGGGTAAGCATGGTTGAACTCCCGGTAGATGACGACAGGATGAATTGTAGGAGAGCCTGCTGCCCTTGAGAGCCAGCCGGTTTGATGTCATCATTCAAATTAGCTGAATTCAGGGGCTCCCTATGACCGCTGCGCGCGATGTATTGACGCCCGATGCCCTGGCCATGCTGCAGACCATTGCCCGGAGCGGCAGCTTTGCCGCGGCGGCCCGCGCCGGCGGCATGGTGCCCAGCGCCCTGACCTATCGCGTGCGGCAGATGGAAGACGCGCTCGACGTGCTGCTGTTCGACCGCAGTTCGCGCCAGGCCCGCCTGACCGAAGCCGGCGCCGAACTGCTGCGCGAAGGCGCGCGCCTGCTGGCCGACATCGACGCCGTGGCCAACCGCGTCAGGCGCGTGGCCACCGGCTGGGAATCGCAACTCACGATCGCGGTGGACAGCATCATCAACCGGGCTACGCTGATGGAACTCTGCGAGGCGTTCTTCTCCCTGAGCCCGCCGACGCGGCTCAAGCTGCGCGACGAAACCCTTTCCGGCACGCTGGAGGCGCTGACGTCTGGCCAGGCCGATCTGGCGCTCGGCGTGATGATGGGCGCGACCACCCTGGCCGGCCTGCATCATGAATCGCTCGGCAGCGTGCAGTTTGTTTTTGCCATGGCGCCCCACCATCCGCTGGCGAAAATGTCCGAGCCGCTGAGCGACGAAGTCATTCGCCGGCATCGGGCAGTCGCCGTGGCCGATACCGTGCAGCGCGGCAGCGGCATCAGCATCGGCCTGCTGCCCGGCCAGGACGTGTTCACCGTGTCGGGCATGCCGGCCAAGCTGGATGCCCAGATCCGGGGTCTGGGCGTCGGTTTCCTGCCGGGCTGCCTGGCCCAGCCTTACCTCGATTCGGGTCGCCTGGTGGCCCGGCGCGTGGAGCGGTCGGAACGGCAGATCCAGGTCAGCTACGCCTGGCGCAAGAGCGGCAGGCCGGGCGAAGGGCGGGCCCTGCAATGGTGGCTGGCACAATTGAAAAGCCCGGTCACGCGCGAGGCCCTGCTGGGCGGGCATCGCTCGGCTGCCTGCTCATCTGCCTAGAGTGTTCCCCATACCCTCTCGACCAGCGCAGGCATGACGACTCCTGCCGGCCCCGACAAGTTGAGGCTCACGCTGCCATCGAGATCGGTCGGGTTCGGATTGACCTGAATCGTGACCGCGCCGCGCCGGGTCGCCAAGCTGGTCAGGCTCGCGGCCGGTTGCACCACGGACGAAGTGCCGATGCACAGGAATGCGTCGCAGGCCTCGACGGCGGCAATCGCCGCATCCCACTCCGCCTCGGGAAGCATCTCGCCGAACCACACCACGCCGGGACGCAGGCGCCCGCCGCAATGGATGCACCGCGGCGGCTCCAGATGGCGGCCGCCTTCCGGCTCGTCCGGGATACCCGGCGGGTACTCGCCCGGCCGCCGGCAGGCGAAGCAGAATGGTCTGTCCAGGCGGCCGTGCAAATGGATCACGTCACGGCTGCCGGCCCGCTCGTGCAAGTCGTCCACATTCTGGGTGACCACGGTCAATCGCGGCACCTTGCCTTGCAGGGCGGCAATCGCAAAATGGGCCGGATTGGGCTGTGCGCGCAGCACATTCGCCCGCCGCCACTCGTACCACCCCCACACCATGGCCGGATCGCGCTCGAAGGCTTCGGGAGTGGCAAGGGCTTCGGCATCGAAGTTCTCCCACAGGCCGGTCAGCGCATCGCGAAAGGTCGGGATGCCGCTTTCGGCAGAAACGCCTGCGCCCGTGAAAACAAGCACATGGCGCGCACTGCGCAGTCTCTTGAGCAGTCGTTCCGCAATTTCCACGTCGTGCTCCCTTGGCGCCGGGACAGCCCGTCCGGACATGCTGTTGTCCGGCGGTCAATTCCGGCCATGCAGCAACCCGGCATCGCAACAACCCACCACCGGAATCCCGCCGCGTAACTCACAGAATCTGTGGATAAGTATGTGGAAAAGCGGCGAGACGTTTGACCTCTGAAGCGATTGTCGCCCTTGGTCAATCCTTGATCAACACTATTCAGGAAAAGCCTGAAGGTCCGCTCGCTGTGGTGCCCTGCACAAACCCGCGAGTGCCCGTCAGAGAGCGGCTGCCGGCCCGGGTTGTCGAGGTTCCATCACTTGCCTGTCGCCGATCTGGTGAAGCTCGTGATGCACAACTCACGCTTCGTGCCATTTCATGACAGCGACATCCCTGGAATCGTAGACGTGGACCCTGTTGCGGCCGCTCTTCTTGGCCTTGTAGAGCGCCTGATCGGCCTGGCTGAGCAGCGTATCGATGTTGGTGCTGGTACCGGCCAGGGTGGCCACACCGATCGACACCGTGAAGTGGAGCGGCAAACCCTGCTCCAGGGCGATCTCTGCATCCTCGGTCAACTTGCGCAGGCGCTCGGCCGCGTCCAGGGCCTCCCGGGCATCCGTTTGCGGTAGGACGACGGCGAATTCCTCGCCGCCGATGCGGCCGATGGCATCCACTTCGCGCAAGGCATGCCGGCTCAAGTCCGCAAAGCTTCGCAAGACGAGGTCGCCGGTCTTGTGGCCGTAGGTGTCGTTGACCCTCTTGAAATGATCTACGTCCATCATCAGCACCGACAGGGGACCTCCGTACCTGAGCGTGCGCGACAGTTCCTGTTCCGCCAGCGCCATGAAATGGCGACGGTTGGCAAGATTGGTCAGGAAGTCGGTTTGCGCGAGTTCCTCGAGGTCCTGCTCGAACTGCTTGCGGGCGGTGATATCGCGGGTTACGCCGAGCAGGCCGGTGATCCGCCCGTTCACATCGCGCATGGGTACCGCGTGGGTGTCCAGCCAGCGATGCCCTCCCTTGAGGCCGACGATTTCGAACTCCAGCGTTCCGGACTCGCCGCGATTGACCCGCCTGCTCAAGTCATCAAACGCCTTGCGGTATTGCGGAGCCACGATGTCCGTCACCTTGCGCCCGATGACCTCGCTTTCCGACTCCGCCTCGATCATGTCGAGTCCGGCGCGGTTCATCTGCAGCAGCGTGCCGTCGGGCGCCAGCACTTTCACGCATTCGGGCTCGGTCTCGATGATGGTCTTCAGCGTCCATTCGCTTTCCGCCAGCGCAAACTGGATGCGCTTGAGTTCCGTGATGTCCGAGACCAGGACGAAAAAGCCGCGCACCTCGTCGCCGTCCAGGTCCGGAATGTAATGCGCCCAGGTATAACCGACGCTGCCGTCGGCCTTGGTCAGGGTGCGCTCGAAGCGCTGGGGTTCGCCGCGCAGGACGGCGCTGACGAAGGGTTCGTTCATGCGGAACAGTTCATCGCCCATCAGGTCCTGAATGCGGATGCCCCGCATTTGCTCCGGCGTCTTGCCGAACCATTCGAAATAGGCGGCGTTGGCGAAACCGCACCGCAAGTCGCGGGTCCAGTAGGCCACCATTCCGGGAATGTTGTCGGTCAGGGTCTTCATGAAGCGCTCGCTGGCGGCCAGCGCCTCGGCGGCCTCGGCCTCCCGCTCTGCAAACTCCACTTGCCGGCGCTGATAGACCGAAAGCCCCAGCGTCGAGCCCAGCACGATCAAGCCGAACAGCCCGCCCTGTATCTGCAGATCGCGGCTCCATGCGGCATAGACGCTTTTGAGGTCGCGTCCCACGGCGACGACCAGGGGTTTGTCCTGTCTCAGCTTTGCCGGCTGTATCGAGCGCAGGGCCATCATGCGTTCCTCGCCGGTCGCGTAGACGATGCCGGTCAGGAGGCTGGTCTCCTTGCCGCTGTCCCGGTGCCGGGTGAAGAAGGAGCCTGGCTGCGCCAGGTTCTTGCCGGCCTGGCTTTCCCGCTCGGGCACCATCAGGAACTGAACGCCGTCGCCGTGGGCGATCGCGGTCCACATGTCCGGCGCATAGAGCACGGAAGCCATCAGGGTCTTGAAATAGTCCGGGTCCAGGGTGGCTGCGATGAGCCCGGCAAACTCGCGCTTCGGTCCCGGGATGGTCCGCACCACGTTGATGCCATACACGCCGAGCGTGGTCTTGAAGGGCGCCGAAACGAAGAGCATCCCGGGATCGTGGTTCTGGCGGGCGGACTTGAAGTAGTCGCGGGACGCGAAATTGACGCCACCCAGTTCCGCCCGGCTCGATGCCAGTGCGGTGCCGTCGCGGTCCAGCACCAGCAGGGTATGGATGCCGGGCATGGCGTCGGCCAGCACCCTGAGACGATCGTCGAGACCCGGGCCCGCCTTGCGCAGGACGGACTCCCTTCTCAAATCGGCCAGCGTTCCGCTGATCGCAATCAGGTTCTGCTCGAGGTTCTCCTGGATCACCCGCGCCTGGGTCAGCAGCCGGCCTTGTTCACGTATCTCCGTACGGCCGCGCTCGACGTAGAGATTGAAGCCGGTGGCTCCTCCCAGAATCAGCAGCGCAGCACCGAGGATCAGCCACTGGGTGGCAAGGGAACTCCGCTTCAAGTGAGGCAGTCCGGACATGCTTGGGGTGAATCGAACAAAAGGGGACGGCTGCTGATGCAAGCATGATATCCCTTCCATGCCCTTGCGGATACGCCGCCTTTCCTTCGCTCCCTCCGGTTCGGCTTCCCTTCAGCTCGCGAACCCGGCGGTCAGCGCCGCGATCATGTGCGCCTGGTCGTGCGCGCCGGCGCTCTCTCGCGCGCTGTGCATCGCCCACATCGGCGAGCCGACATCCACACTGGCGATTCCCAGGCGAGCGGCGACGATCGGGCCGATGGTGCTGCCGCAACCCAGGTCGCTGCGATGGGCATACTGCTGGCACGGCACCCCGGCCTGCCCGCACAGGCCCATGAAGCGGGCAGCCGTTTCCGCCTGCGTGGCGTAGCGGTGGCTGGCGTTGGTCTTGATCACCGGCCCGCCATTCATCAGCACCTTGTGGTCGGGCTCGTAGGCCGCCGGGAAATTCGGTTGCCAGGCGTGCGCCATGTCGGCGCTGATGAAGAAGCTGCGCGCCAGGGCGCGAAGACTGTCCTCGCCGTCGAGCCCCGCCTGCAGGCCGATGCGGGACAGCACGTCGGTGACGAAACTGCCGCCCGCGCCGGCGGCACTCTCGCTGCCGACCTCCTCGTGATCGAACAGGGCGGCCACGCAAGTCGCCGTCGGCTGCTCCGTCGCCATCAGCGCCGCGAGCGCCGCATGGCATGACGCCAGGTTGTCCAGCTGGCTGTCGGCGATGAACTCTTCCTCCGCGCCCCACAGGCAGCCCTTCTGCACGTCATAGACCGCCAGTTCCCAGCTCAGCAGGTCCACCGCATCGCCCTGCGCGGCATCGGCCAGCAGCTTGCGCAGGCGCGCTTCTGCGTCTTCCCCTTCGCCGAGCTGGCCGAGGATCAGCGGCAGCTCGGTCTGCTTGTTGAGCTTCAGGCCCTGCTCGTTCACTTCGCGGTTCATGTGGATCGCCAGGTTGGGCAGCCGCACCAGCGGCTGCTCGAAGCGCAGCAGCCGGCTCTGCGGCCCCGCCGCCGTGCGCATCACGACGCGTCCGGCGAGGCTCAGGTCGCGGTCGGTGAAGGTGGCCAGTATCGGCCCGCCATACACCTCCACCCCGAGGCGCAGCAGGCCGTCCCCGGCCAGTGCCGCCTTCGGCTTGAGGCGCAGCCCCGGCGAGTCGGTATGGGCGCCGACGATGCGAAAGCCGGTTTCCGCCAGCGGCCGGCTGCCCGCCACGAAGGCGATCAGCGACGCGCCGCCGCGCACCGTGTAGTAGCGCCCGCCAGGCGCGAGCGCCCAGCGCGCGCCCTCCTCCAGCCGGGTGAAGCCGCGCGCCAGCAGGCGCTGCTCGGCGCTCGCCACCGCATGCCACGGACTGGGGCTGGCGTCGATGAAGGCGATCAGTTCGAGGGCAGTCTTGCGGGCTTGGGCAGGCAGGGGCATGGCGGGTGCGGGAATGGACGAAAAGCTGAAGCATACAAGAGGAGTCGGCGCCGGCGCCACGGCGACCGAAGCCATCCATGGGCATCTATGAGCGCCAGCGCACGGAATGCGCCCGGGCGGGGGCGCAGGATGCCGCAGATACCCTCCAAGGAGTCCATCATGAAACGATCTTCGCTGTTCGCTGTCACCGCCATCGCACTCGCATTCGCGCCCGCCGCCTGGGCCGATACCATCTCCACGATCACGCCGCATGCCGACAGGGTCGTGATGGAAAACGGCCAGGCCAACGTGAGGTTCCGCGTCTCGGGCCAGGGCAACGAGGCCACCGATTGCGGCATGTGGATCGAATACGGCGACAACGGCTCGCCCGACACCCGCATCATCGGCAGGACCGACGGCTATCTTCCGCGCGAATTCGATCACGTCTTTTCCGCGCCGGGCCAGTACACCGTAACCGCCAAGGGGCAGCGTGTGAAGACGACCTTCGGTTGCGGCGGTTCCGCGTCCACCGTCGTCACCGTGGTCGACGGACGTCAGGGCCGCCAGCGCGCCTCCGCGCCGCCGCAGCAGCAGTACTGCCCGAGCGGCTGGATGCTGCGCGAGGGCTCGTACAACCGCGACAGCGGCGCCTTCACCTGTACTCCCGCCTATCCGGCGCAACAGATCAACTGCGGCCCCGGCCTGCGCTATTTCGAAAGCGACAACCTGATCGGTTGCCGCTCGATCGGACGCGGACGCGACTAAGGCCAGGCAACGGCGCCGGCGGGCTCCCGCCTTCAGCGGCCGGTCCGTGATGCGGACCGGTCGGCGCCACTACCCGCCGCCGCGCGGAACTACGCACGCCTAGCGCCACCGCAGCGTGCCCGGCCATTGCCGCCATCGGCAAAGCGCCGGATTCATCGAGCGCAACGGCCCGTCTCTTGAGAGCCGGCGCGTCGCTGCCGAGCCGCAAGGCTTGTCGAGGATCGCCGCATTCCAGCGGCGGCCTGTCTATCCGGATCCGCCATTCGCGCGGGTCGCAACGCCGCCTGACCGGCCTTCGGAACTTCCATCGTGTCACGAGCACCGCTGTTTGACCGATGCGGCGGCCGCGCGCCTATATGGCCCGCCAAGGACCCCTGTGGCAGACAGGGTCAATCAGGATTTTGACGTCATTGCGGCGGATTCCGTTTCACTTTCCCGCCTGCTCACCGATTCTTCTTGCCAGCAGTGGCCCATCTTGAAGATAGTTCATCCCTGTATTATTGAAACATATCGTTCCACATTCATGAGTCGGCCCGGGGCAAGGGAGCCGTCCAAAGAGGAGAAAGCGCGACATGTCCTTCGATTTCGACTACATCGTAGTCGGCGCCGGATCTGCAGGCTGTGTCCTGGCCAATCGGCTGTCGGAGGACCCTCGTAATCGCGTTCTGCTCCTCGAGGCCGGCGGTGAAGACTGGAATCCCTGGATCCATGTTCCGGTCGGCTACTTCAAGACGATGCACAACCCGAGCCTGGACTGGTGCTACGTCACCGAGCCGGATCCGGGTATCGCCAATCGCCAGCTGCAGTGGCCGCGGGGCAAGGTGCTGGGCGGATCCAGTTCCCTAAACGGCTTGCTGTACATCCGCGGCCAGCGGGACGACTACGATCGCTGGGCCGGGCTGGGAAACCGGGGCTGGAGTTACGACGAGGTGCTGCCCTATTTCCGGAAGTCGGAAGACCAGGAGCGCGGGGCCAACGCGTATCACGGAATCGGCGGGCCGCAGAAGGTTTCCGATCTTCGCCTGAACCGCCCGATCGCCGATTACTTCGTCAAGGCGGCCATGGAGCTCGGCATTCCGTTCAACGACGACCCGAACGGCGCGGAACAGGAAGGCGTCAGCTATTTCCAGCAAACGGCCTACCGAGGATTCCGCTGGAGCACCGCCAGGGGCTTCCTGAAGCCGGCACGGCGCCGTCCGAATCTGCGGGTCGAAACCCGTGCGCAGACCACGCGGGTGCTCTTCGACGGCAGGCGTGCCACGGGTGTCGAATTCGTTCAGGGCGATCAGATGCGGCTGGCCACGGCCAGTGCGGAGGTGATCCTGTCCGCGGGCGCCATCGGTTCGCCGCAGATACTGCAGTGCTCGGGGCTTGGCGCCGCCGAGCTTCTGCAACGGGTAGGCGTGCCCGTGGTGCTCGACCTGCCCGGCGTCGGAGAAAATCTCCAGGATCATCTTCAGGTGAGACTGGTCTTCAAGACCCGCGAGCGTACCTTGAACGACGAGGTCAACAATCCGCTCAACAGGTTGTGGATCGGCATGCAGTACCTGTTGTCGCGTACCGGCCCGCTGACGCTGGCGGCGAGCCAGGTCGCCATCTTCACCCGCTCGGGCCCGGACGTGACCCGGCCGGACATCCAGTTCCACATGCAGCCCCTGAGCGCGGACAAGCCGGGCGAAGGGGCGCACCGGTTTTCCGCCTTCACTTCTTCCGTCTGCCAGCTGCGCCCCTTCAGCCGGGGGCGCGTCCAGATCCGGTCGGCGAATATCGGCGTGTATCCCGCGATCCAGCCGAATTATCTGTCGGATGAACGCGACTACCCGGTGGTGATCGGCGGCATCAAAGTGGCCCGCCGCATCGCGCAGGCGCCCGCGCTGGCTCCGCACATCCTCTCCGAATTCGTTCCCGGTACGCAATTCCAGACCGACGCGGAATTGCTGGATGCCGCAAGACGCTACAGCCAGACCATCTATCAT
>Ga0207969_100379_pt1 | contig 22152 bp, 18 predicted proteins | sample LakWasMet25_LOW6_2_FD_183869 | JGI IMG/M metagenome (GOLD analysis project Ga0207969, IMG submission 183869) | Freshwater sediment methanotrophic microbial communities from Lake Washington under simulated oxygen tension - Sediment Metagenome... | ecosystem: Environmental > Aquatic > Freshwater >... | reverse complement strand
CGGCGTGCACACCGCACCATAGGCCTTCGCCACCTGCTGCGACTGGTCCAGCACATAAGGAAATGGAAACTGCAGTTCGCGCGCGATCCGCACCATGTTCTGCCACGAGTCCTCCGGATAGGCGGCCGGGTCGTTGCTCATGATGGCGATGCTGCCGACGCCCAGCGTGGCCAGTTCCCGGGTGTCGCGGAGGATACGGTGGATGACCGCCTTGACATAGGGACAGTGATTGCAGATGAACATCACCAGCAAGCCTTTCGGGCCGCGCGCGCTGGCGAGGCTATGACGCTTGCCATCGACCCCCGGCAGGTCGAAATCGATGGCCGGGCGGCCGAAGTCGCAGACGGGAGGGGATAGGCTGACCATGTGCGTGAACCTCCTTTTGGTTTCGGCTCAATCTCCGACTTCAGAGCTTAGCCTGCACTGAAACCCTGTTTTGGGGATAATGCAAACATGATACCGAGATTCTTCTGCCCTTTCCCGCTGCACCCCGGCGCTACGGTCGAGCTTGCCGCCGAAGCCAGCCACCACGCGTTGAAGGTCTTGAGAGTCGGCGCCGGCGACACGGCGATTCTGTTCGACGGGCGCGGCGGACAGTGGCGGGCGACACTCCACCCGGCCGGCAAGGTCCTGCGCGCGACCCTGGTCGAGTTCGACGCCGCCGACTGCGAGGCGCCGCTGGCCCTGACGCTGGTGCAGGGCCTGCCCGCCAGCGACAAGATGGATTGGGTGGTGCAGAAAGCCGTCGAACTGGGGGTCAGGAGAATCCAGCCCGTTGCGGCGAAGCGCAGTGTCATCCGGCTTTCCGGCGAACGCGCCGTGCGGCGCGTCGAACACTGGCGCAACATCGCAATTGCCGCCTGCGAGCAATCGGGACGCAATCGCGTCCCGGAAGTCGCACCAATTCTTGATCTACCGCAATACCTTGGCATGGCGGCGCAGGAAAATGGGCTACGTTTCGTCTGCGTGCCGGAGGCTGCCGGGTCCCTGCGCGACCTGCCGTCGCCAGCCCTGCCGGTCAGCCTGCTGGTCGGCCCGGAGGGCGGCTTCGACGAAAGCGAACTGTTGGCGGCGCGGGCCGCCGGCTTCCATCCCGTCAGGCTGGGGCCGCGCGTGCTGCGCACCGAAACCGCCGGACTTGGCGCTGTGGCGGCAATGATGGCACTTTGGGGAGATTGGTGATGTTCGAATCTGCGGAACTCGGTCACAAGATCGACAAGGACACCTACAAGAAGGCGGTGCCGGAGCTGCGCGCCGCCCTGCTCGATGCCCAGTTTGATTTGAAGGAAAACGGCAAGATACCTGTCGTCGTGCTGGTCAGCGGCCAGGACGGCGCCGGCAAGGGCGAGACCATCAACATCCTTTACGAGTGGATGGATCCGCGCTTCATCTCGACCCTGGCCTTCTCGGCGCCGAGCGACGAGGAGCGTACGCGCCCCTTCATGTGGCGCTACTGGCGTGCGCTGCCGCCCAAGGGGCGGATCGGCGTGTTCGCCGGGTCATGGTATTCGAGCCCGATTCACGACCGCCTCGACGGCGGCATGAGCAAGGCCGCGATGGATGCGCGCATCGACCAGATCAACCGCTTCGAGGCCATGCTGGTCAATGAAGGCGCGCTGGTGCTGAAATTCTGGTTCCACCTGACCAAGGACGGCCAGAAGCGTCGCCTGAAGGCGCTGGAAAAGGACCCGAAGACGGCATGGCGCGTCACCAAGTGGAACTGGGAACGCCTGAAGTCCTACGACAAGATGCAGGACGTGGTCGGACACGTGCTGCGCATGACCAATACCGCGTGGGCGCCCTGGATCATCGTCGAGGGCGAGGACGACCGCTATCGCTCGCTGACGACCGGCAAGATCCTGCTCGAGGCGATCCGCCAGCGCCTGGACAATGCCGGCAGGTTGACCACGCCGGTAGCGCCGCCGATAAGGGTGAGCATCGACGGCCGCAATGTGCTTTCCGAACTCGACCTGAACAAGACGATCACCGAGAAGGACTACGACGATCAATTGGCGCATTGGCAGGGCAAGCTGTCGGAGCTGGTGCGCGATCCGCGCTTCAAGGGCCGTTCGCTGGTCTGTGCCTTCGAAGGCGCGGATGCGGCGGGCAAGGGCGGCGCGATCCGCCGCATCGCCGCGGCGATGGATGCGCGCGACTACCAGATCGTGCCGATCGCCGCGCCGACCGAGGAAGAACGTGCCCAGCCTTACATGTGGCGCTTCTGGCGGCACATTCCGCGCAATGGCCGGGTCACCATCTTCGACCGCACCTGGTACGGCCGCGTGCTGGTCGAGCGCGTCGAGGGCTTCTGCGCCGAGGCGGACTGGCTGCGTGCCTATTCCGAGATCAACGACTTCGAACACGATCTGTCCGAAGCCGGCATCATCGTCTGCAAATTCTGGCTGCAGGTCAGCCAGGAAGAGCAGTTGAAGCGATTCAAGGAACGCGAAAAGATCCAGTTCAAGCGCTTCAAGATCACCGAAGAAGACTGGCGCAACCGCGAGAAATGGGATGCCTACCAGCAGGCGATCTGCGACATGGTGGATCGCACCAGCACCGGTTCGGCGCCATGGACGCTGGTCGAGGCCAACGACAAGAACTACGCCCGGGTGAAGATCCTGCGCACCGTCTGCCAGCGGCTCGAAGCCGAACTGGAAGGCAAACCCGTACCGACCGAGAAGGACGACGAGAAGAAGGAGGAAAAGGCGTCGAAGGACAAGAAGGGCAAGAAGGAAAAGAAAGACAAGAAGGACAGGAAGGAACAAGAACCCGGGAAGGAAGTGCAGGCAGAAGCGAAACCGCGAGTCTCAAAAATTCCGCCGAGACCCGCGAGGCCCAGGGCACCGGCCGTCGCGAAACCGAGGGCAACCGCCGCCGCAAGAACAGTGAAGCCGACGAAAGGCAAGACCGCTACATGACCCTTGATACCCGTAGCAGTCAGCCTGACACCGACGCCCGCCTGGTCGCCTGGGTGCGCCAGGCGGCGCCTTACATCCACGCCTTTCGCGGCCGCACCTTCGTCATCGCCTTCGGCGGCGAAGTGCTCGAGGCGGGGGCCGCGCAGGCGCTGATTCATGACATTGCGCTGCTCGACAGCATGGGTATCCGCCTGGTGCTGGTACATGGAGCGCGGCCGCAGATCGATGCCGAGATGCATGCGCGCGGCCTCACGCCGAAGTTCCACAAGGGATTGCGCGTCACCGATGCGGCGGCGCTGGAATGCGTCAAGCGCGCCATGGGCGTCACCCGCATCGAGATCGAGGCGCTGCTGTCGCAGGGCCTGCCCAACACGCCGATGGCCGGCGCCTTCCTGCGGGTGACGGGCGGCAATTTCATCACCGCACGCCCGGTCGGCGTGGTGGATGGCATCGACTTCCAATACACCGGCGCGATACGCAAGGTCATCGCCGAGGAAATCCAGGCCGACCTCGCCCAGGAGAACGTGGTGCTGATCACGCCGATCGGCGCTTCACCTACCGGCGAAATCTTCAACCTCGCCTGGGAGGAAGCGGCCGAGGCTGTTGCGGTGGCGATCAAGGCCGACAAGCTGATCTATCTTTGCGACGGGCCCGGGCTGGTCAACGCCAAGGGCGCGTTGATCGACGCGCTCACCGCGGACGAGGCGCAGAAGCTGGTCAACCGGCATCTGTCGGTGCAGGCGCCCGAAGCCGCCCGGGTGCTGCCAAGCGCGATTCGCGCCTGCCGCGCCGGAATCGGCCGCGTGCATTTTCTCGACCGCCAGGCCGACGGCGCGATGCTCATGGAATTCTTTACCCGCGACGGCGTCGGCACGGTCATGACCAGCGCGCCGCTGGCCCTGCTGCGGGAAGCCACGATCGACGACGTTGGCGCCATCCTCAGCCTGATCGAACCGCTCGAGGCGGACGGCACACTGGTCAAGCGCGGCCGCGAGCGGCTCGAAATCGAGATTCCCCGTTTCTCGGTGGTCGAGCGCGACGGCGTGATCGTCGGCTGCGCGGCGCTCTATCCGTTCTCGACCGAGAAATCGGCCGAACTGGCCTGCCTCGCCGTGATGCCGGATTTTCGCCGCAGCGGCTATGGCGATCAGCTGCGCAGCCACATCGAGACCCGCGCCAGGAAAATGAAACTGAAGCGCCTCTTCGTCCTGACCACCCGCACAGCGCACTGGTTCATCGAGCGCGGCTTCGCCGAAGCGGGTGTCGATGCGCTGCCGGAAGCGCGGCGCGAACTCTACAATCTGCAGCGCCGCTCGAAAGTACTGGTGAAGTCGCTGTAGAACTCGGTGAAACTAGAGGTAAACTGGGCGCCTTCTTGTAGTCTCTGCGAAAGGAAACACTGTGGCACGCATGGTCAATTGCATCAAGCTCGGGCGCGAGGCCGAAGGCCTCGACCTGCCGCCCATGCCGGGCGAACTGGGCCGGAAGCTGTATGAGAACGTTTCCAAGGAAGCATGGCAGCAGTGGATCAAGCTGCAAACGATGATGATCAACGAGAACCGCCTGAGCCTGGCCGATGCCCAGCATCGCAAATATCTGGCCGAGCAGGTGCAGAAGCACTTCTTCGGCGACGGGGCGGATCAGGTCGGCGGCTACGTCCCACCGAAGGCCTGAGCGGCATCAGGGCAGGTCCGCAGGGCAAACGACAAGCGGCGCTCCGGGCGCCGCTTGTCGTTTCGGTTTCCGCGCCGACCGGCTGCCCGGCTAGCCCCTGGACACTTCCTTTTCCATCTCCTCCAGCCCGATGTGGCGCACATCGCGCCCCTTGACCAGATAGACGACGTATTCGGAAATGTTCTTCGCATGATCCCCGATGCGCTCGATGGAGCGGGCGACGAACAGCAGATCGAGCGAACTTGAAATGGTGCGCGGATCTTCCATCATGAAGGTGATGAGCTGTCGCATCGCCGCCTTGAAGCCGGCATCCACCTCGCGATCCTGACGCACCACCTCGGCCGAGGCATTGACGTCGAGCCGGGCGAAGGCGTCGAGCGCCTTGCGCAACATGGCCACGGCTATCTCGGCCGGCGCGCGCAGGTCGACGCGCGGCACCACGCGCAGGTCTCCGCCATGGATGGCGCGCGCCATCTTGGCGATCTTTTTTGCTTCGTCGCCGATCCGCTCGAGGTCGGTGATGATCTTGACCACGGTCATGATCATGCGCAGGTCGACCGCCGCCGGCTGGCGCCTGGCGATGACGTTGTTGCAGGCCTCGTCGAGTTCGACTTCGTGCCGGTTGACCTGCCGATCGGCCGCGATCACCTGCTCGATGAGCGCCATGTCGCCCGATTCCAGCCCGTCCATGGCGCGGATCAATTGCTGTTCGACGAGGCCGCCCATGGCCAGAACGCGCGTGCGCAGGCCTTCGAGATCGGCGTCAAATTGCCGGCTGATGTGTTCCTGGTTCATGCTGCCACCCACATGTGCAATGCCGACACTATAGCTCCGGCGTATGAAGGAATTGTTTCAGCGCGCAAAAGTCTGCACGCCGTCCTTGCCGGCCAGCAACAGCACATCGGCACCGCGCTGGGCAAACAGGCCATTGGTGACGACGCCGACGATCTGGTTGATGCGTTCCTCGAGAGCGACCGGATCGGTGATCGACAGGCCGTGCACGTCCAGGATCAGGTTGCCGTTGTCGGTCACCAGATCCTTGCGCAGCCTCGCCTTGCCGCCCAGCTTCTCCAGCTCGCGGCTGACATAGGCGCGAGCCATCGGTATCACTTCCACCGGCAACGGAAAGCGGCCCATGACCGGCACCCGCTTCGACGCGTCGCAAATGCAGACGAAAGTCTTCGCCACCGCCGCCACGATCTTCTCGCGCGTCAGCGCGCCGCCGCCGCCCTTGATCATCGCCATGCTGGCGTCGATCTCGTCCGCGCCATCGACATAAATGCCGATGGCGTCAATGCCGTTGAGGTCGAGGACGCGGATGCCGTGGCCGGCCAGCCGTTCCGCCGTCGCTTCGGAGCTCGCCACCGTGCCGCCGAGGCGGTCCTTGATGCCGGCGATTTCGTCGATGAAGAAATTCGCCGTGGAGCCGGTGCCGACTCCCAGGATGGCCCCGACCGGAAGCCGGTCCGCCACGTAATCACGGGCCGCGCGGGCCACCGCTTGCTTGAGTTCGTCTTGTGTCATGGAATTTTCAGGATATGCGTGTGAATTCGATCCGATCATAATCCGGCCCGCGGTCGAGCAGGTTGTCCAGGCGCACGCGCCAGAGTCCAATTTCGCTGCGCAACTCGACCTCCAGGCCGGAAACGAAGGTTCCCGCGGGCAGCATCAGTTCGCGGCCGTCGATGCTGACGATTATGGCATCGGACCAGCCATGCCCGCCGCCATCGGCCACCTTGGTCCACGCGCTTTCTTCACCGACCGGCTTGGCCAGGGCGCAGATCGACGGCCAGCCCAGGGTTTCGACACCGATGCTGGGGCGATTCGCGGCGTCGCGCCCGATGCGCCGGATCACACCCAGACGCCAATCGATGCCGTCGGCCTCCCGCAGGCAGATCAGCAGGCCGATGCGGTGGCGCGGCAACACGGCCGGCACGACGACCCCGAGGCCGGTGTCACTGCCGTCCACCTGCGTCCAGCTTTCCATCTGGGCCCTGTCGCCTTCCGTTTCAAGCCGGCGCAGAATTTCCATCGGACTCTTGACCTCCTCGGCAACCGGTTCAGCGGCCGGGACATCCATCGCGGCGACGGAACCAAAGCGGGCTTCGTCGAACTGCCGGACGATCCGGTCCACGTCATTGCCTTCGTACTTGAAGGAGCGCCCCATGCGCGCAAAATTCGCCGCGGCAATCATGCGCCGGGCCAGGCCGAAGCCGAGCATCACGCGCAGCTCGCCCTTTCTGGCTACCCGGTCCTTGCCCCGCTTGGGCGGCGCGGATGCCCAATACGTCATCAGGATCGAGATGGCACTATCGATCTGCTCCCGGGTGGCGGGCACTTGCGCCAGCCACTCGGGGGGATTTGCCGTCTTCTTCACCTGCGCCGCCAGCCGCATCAGGCCGGTACCCAGCCTCGGTACCGAGCAGTAGCGCAGCGTGCCGCTGCCGGGCTCGCCCTGCTTCAGTCGTTGCGGGGCTTTCGCTGCCGACAGGTCGATCGAATGCGTGCTTTGTTCATGGGGCTTCGAACTCAGGTCCAGTCCATCGCAGAAACGCAGCACAGCCTCCGCAAATTCGATTTGTTGCGGCACCAGATTGCTGACCGGCACAAATTCAAGATACAAGCCGATCAGGTACTCGCCCAGCGGGGTCGTGCTTTCTTCGTTGCGGTAGGGGACGACGGGGGTCTTCATCAGCCTAAGGCGTCCCAGGACATCCAGCAGCTCGTGGGCATCCTGCCACAACTCCGCGGTAGGCCTGCGGTAGCGAAAGTGCTGCAGCTTCTTGCGCAGGGACCAGGCCATCATGGCACGGGCGGCGCAACGGGCCATGCGAACCTTGTCGTCCTCCGTCGGCAATTCCAGCGACGGGATCAGGAACGACCGGTAGCAGCGGAACTGATGTTCGGCGTGCGTTTCAAGGGCAGACCAGGCCGAATCGGTCAGATATTCCCGCTCACCGACCGAAAGATAGCGCGACAGCAGATGCCGGGCGCTGGGCCGGGAAAACTGGTCCAGCCGCGCCAGGGCACGCAAGGCCAGCACGGGTCCGATTTCCGCCGCGCATGCCTCCATGCCTTCGAGCCAGTGATCGACGTCGAACAGCAGGCGCCGCGGGTCCGCGTCGGAGATGTCGGCCATCACGGCATTCAGACCCGCGTCCGAAGCCAGTGGATGGTCCGACGTCCTTTTCCTGTCCTGGAACCGCGAGATCAGCTTGTTGAACACAGTACCGGGCAGTTTACCCGATCATCAGCTCATTTCTTGCGCAGCGGCGGCAGGTCGGTGCATGAGCCGTGTGCCACCTCCGCCGCCATGCCGATGGTTTCGCCCAGGGTCGGATGCGGATGGATGGTCTTGCCGATATCCACCGCATCGGCGCCCATCTCGATGGCCAGGGCGACTTCGCCGATCATGTCGCCCGCGTTGGGACCGACGATGCTGCCGCCGATCACGCGATGGGTTTCTTCGTCGAATACCAGCTTGGTGAAGCCGTACTCGGCGCCGTTGGCGATGGCCCGGCCCGAGGCCGCCCAAGGGAACTTCGCGCTGCTGACCTTGCGTCCGGCCTTCTTCGCCTCGTCTTCGCCGACGCCGACCCAGGCCACTTCGGGATGCGTGTAGGCGACGCCGGGAATCACCGTCGCATCGAAGTGGCTCTTCTGTCCCGCCGCTGCCTCGGCCGCCACATGCGCCTCGTGCACGGCCTTGTGCGCCAGCATGGGCTGGCCGACGATGTCGCCGATGGCGAAGATGTGCGGAATGTTGGTGCGCATCTGGGAATCGACCGGAATGAAGCCGCGCTCATTGACCGTCACACCAGCCTGGTCGGCGCCGATCTTTTTGCCGTTCGGCGAGCGTCCCGCCGATTGCAGAATCATGTCGTAGCGCTGCGCCTCGGCCGGCGCCTGCTCGCCTTCGAACCTGACCCAGAGGCCATCAGGTTTCGCGTCGACAGCGACGGTCCTGGTCTTCAGCATCACCTTGTCGAAGCGCTTGGCATTCTGCTTTTCCCATACCTTGACCAGGTCGCGGTCCGGGCCCTGCATCAGGCCGTCGAGCATCTCGACCACATCGACGCGGGCGCCGAGTGTCGAATACACGGTCGCCATTTCGAGGCCGATGATGCCGCCGCCGATCACCAGCATCTTCTTCGGCATGAAGCGTAGTTCCAGCGCGCCGGTCGAATCGACGATGCGCGGGTCCTCGGGAATGAAGGGCAGATGCACCGCCGCACTGCCTGCCGCGATGATGCACTTCTGGAAGCGGACGACCTTCTTGCCGCCGGTCTTGTCCTGGGAGCTGCCGGTGGTTTCTTCGACTTCGAGATGGTTGGCGTCGAGAAAATGTCCATAGCCGCGAACGGTCTCGACCTTGCGCGCCTTGGCCATGCCGGTCAGACCCGTGGTCAGCTTGCCGACCACCTTTTCCTTGTGTGCGCGCAGCTTGTCGACATCGATCGCTGGCTGGGCGAAGCCGATCCCGGCTTGCGCGACGTGGCTCGCTTCCTCCATCACGGCGGCGACGTGCAGCAACGCCTTGGACGGAATGCAGCCGACGTTGAGGCAGACGCCGCCAAGCGTCGCGTAGCGTTCGACGATGACCGTCTTCATGCCGAGGTCGGCGGCGCGGAACGCGGCCGAATAGCCACCGGGCCCGGCGCCGAGCACCAGCATCTCGCATTCGAGGTCGACCTTGCCGGCATATCTGCCTGCAGCGCCGGCGGCGGAAACCGGTGCCGGCATCAGCGGTGCGGCGGCAGCCGGAATCGCCGTGTCGCCGGCGCCGACTTTTGCCGTGGCCGTGGCCCCGCTCGCGATGATCAGCGCCACCAGCGTTCCCTCCGCGACCCTGTCGCCGACCTTGACCTTCAGCTCCTTCACCACGCCCGAGACCGGCGAAGGCAGATCCATGGTCGCCTTGTCCGATTCCAGCGTGATCAGCGAATCCTCGGCCGCCACCGCATCGCCGACCTTGACCAGGACTTCGATGATCGGCACGTCCTTGAAGTCGCCGATGTCGGGGACCTTCACTTCCACGATGTCACTCATTCGGCTTTCCTTCCAGCTTGACCTCATGGACCACGATCGGCGGCCCGGACGAGGTATCAAATTCGATTCCGGCAGCGACGCCGGCCTCGGCAATCTTCGCCGCCGACAATTCGCCGTCATAGAGCGCATGCATAGCGCCCAGCGCGAAGCTGCGGCCGGAGCCGGCGGCCCAGACCCGGTCGAACTCGAACACCTCGCGATACGAATAAATGCCGTAGATACCCGAGCTGTTGGCGATCAGCGCCTGGATCTGCGAACTCTCATAGGGATCGTCCTCGTCTTCCTTGGGATTGAGGAAGGCGTGCTCTTTGAGGATCGGGTGCAGCCGGCGAAAGGTCTCATAGACTTCCATGCGCGAGCCCAGCTTGACGTCTTCGAGCTTCGAGAACGCGGAGAGCAGCACCAGATGATGCGCCGACGAGCCGCAGATGCCGATCCACGATCCCGCGATGTTGAGGATCTTGTCGTGCTCGCCCTTGTAGCTGCGCGCGAGGCGGGTGTCGCCGAAGGTGGTGAGGCCGTCGGCGGCGATGGCCACGGTATCCCCCTTCTTCACCACGGTGAGAGTCGTCACAGCATGCTCCTGCGCATGTCGGCCAGCAGTTGCGCCAGATAGACGTTGAAGCGTGTCGCCAGCGCGCCGTCGATCACGCGGTGGTCGGCGGTGAGCGAAAGCGGCAGGATCAGGCGCGGCACGAAAGCCTTGCCGTCCCAGACCGGTTTCATCGCCGACTTGCTGACGCCGAGGATCGCCACTTCCGGCGCATTGACTATGGGCGCGAAGCCGGTACCGCCGATGCCGCCGACACTGGAAATGGTGAAGCAGGCGCCCTGCATGTCGGCCGGCTTGAGCTTGCCTTCGCGCGCCTGTTTCGCCAGTTCGCCCGATTCACGCGCCAGATCGAAGACGCCCTTGCTTTCGGCGTTCTTGATCACCGGCACCACCAGGCCATTCGGCGTGTCGGCGGCGAAGCCGATGTTGAAATACTTCTTCATCACCAGGCTCATTTCCGTACCACTCGCGTCGAGCGACGAGTTGAACTCGGGATACTTCTGCATCGCCTTGACGCAGGCCTTGATCAGGAAGGCGAGCATGGTCAGCTTGCTGGCTTTGCCATCCGGGCCGCCCTTTTCGCTTTCCTTGTTGATCTGGACGCGAAAGGCTTCGAGGTCGGTGATGTCGGCGTCTTCGTGATAGGTAACCGCGGGAATCATCACCCAGTTGCGCGACAGGTTGGCGCCGGAGATCTTCTTGATGCGCGACAGCGGCAGCACCTCGATCGCGCCGAACTTGGCGAAGTCGATCTTAGGCCACGGCAGGAGTTCCAACCCGCCCAGACCCGCACCGCCGAAACCGGCAGCCGGCGCAGCCAGCGGCCCCGCACCGCCGATGAAGCCCTTGACCCAGGCCTGGACGTCGCCCTGCAGGATGCGACCCTTGGGGCCGGTGCCCGGCACCTTGGCGATATCGACGCCCAGTTCGCGCGCGAAGCGCCGCACCGAGGGGCTGGCATGGGCCGCGTGGCCCGACAGCCTGTCCGCCGCTGTCGGCATCGAGACGCGCGGCTGCGCCGGAATCAGCTCGGTATCACCGGGACGGAAATCGGCAGCGGAGCCGGCACCCCGGGCTGCCGGCGCGTCGGCGGGGGCGGCGGCTGGCGCCGGCGCCCGGGGCGTCGCGGCAACCGGCTCGGCCGGCCGGCTCGCGGGGGCGGCGGCCGCCGTGCCGCCGGCGCCGACTTTCACCAGCGCCAGCAAAACGCCCTCCTTGACCTTGTCGCCGACCTGCACCTTGAGCTCGCTCACCACGCCGGAAACCGGGGAGGGAATGTCCATGGTCGCCTTGTCGGATTCCAATGTCATCAACGAATCCTCGGCCTTGACCTCGTCGCCGACCTTGACCAGCAGCTCGATGATCGGCACGTCCTTGAAATCGCCGATGTCGGGCACCCGGACTTCGACCACGGCGGCAGCGGCGGCGGCTGGCCGGGATGCGGCAGGAGCCGATGCGGCAACGGGAGCTGCGACCGCGGCGCCGCCGGAGGCAGGTGCGGCTGCGGCAGTCTCGGCGGAATCGATCAAAGCCACCACCGTGCCTTCCGACACCTTGTCTCCGACCTTCAGCTGCAGCGCGGTGACCACACCCGATACCGGTGAGGGCACGTCCATCGTCGCCTTGTCCGATTCGACGGTGATCAGCGAGTCTTCCGCCGTCACCCGGTCGCCGACCTTGACCAGCAGCTCGATGACCGGCACATCCTTGAAGTCGCCGATATCGGGTACTTTCACTTCGACTATCTGGACCATGCTGCCTCCGCAGGGCCGCCCCAAGGGGGCAGCAAGTCAGTTGAATGGAGCGGGCAAAGCCCGCGAACCTTGGTCATCCCCGCCCATGGGGCGGGGAACGAGGGGTGGGGAGCCATGTTCATACCTTCACCGGGTTGGGCTTGTTCGGATCGAGCTGGTATTTCTTGATCGCCTCGGCCACCTGCTCCCGCTTCATCTGGCCGTCGTCGGCCAGCGCGGACAGTGCGGCAAGCGCGATCCAGCGACGATCCACCTCGAAGAAATGGCGCAGCTTTTCGCGCGTGTCCGAGCGGCCGAAGCCGTCGGTGCCGAGCACCGTGTAGTGGCGCGGTACCAGCGAGCGGATCTGCTCGGCGAAGACCCGGACGTAGTCGGTCGCCGCGACGACGGGACCGCGCGTTTCCGCCAGACAGGCCGAGACATGCGGCACGCGCGGCGTTTCTGTCGGATGCAGCAGGTTCCAGCGGGCGCAATCCTGGCCGTCACGCGCCAGTTCGTTGAAGCTCGGGCAAGACCAGAGGTCTGCCTCGACGCCCCAGTCGCGTTTCAGCAGATCTGCGGCGGCGACGGCTTCCAGGAATATCGTCCCCGAACCGAGCAGCTGCACGCGCGGGCCGTTCGACGCGGCACCTTTCTTGAACTGGTACATGCCCTTGAGAATTCCGGCGGCGGCGTCGGCGGGCATGGCCGGATGCTCGTAGTTCTCGTTCATCACCGTCAGGTAATAGAACACGTCTTCCTGCTCGCTCACCATGCGGCGCAGGCCGTCCTGCACGATCGCGGCGACTTCGTAGGCGAAGGTCGGGTCGTAGGAAACGCAGTTCGGCACCGTGCCGGCGAACACCTGGGAATGGCCGTCCTCGTGCTGCAGCCCTTCGCCGTTGAGCGTGGTGCGTCCCGCCGTGCCGCCGATCAGAAAGCCCCGTGCGCGCTGATCGCCGGCCGCCCACACCAGGTCCATGGTGCGCTGCATGCCGAACATGGAATAACAGACATACACCGGGATCATCTGCACGCCGTGCGTCGAGTAGCTGGTGCCGGCGGCGATCCAGTCGGCCATGGCCCCGGCCTCGTTGATGCCTTCCTGCAGGATCTGGCCGTCCTTCTTTTCCTTGTAGAACATCATCTGGTCGGCATCCTGCGGCACGTAGTTCTGGCCGTCCTGGTTCCAGATGCCGATCTGGCGGAAGAGGCCTTCCATGCCGAAGGTGCGCGATTCGTCGACCACGATCGGCACCACGCGCTTGCCGATGATCTTGTCCTTGAGCATGACATTGAGCGCGCGCACGAATGCCATCGTGGTGGAGAATTCGCGGCCCTCGCCGCCCGCCTTCAACAAGGCGTCGAAGGCCGACAGGGGCGGCACCGGCAGCGCCTCGGCCGTGCGCCGGCGCGCCGGCAGGTAACCGCCGAGCGCCATGCGCCGCTCGCGCATGTAGTTGAGTTCCGGCGAGCCCTCGGGGAAGGTCAGGTAGGGCAGCTTCTCCAGGTCTGCATCCTTCACCGGCAGCTTGAAGCGATCGCGGAAGGCCTTGACCGATGTGGTGCCCATCTTCTTTTGCTGGTGGGTGATGTTCTGCGCCTCGCCGGCTTCGCCCATGCCGTAACCCTTGATGGTCTTGGCGAGGATCACCGTCGGCTGTCCGGTATGCGCCACGGCGGCTGCATAGGCCGCGTAGACCTTGTGCGGATCGTGCCCGCCGCGGTTCAGGCGCCAGATGTCGTCATCCGACCAGGTCGACACCATCTTCAGCAGTTCCGGATACTTCCCGAAGAAGTGCTCGCGCACGTAGGCGCCATCCTTCGACTTGAAGGTCTGATAATCGCCGTCGACGCATTCCATCATGCGCTTTTGCAGGAGCCCGGTCTTGTCCTGTGCCAGCAGCGGGTCCCAGTAGCTGCCCCAGATCACCTTGATCACGTTCCAGCCGGCGCCGCGAAAATCGGATTCCAGTTCCTGGATGATCTTGCCGTTGCCGCGCACCGGGCCGTCGAGGCGCTGCAGGTTGCAGTTGATGACGAAAATCAGGTTGTCCAGGCGCTCGCGTCCGGCCATGCCGATGGCACCCATCGATTCCGGCTCGTCCATCTCGCCGTCGCCCATGAAGGCCCATACCTTGCGGCCATCGGTAGGGATCAGGCTGCGATGCTGCAGGTACTTCATGAAGCGCGCCTGATAGATTCCCTGCAGCGGGCCGAGGCCCATCGACACGGTGGGGAACTGCCAGAAGTCGGGCATCAGCCACGGGTGCGGATAGCTCGAAAGCCCCTTGCCATCCACCTCGCGACGGAAGTTGTCCATCTGCTCCTCGGTCAGGCGTCCGAGCATGAAGGCGCGCGCATAGACCCCGGGCGCCGAATGGCCCTGCGACAACACCAGGTCGCCGCCGTGCTTTTCCGCCGGCGCATGCCAGAAGTGATTGAAGCCGATGTCGTAGAGCGTCGCCGCCGAGGCGTAACTGGCGATGTGCCCGCCGAGACCGGAGTCATCGCGATTGGCGCGCAGCACCATGACCAGCGCGTTCCATCGCGCATAGTCGCGAATCTTCTGCTCCATTTCGTAATCGCCCGGCGTCACCGGCTGCTGGTCGGCAGGAATGGTGTTGATGTATTCGGTGTTGGCGCTGTACGGCATGTTGATGCCGGTCTGGTGACCCAGCGCAATCAACTGCTCGAGAAGGAAATGCGCCCGCTCTTCGCCTTCATTGGCAATCACGGCCTGCAGTGCGTCAAGCCATTCGCGGGTCTCCTGCGGATCGACATCTGATGACGCGGTTTGGGGCGCGGCGGGAAAATCGTTCGCAGCGGACATGAGCTCCTCCTGTTGAGAGTTGTATTAGTGCCCGCAGCACGTAATGCCGGCGGACCTCTTTTAGCTGCGGCCGCTTCGCTTAACGCCGATCAAGCTGGCGTTAGCCTGCACTGAAACTCCGCTTCGCTTCGTTTTGTCGCAGCATAGACCTAGTTCATGAATCGGCACGCTACCGATGTTGCGCATTGTAAAATGCCACTTCACAATACGCAATCTGTGGATTTCCACAGTCCAAATGCAGAAGACCGCCGGCAGGGAATTGTTCTCCCCCAACGGCGGCCTTCCGTCCGTTCAACTACGGCGCGAATCAGGTGTCGTCAGCGGTGCGCCGCAAAGCGGCCTTCTGCCGCGCCCGGCTGGCGCGCTTGTCCTTGCGCTGGTGGGTACCGCCCTTTCTCAGCAGCGGATCGGCGGCCAGGGGATTGCGCGGACGCCTTGAACGGATTGCCCGCTGCCTGGCCCGCTTCATCGCGAATGGAACTTCACCACCGCCCGCCCGTCGGCGATCTGCCGCGGCTCCGGCTTCCAGGCGTGACCATAGACAATTTCGAAACTGGCCGGCAGGCGTCCTTCGGCGTTCTGCGGCCAGGCGCCGAACAAACGGCGCCAGTCGCGCCAGCCCTGGCACCCCAGCAATGCGTCGCGCACGCCCAGATGGCGCTGGTCGGCGAGAAAGGCGCGCGGCGTAGGGTAGGTCAGCGTGATGAGTTCCATGTCCATCACCGGATCGGCGAAGCCGGCAGCGACCAGCATGTCGCCCAGATCGTGCATGTCCAGAAAGCGCCTCACCGTATCGCCGGCGCCGACTCCTGCGCCGGCCTCGCGCAATTCCTTCAGGGTGTCGGGGCCGAGCGTGGCGAAGGTCAGCAGGCCGCCCACCTCCAACACGCGGTGCAATTCACGCAAGGCAGGCAGCGGATCGTCCAGCCAGTGCAGCATCAGATTCGACCAGACCAGACCCAGCGAATTGGCGGCCAGCGGCAGGGCACGCACATCGCCATTGACGAGGCGCGGCCCGCGTCCGGTCAGCCGCCGCCAGCGCGCGGAGCGCTTGCGCACGGCGCGGAGCATGGGCAGCGCAAAGTCGATCGCGAGTGGCAGGGCCTTGCCGTAGCGCCGGTGCAGTTCGCGGACACCATCGCCGGTGGCACAACCGATGTCGGCGACGCGCTGCGGGGCGATCTTGACCAGGTCCAGCCGCGCCGCCATGCGTGCGCCCACTTCGCGGGCGAGCACTGCGGCCGAGTCGTAGGATTCCGCAGCTCCGGCGAAGTCGCTGCGCACGATGGAGGTCAGGCGGCGTTGAGTCCGAGTCTGGCGAACAGCGCCTCGTCGCGATCGGCTTCGGGGTTGCCGGCCGTCAGCAGCTTGTCGCCGTAGAAGATCGAATTGGCGCCGGCGAGAAAGCACAGCGCCTGCAGCTCGTCGCTCATCTCCTGGCGGCCGGCAGACAGCCGGACCATGGAGCCGGGCATGCTGATGCGCGCCACGGCGATGGTGCGCACGAACTCGAAGGGATCGAGCGGCGGCGCGTTTTCCAGCGGCGTGCCGGGCATCGGCACCAGTTCGTTGATCGGCACCGACTCGGGCGGCGGGTTCATGTTGGCCAGTTCGGCCAGCAGGGAGGCACGCTGGCGGCGCGTCTCGCCCATGCCGACGATGCCGCCGCAACAGACCTTGATCCCCGCCTCTCGCACCTTGTCGAGGGTAGCGAAGCGATCGCTCTGGGCGTGGGTCTTGATGACCTGGCCGTAGAACTCCGGCGCGGTATCGAGGTTGTGGTTGTAATAGTCGAGCCCGGCGGATTTCAGGCGCTCGGCCTGACCGTCCTTGAGCATGCCCAGCGTGACGCAAGTTTCCAGCCCGAGCGCCTTGACCGCGCCGATCATGTCGGTGACGCGGTCGAGATCCTTGTCCTTCGGTCCGCGCCAGGCGGCACCCATGCAGAAGCGCGTGGCTCCCTTGTCCTTCGCGGCCTGCGCGGCGGCGACGACATCATCGACTTCGAGCAGGGCCTCGCGCTGCGCTTCGCCGTGGTGCGCCGACTGCGAGCAATAGCCGCAATCTTCCGAGCAGCCGCCGGTCTTGATCGACAGCAGGGTCGACAGCTGGACGGCGTTGGGCTCGTGATTCTGCCGATGCACTTGCTGCGCACGAAACAGCAGGTCGTTGAAGGGCAGGTCGAACAGGCCGACGAGGGCGTCGGTGGTCCAGCGGGTAGCCGGAACGAAGGCGGGCGAAACAGTTTGCGGAGCAGCGGTGGCAGTCATCGCAGAGGACTCGCTAGAATGCAGGGAGGCGCGAATCTTGGTGGAAGGAGCCGGGCTTGTCAATTGCAGCGAGTGCAGTCACGAATCCGGCAAGCGGCGCAAGGACTGCGGCCAACAGCTGCGCCGCCGCCCTGCTGCCGCTGGACTGCTTTCTGTGTGCCGCGCCCAGCGGCGAGAACCTGCTGTGCAACGCATGCGCCGCCGGCCTGCCACGCTTGACCGTGGAGCGCTGCCCGGTCTGCGCCCTGCCGACACCGGAATCGAGCATCTGCGGCGCCTGCCTGACACGGGCACCGCACTTCGACGCGACGCAGGCCGTCTTCCGCTACGAATTCCCGATCGACAGCCTGATCCAGGCGCTGAAGTACGCTCACCGTCTCGCCAGCGCCGACTTTCTCGGCAGGGTCCTGGCGCAGACAGCCTTGGCGCACAGCCCCGACCTGATTCTGCCCGTTCCACTGTCGCAGGCGCGCCTCGCCGAGCGGGGCTTCAATCAGGCCGTCGAAATTGCCCGTCCGCTGTCGCGCGCGCTCGGCGTCGTGCTCGAACTCACCGGCGTGCACCGCCGCGACACCGCACCGCAAGCCGGTCTGCCCTGGAAAGAACGGGCGAAGAACATCCGTCACGCCTTCGAATGCGGCATCGACCTGACGGGCAGGACCGTGCTGCTGATCGATGACGTAATGACCACCGGTGCAACGCTCGACGAACTGGCGCGAACACTCAAGGCCCGTGGCGCGATACGGGTGGAGAACCTGGTGCTGGCGCGGGCGCTAAAGAGTTGACGGCCGCGGTACAATCCGGTCTCTTGTGGTCAATTCCAGATAAATATTCATGGCGCTTCGCGATCCGGTCGACAAGAACCTGCTGCGCATGGAGTCACGGCGTTTCGCCCTGCGCTGCGAGGCGCAGATATCCTCCATCGAACGTGCCGACACGCTGCGCGAGATCTCGCGCCTGGCGACCTCGATCACCCTGCCCTATTCGATCACCGAGGACTACGCCGCACGGGATGCCATGCGCCTGGTGCAGACCCGCGCCGCAGACCGCGCGCGCGAACTGATCGAGGAACAGATCCAGAACTACGCCCGTGCCGAGAAGAACTACCGCACCAAACACAAGCGGGCAATGCTGGATACCTGGGCCAACCTCACCGGGCCGCTGAGCCATTTGCGCACCTGGGCACAAAGCAAGCTGTTAGCGGCGGAACAGCAAGTACTCTAAGCGGCAGGCTCCCGGCCGTGGCGGAGAAGGACCTCAGCGCAACCGCTGTTCCACGTAATGCGCCAGGTCGGCCGGCAGGCCGGGCAGGGAGCGTGCCTTCTGATAGGCCTCGCGCGCGTCCGCGCTCTTCCCCGCGGCATCGAGCGCGATCCCCAGGCCGGCCCACCAGCGGCCTTCGTTGGGGGCCAGGCGCGTCGCCGCCTGGTAGCGCTCCACCGCTTCGGACGCACGGCCTGCACGATTGAGCAGCGCGCCGGCGAATCCCTGATATTCGGGGCTGCTTTCGCCGGCTGTGGAATTTTTAAGCAGCAGTTCGAGCGCTGCCGGGGCGCCGTTGCGTTCGACCTTCAGACGCGCCAAAGCCAGCGTCGACGCCAGACGCACCGGCGCCAGTTCCGTACCCTTGCGCAGAAGCTCTTCCGCCTCGTCGAAACGCTTCGTTTCTATCAGCAGCGCCGCCAGCGCCTGGCGTGCCGCCGCGTGCTCGGGCTGATCCTCCAGCGCCGCCAGGTAGCTGCCCGCGGCCTCGTCGATCCTGCCCTGACGTTGCGCCGACACGCCCCGACGGTATTCGCTCTCGGCGCGGTCGGCTGCCGACGGCAGGCGCGTCTGCTTGTCGATGCGGCCCTCCGCCGGGACCGCCGGCACCCTGGGCAAAGCGACTACCGGCAGCCGCGGCGGAGCGGGCTCGGCCGACCTCTCCGGCACCTTCGGCGCCTGCGCCACCGCCTTGCGTTGCGGCCCGGGGACAGGTGCAGGCACCACCGACAAGGCATCGGCCAGGCGCAAGGAGGGCAAGGCTGTGCCGGTGGCGTGCGCCGGCGGGTCGGCAGCGGCGACCGACGGAGCCTCAACCGGCGCCGCCGGAACGGCCGTTGCGGGCGGCGTCAATGCCGCGGAAGGCGTCGCCGCAATTTGCTGCGCACCATACCAGGCCGCGACGCCCAGAGCCGCGGCGACCACGACCGTGCCGAGCCACAGCCGTGACACGCCCCGGCGGGGCTCCTGATGCGCCGCCAGGGGCGTCACGGCGGAGGGAAAGGCCGCCCGCTCGCTGTCGCCGGCACGGCGCGCGTCGAGATCGCGCAGCATCTTGTTGACCAGGCTCATCGCACTGCCTTCCCGCCCGTCGCCCTGGCCAAAGTTGTTGCTGACGGCGGCTTGCCGCTGCGTGCCTCCATAGGATCGCTGCGCCTCCCTGGGGCAGCCCGGAGCAGCGGGATCACCACCGCTGCCACCAGTGCAGCGCGGGCAGGCCTTCGGTATCGCGGCCCGCGAGGGCGACGTGGGCGCGGCTCACCCGGGTCTTCCCCTCGCCATAGGCAAGCAGCAGGGACTTGTGCGCCAGCACGTTGACCAGACGCGGGGTGCCGCTCGACAGCCTGTACAGGAGTCGCGCGCTGGCGGGCGGGAACACGTCGCCGTCGCGATGGCCGGCCACCCGCAGGCGATGGGCAAGGTAGTGTGCGGCTTCCTGCTGCTTCAGGCCCGGCATGCGGTAATGAAACACGATGCGCTGGCGCAGCTGGCGTACGGCGGGATTGGACAGCTTCTGGTCGAGTTCGGGCTGGCCGAACATCACCACCTGCAGCAGTTTGCGCTTTTCCGTTTCCAGGTTGGACAGCAGGCGCAGCGCCTCCAGGCTTTCGAGCGGCATCGATTGCGCCTCGTCGATGCAGATCACCACCCGCTTGCCCTGCGCGGCCATGTCGAGCAGATGCTCGTTGAATTCCTTCAACAGGTGAAACTGGTAGTCGAGCCCCTGAAGCTTGAGACCGAGCTCCTCGGCGATCGCGATGAGCAGGATGCGCGGCTCCAGCATCGGATTCGGCAGGTAGGCGACCACCTGGTCCTCGTTGAGGGTCGCCAGAAAGCGGCGGCACAGCAGCGTCTTGCCGGTGCCGACTTCGCCCGTGATCTTGATGAAACCTTCGCCCGTGTTGAGGCCGATCAGCAGCGTGTTGAGGGCTTCCTGGTGCGCATCGGCCGAGTAAATGAAACTGGTGTCCGGCGTGATGCCGAACGGAAACTCCCGAAGCCCGAAGTGATTGAGATACATCGTGTGCCGCCAGGGACTACTGCCCGGACCGGCCGGACGGAAACGCCCTCACGCGCTCCTGAACGTCCTTGATGTCTTGCGCCCAGGCCCGATCATTCTCGATCAGGGTGGGCTTGATCAGAATGACCAGTTCGCGCTTGCGCAAGGCGGAAGATCGCTGGCCCAGCGCGTTGGCAACGACGCCCGTGGCGCCGGGCAGTTGCGAGCGGTCGGAGGACTGCTCCTGACGCATCAGGCCGCCGATGGCCACGATGTTGCCGTCCTGTACGCGGACGATGCTGTCGGTTTCATTGATGCTGCTGGCGGCAAGCGGCAGAATGTAGGTGCCCAGCGCGCCGAGGTTGATGGTCTTTTCCTTTTCCACCACCGTGCTGACGGCCGGATGCACATGCAGAATGATGTTGCCGTCATCATCGATCTGCGGTGTGACGTCGAGCGAGATGCCCGAAAAATAGGGTTGCAGCGTCACACTCGGCGACGACACCGACCCCGTCGTCGTGGTCGTGGTCGAGGACGTCACGTTGGTCACGAACAGCTCGTCGGTACCCACCTTGAGTACCGCTTTCTGATTGTTGAGCGTTGCGATGCGCGGCGAAGACAGCACCGAGACACTGCCTTGGGTCTCGAGGAAATTCAGCAGAGCAGCGAAATTGGAGGTCTGGAAGGCGAGACCGATGAAGCCTTTGCCCAGCACCGATGCGGCAATTGCCCCGGCCTCGCCGGGCAGAATTCCCAACTGCGCATTTCCCAATGCGGCGGCACCGCCGCCGGCCGCGCCACTTACGGCGGTGTTCAAGCTAGTGCCGGGGGCGACGGTGCCGATAGCCCCGTGACTATTTCCGCGAGTCTTGAAGGCACCCCAGTTCACACCCGACTGGAAGTCTTCCGACAGCGTCACGTCAATGATCTTGGCCTCCAGCATGACCTGCCGCTCGGCAATCAATTGGGTGGCCTTGAGGTATTTCTCGACGTTGCGCAGTTCGGTCGGCAGTGCCCGCACGAGCACCACGCCAGAGGAAGCGTTGACCACGACACTGCGCCCTTCGGCGGCGCCGACGATGCTCGTCAAGGCGCGATTCAGGTCGCCCCAGAAATCGCTATCGGTGGTCATGCTGACGCGACTGGTGTCGTTGCCACGCCCGGCTGTCGGTGTCCCGGCGCCGGTCGGAGCCTGGGTGGTGGTCGGCGTCGCGGTCGCAGCCCCGCTCGGCGCGCCGGCGCCGCTGGCGGTCATCGAACTGCCCGTCACCCGCAAATCGCTGCTGCCCTGGCGCCGGCTGGCGAGGTAGTTGATCTGGAATACGCGGGACGTCATCGTGTTGGGTTCGATGAAAATGCGCCTGCCCTGAACGCGGTACTCGTATCCGTAAAGCTCGCGAATGGTATCCAGCGCTTCCATCACGGTCACGTCCTTGAGATTCACCGTAAGGCTGCCGCTGACGTCGGGGGGCAGCAGCATGCTGTAGCGGGTGCCCGAGACCAGGGCCATGAAGACCTGCGTGGCCGGAGCATTGACCACCGAGAGATCGAAGCGCGGCTCCGCTGCGGGCGCATCGATCGTCGCCTGCGGCGCCAGCGGCGGCATGAGCGACATGTCGGCGACTCCAGCAGGAGGTGCTTTGCGCTCCGTGGCGGATTTCAGCAGAACATCGTTGATCTGACCCAGCACCTCGTTGCCGTTGCGCTGCGGCGCAGCGCAGCCGGCCAAGGCGCCGGCGAGCAGCAGCAGCATCCAGCGCGCATGGATTGGGTGTCTCATTTTTCCGTGCTTCCCCTCGGGCGCCGCTTTGCGGCAGCCACTTTCTTTGCCGGCACTTTTTCGATCGCGGGCGTCGCCTT
>Ga0207969_100367_pt1 | contig 22781 bp, 19 predicted proteins | sample LakWasMet25_LOW6_2_FD_183869 | JGI IMG/M metagenome (GOLD analysis project Ga0207969, IMG submission 183869) | Freshwater sediment methanotrophic microbial communities from Lake Washington under simulated oxygen tension - Sediment Metagenome... | ecosystem: Environmental > Aquatic > Freshwater >... | reverse complement strand
TCCCCGCCTGCCGTCCGACGCAACGAAGGCCGAGGGGTGCCGACGCCCTACGCGGCGAACCGCGGGCAGCAAGGGCGCGGCGCGCGGAACCCTACGAAACCAGCGCCCCCGCTTTCGCGGAAGAGCCCGCTTTCCGATGAGCGACTACGCTCGCTCGATCGTGCTGGGCAACCTGGGAGACGCGCACCTGGCGCTGGGCGACATGCGCTCCGCGGTGGAGAGCTACGTGGCCTGCGTCACGCTGCGCCCGGAGTACGCCCTCGGCTGGCTGGGGCTCGCCATCGCCCGCGACCGCGCGCAGATGGACCCTCTGCCCGACGCCGCGATGGCCGTGCGCGCCGCCTCCGACGAGGTCGTCGCCCGCCTGCGCACGCCTCGCACCGCCCGAGGCTTCGACCCGGAGGCGCTCATCGACGCGCTCTCCGCGGAGGGGGTGTTCTACGTGCCGGCCTACGATCGCTTCTACTACCAGGGCATGGCGCACGAGGCGGTGGCGAGGGCCGTGGCGCCGGGCAACCCCTTCGGCGCGACGGCCGACCCGGAGGCGGTGAGGGCCCACCGAAGGGTGGCGGCGGAGGCGTGGCGGCGGTACCTCGACGGCGCGGCGCCCGACGACCCGTGGAGGACCCGGGCGGAGGCGCACCTGAGGGCGCTGGGAGAGGCGAGGCGATGAGGCCCTCGACGATGAGGCCGAGGGTGCACGTGCTGGTGTGCACCCACGCGAGGCGCTCGGACGACCCGCTGCGATCGGGCTGCGGGGAGGGCGGCCCCGCGGTGTTCGAGGCGATGAAGCGGGCGACGGCGGGCGTGGCGTCGAGGGTGTGGGTGACGGCGACGGGGTGTCTGGGGCATTGTCCGAAGCGCGGGTGCGCGGTGGCGATACACCCGCACAACGAGCACCTCGTGGAGGTGGTCGCGGAGGATGTCCCGGCGGTGCTGGCGCAGGCGCTGGGCGCACGGTAGGAGGGGCGCGAAGCGATGGAGACCGAGATGTATCTGGCGATGGAGGACCTGCTGCAGCGCATGGTCGAGCACCAGGAGCTGAAGGTGCTCTCGCTGGCGCGGCGGCTGCGGCCGGGGCTCACCGCGGAGGACGTCCGCAACGCCCACGATTTCCGCGAGCTCGACGACCCGGATTTCCACTACGAGGACGGACTCCTGGCGGGCCTGCTTGCGGCGCAGACGGCGCTGCGGGCGAGGTTCCGGGTTCCGGCGACGCCATGAGCAGGAAGAACAAGCCCGACGCCAACCACCCCTTCGCGGCGCTTCAGCGGGTGAAGGACGACCTCCAGGCGGCGGCCGACGCGAAGGCCGCGGAGGAGAAGAAGAAGGCCGAGGCGAGGGCCGAGCACGCGAAGTGGCTGGGGCTGCCTCAGGAGAAGTCCAAGCCCTCGAAGGCCAGCGCGCCGACGGCGAAGGCGCCGCCCGCGAAGCGGGGGGACGTGGACGTGTGGCGCCCTGACGAGGGGCAGCTCTTCGCGTCGGCGATGATGGGGGTGAAGCCTCTGACGGCGAAGGCCGCGCGGGTGAGCGCGAGCGACCCTCAGGGGGAGGTGAAGCCCAAGCGGGTTCCGCTGGAGACGAAGCTGAAGCGCGCCGCGGCGGAGGGCGGTGCGGGGCTGACGGTGCAGTGGCGCGAGAGCGGCGAGGTGGTGGGCTATCGCCGAGGGCATGAGTTCGCGCTGGAGGCGCTGGGGCGCTTCGCGCTGCCCGCGGAGACGCTCGACCTGCACCGGCTCGAGGCCGTGGAGGCGAGCGCGCGGGTGCAGGAGTTCGTGCGCTCGCGGAGGGCCCGCGGGGTGCGCTGCGTGGGCGTGATCTGCGGCCGGGGGAAGAACTCCCCGGATGGGCTGTCGGTGCTGCGCGACGCGGTGGTGAAGGCGCTCGCGGCGCCGCCGACGGCCAACGAGGTGGACGCCTTCCGGACGGCGCCCGACGAGCTCGGCGGAGCGGGCGCGCTGCTGGTGTCGCTGCGGGGGTGAAGAGGCCTCCGGGGCCCCTTTCACCCGAAGACGTCGTCGACCGTCGCGGCCGTCACCACCCGAACCGTCCACATGGTGAGCTGAGCCACGTCGCGACACGCCTCGACGCGCGACCGCTGCTCCGGCGAGAGAGCCCACCCCCGCGCCTCGACCGTCGCCCGTAGCACCGAGCGCGCGCCCTCCTCGCGGCCCTCCTCGCGGCCCTCCTCGCGGCCCTCCTCGCGGCCCTCCTCGCGGCCCTCCTCGCGGCCCTCCTCGCGGGACTTCGTGCGCACGTCGTCGAGGCTCTCGTACCCCTGCCGCTGGAGGAGGTTGCGCAGCGCGGCCTCGTGGGCGGCCTCCCGGTCGTAGAGCGCCTCGATGGCGACCGCGTTGCGCAGCACGCCCGGCGCGATGAGCGACTGGCCCGAGCCGACCACGCTCACAGGCTGCCCCTTCTCGTGTACCTCGACGCGGCGCGGGCCGACGAGCCGCACCACCCAGACCCAGCGCGTCCCGGCGGCGTGGAGCTCGGCGATCTTCTGGCGGAGCTCGTCCTCGTCCTGGCCGACGGAGGCGTACTCGACCGCGAGCGGAGGGGCGGTGGTCCCCCAGCCGGGGCGCTCGGGGCCGAGGCCGACGGCGAGGTCGGGGGCGCGCATGGTGTTGGGGCTGAGCGCGAGGCCCGCGTCGACGCCGACCGCTGGGGCGAGGGGGTCGGTGTCGAGCACGAGCCCGCCGCGGAGGTTGGGTCCGGCGCCGTCGTGGCCCGTCGGCGCGGCGTAGATCGCGTGGCCTCGGGAGAGCTCATACGGGTCGCCCGACTGGAGGTGCCACGTCTGGAAGGGACCGGGCGCGGTCTTCGGGTTCGTCATGGCCTCGGGAGCCTACCACCGCGCGCGGGAGGAGCTGCGGAGGTGCGCTCCGTCACTGATCGCCGCGCCAGCGACGATAGGCGGCGATCCACTCGGCGCCCTCGGGCGGCGGCTTCGGCAGCGGCACGTCGACGATCGCGATGCGCTGGGAGTGCCGGCCTCGCTGGCAGACCGCGACGATGTCCTGGGCGTCGTTGAGCTCCACCTCGGTGACCTGCACCGCGACGCCAAGCACCTCCGTCTCGAAGGGCACGGCGAGGTTGTCTTCGAGCATCGTGTAGAAGCCCATGCGCTGCTCGTCCTCGTCGTAGGCGTCGACGGTCGCCTCTTCGATGAGCTGGCGCAGCCGCGCGGCGCCTGGCTCCGACGACTTCGCGGCGCGAGCGGGGATGGGAGGGGAGGCGGGCTTCTTCGGGGTGGTGACGGGCTTCGGGGGCGTGGCTGCGCGACGGGTGGCCATCGGGGATCTCCTCGCGGGATCGTACCCGATGGCGCCGGCGCGACGGCTGAATACCAGCCCTGGTTTTCGCGAATACCAGCCCTGGTTTTCATGTCAGCGCGGCGGCGTGGCCTGCGAATCACGGAGGATCTCATGCTCGGTACCACCGAAGCGGAAGAGTTCCTGCGACAGCAACGCAGGGAAGGCGTCCTGCTGGTACTGCCGACCGTGGTGCGGATCGCGGAGAGCCGACTCTCACGCCCCGTCACCGAGGCCGAGCGGGAGACGCTGCTCAAGAAGATCCACACCGACGGCACGGAGGCCGTGGGCGACGCGCTGGTCTCGCTCGACCCCGACGCCCTCGCCAGCTGGCTCACTGCCCCCTCGCGGCTGACCCGCAGCCCTTCCCCCTTCCTCTCGCCCCGACGCTACACTGCGCCCCGCGATGACCGATCGCGCCATCCTCCACGTCGACATGGACGCCTTCTACGCGTCCGTCGAGCAGCGCGACGACCCCTCCCTCCGCGGGCGCCCGGTGATCGTCGGCGGCCGCCACCGCGGCGTGGTGCTCGCCGCCAGCTACGAGGTGCGACCCTTCGGCGTCCGCAGCGCGATGCCCATGGCCCACGCGCTGCGCCTCGCACCCCACGACGTCGTCGTGGTGCGCCCTCGCTTCGACGCCTATGTCGCCGCGAGCGAGCGCCTCCACGAGATCTTCTCCTCGGTCACCGACCTCATCGAGCCGCTCTCGCTCGACGAGGCCTTCCTCGACGTGACCGGCTCCCGCGCCCTCTTCGGCGAGCCCGAGGCCATCGCCAGCACGCTCCGTCAGCGCATCCGCGACGAGCTCCACCTCCCCGCCTCGGCGGGCGTCGCCCCGGTGAAGTTCGTGGCCAAGATCGGCTCCGACCTCGCCAAGCCCGACGGCCTCCGCGTGGTGCGACCCGGCGAGGCCCGTCGCTTCCTCGCGCCGCTCTCCGTCGCACGCCTCTGGGGCGTCGGCCCGGCCACCCACCAACGCCTCGCCGCGCTGGGACTCGAGACCATCGACGACATCGCCCGCCGAGACCGCGACGAGCTGGTGCGCTCGCTCGGTCCGCTGGGGGCGCACCTGCACGACCTCTCCCATGGCATCGACCCGCGGCCCGTCACCCCCGACCGCGACGCCAAAAGCATCGGCGCAGAAGACACCTTCGGCGAGGACCTCTCCACCCGCGCCGAGCTCCTCCCCCACCTGCACGCCCAGGCGCTGCGCGTGGCGCGCCGGCTGCGTCGCTCCGGCCGGGTCGCCCGCGGGGTCGTGCTCAAGCTCAAGACCCACGACTTCGAGCTGCGCACCCGGCGCACCACCCTGCGCGCGGCCACCGACGACGGCCAGACCCTCTACGACGCCGTGTCGGGGCTGCTCGCCCGTGAGGACGAGCTCGGCGCCCTGGTCCCGATGAGGCTCGCGGGGGTGAGCGCTGTGCTGCTCGAAGCGCCGACGGTGCAGCCCGGACTCTTCGACGCCGACGCGCGTCGGGCCACGAAGCTCAACGGTGCGCTCGACGCCATCGCCAACCGCTTCGGCGTAGGGGCCGTCCGCCCCGCCGACGTGCTCGACACCGACCGGGGAACCCTCCGCGACGAGGTGCTCCGCCGCGACCGCTGAAGCCGCGGGCACCGCCATCCAATGGGTTGACAAGCCCCCGCGCCATGGTGCTAACTCCGCCTCCCTCATCACACCCGGTGAGAGGTGGTGCGGTAGCCAAGTGGCCAGGCAACGGTTTGCAAAACCGTGATACGTGGGTTCAAATCCCATCCGCACCTCAACCCCCGACGCCGAGCCTCGCCGCCCTCCGCGGCCTGACCCTCGGCGCCACGGCCGGCGCCCTCTCCGCCCTCGCGGACGTCGCCAGCACCATCCTCTGGCTCGCGCCCGGCCGGGACCAGGCTCGCCTCGTCGCCGTGCTCCTCCCGCTCGGCGCCTCGCTCGGAGCCCTCGTCGGCGCCTCGGCCCTCCTCGCCGACGCCCTCCTCGCCCGAGCGCTCCCCCGCCCTCTCCCTCGCCACGCCGCCCTCTCGGCGCTCCCGCTCTCCCTCATCGCGTGGCTCCTCTTCACCGGCGGTCGCATGCGCCGCCTCCCCGCCCAGTGGCTCCTGCGCCCGCTCGCCGCGCTCGCCCTCGTCGCCGCCGCGGCCCTCGGGCTTACCCTCCTCCGTAAGCTCACCGCCGCCCTCCGGGCGCGCTCCCTCCGCGTCCGCCTCCTCGGCGCCGCCCTCTTCGTCGCGGCCGCGCAGCTACTCCACGGCCTCGACCACCGCGTGCTCCCTCGCCTCTACGAGTACCTCCACGCCACGCTCGGCGCGCTCACCCTCCTGGCCTTCGCCTGCGCCGCCTCGCTCTTCGCCCGACCCCGGCCCTCGCGCCCCGCCGTCGCCCTCGCCGTCCTCGCCGTCGCGCTCTCCCCGTGGGCCTTCACCCGCCTGGACGCCTGGCCCAACGTCCGCGCCGAGGTCTTCGGCGTCCACGCGCCCTTCGTGCGGCACCTCGCGCTCGCGCTCACCGCCCTGCGCCCCGCCCCGGTCGCCCGGCCCTACGCCCCGCCCCCGGTCGACCCCTCGGCGGGCGTCGACCGCAGCGCGCTCCCCCGCTGGGAGGGCGCCCACGTGCTGCTGGTCACCGTCGACGCCATGCGCGCAGACCGCCTCGGACGGGTGGTCGACGGCCGCTCGCTCACCCCCACCCTCGACGCCCTCGCCGCCCGAGGAACCGTCTTCTCCCGCACCTACACCCAGGCCCCGCACTCCAGCTACTCGCTCTCGTCACTGCATACGGGCGAGTACCTCCATGAGACGGTTCCGCTGGGGCAGCGGCAACCCCTTACCACCATGGCGGAGAGCTTCGGCCGCGCGGGATACGCCACCGCGGCGGTGTTCACCCGCGGGGTCTTCTTCACCGAGGGCGAGCGCCTCACCCCCTACCGCGACCGCGACCTGGGCTTCACCCGCGCCGACCACGTCGACCGCGACGCCCGCGGCCAGGCCGACGCGCTCGTGCGCGAACTCGACGACATCGTGCGCCGTGGAGAGCCCCCCTCCCTCGCCTGGGTGCACTTCTTCGACGCCCACGCCCCCTACCAGGGCAGAGGCTCCACCCCCGAGGAGCAGTACGACGACGGCATCCGGCACATCGACGCCGCCCTCTCCACGGCGCTCGACCACGCCCGCTCCGTGCTCCGCCGCCCGCTCATCGTCGCCGTCACCGCCGACCACGGCGAGGAGTTCGGCGAGCACGGCGGCGTCTACCACGGCTCCACCCTCTACGAAGAGCAGGTGCGCGTCCCGCTCATCATCGCCGCGCCGGGGATGTCCCCCCGGGTCGTCACCCAGCCCGCCCAGCTCATCGACGTCGCCCCCACCCTCCTCGGCCTCGCCGGTCTCACGCCCCCCGCCTCCATGCGAGGCACCGACCTCCGGCCCTGGATGCTCCCTTCGCCCCCCTCCGCGCCGCGCACGGTGTTCGCGTCGGTGAACACCCGGGTGATGGTTGTGCGCCTCCCCTTCAAGCTCATCGCCGACCTCACCTTCGGCGTCGAGGAACTCTACGACCTCACCCGCGACCCCACCGAGCGCCGCAACCTCGCCGAGGCCCTCCGCTCCGAGCGCTCCTCCCTCCGCGCCTCCCTCGACGCCTGGCTCGCCGCCCTCGCGGCCGAGTCCGGCGGAGGCGCGGCCCTCGCCCGGGGACGCCTCGGCGACCGCACCGTCGCCCGCGACCTGCTCGCCCTCGCCAGCGACCGCTCCCGCCCCTCGGACACCCGCGCCGAGGCGGTCACCCTCCTCGCCCGCTTCGCCGACCCCTCGCTCATCTCCTCGCTCGCCCCGCTGCTGCGCGACGCCTCCCCCGACGTGCGCGCCGAGGCCGCCATCGCCCTCGGCCGGGCCGGCGACCGCCGCGCTCGACCCGCCCTCGTCGACCTGCTCTCCAGCGATCCCCCCGCGCGACGGTGGAGGGCCGCCCTCTCCCTCGACGGCGACCCCCGCGCCACCGAGGCCCTCACCGAGGCCCTCTGGAGCGACGACGAGCCCATCGCCCTCGACGCCGTCCGCGCCCTCGGAGCCATCCGCGACGGAGCCGCCTTCGAGGCCCTTGTCGCCCGCCTCCCCGACGACCACGTGCGCTACCGGGCCGTGCTCGCCCTCGGAGCCGGCCGTGACCCCCGCGCCCTCGCTTTACTCCATGAGATATGGCGCACCGATCCGACCGACGACGTGCGCTCCAACGCAGTGGCCGCCCTCGGGATGCTCGGCGATCGAAGGGCTGTCCCATGGCTTGTCGAGGCGATCGGGCTGGAGCGCGCCGAGCGCTACGCCGCCGAGTCCCTCGGGGCGCTCGGGGCGGTGGGCCATGATGTCGCAGGGTGGGACGCCCGGGGCGCCACCGCCGACGGGGTGAGCTGGGAGCGCTGCGAGGCCCACGAAGACACCCTCGGCTGGCGCCTGCTGCGGGCGCACGGCTGCGTGAGCGCGAGCGCGCACCCCGAGGTGATTGCGCGCACCCGCTGGTCGGGCGAGGCGATGGTGGTGCTGCGCGCCCGACGAGAGGGAGCCGGCGACGCCGTGGGCGCCTCCCTGCTGATCGACGGCCGGAGGGTCGCCCGCTGGACCCTCTCTCCAGGGTGGGACGAGGTGCGGCTGGCGGTCGGCCCCCTGAGCGCTGGCGCACACCCTGTGGTGATCTTGTTGGACAACCCCAGCGCCCGAGCCCGCGTCGACCACCTCCTTCTGCTACCGCGGCGCTAGACCCGGAACCCCCCGGGGGCCTACAAGCGCCGACGATGGCCCAGACGGCGACGATGTTCCATTTCCAGATCGAGCTCTCGGACGTCGACCGCAGCGTCTACGAGACCCTCGACCTGCGGGTCGCGCGGCACCCCTCCGAGTCGATGCGCTACATGCTCACCCGCACCCTCGCGTACTCCCTCGAGTACGAGGAGGGCATCGCGTTCAGCAAGGGCGGCCTCTCCTCCGACGACGAGCCCCCCATCGCCATCCGCGACCTCACGGGCCTGCTCCTCGCCTGGATCGACATCGGAGCCCCCTCCGCCGAGCGCCTCCACAAGGCCGCCAAGGCCGCGCCTCGCGTGGCCCTCTACACCCACACCGACCTCGGGCTGCTGCGCCGCGAGGCCGGGTCGAGGGCGATCCATCGGGTGGAGGACATCGCCGTGTGGAGGGTGGAGGGGAGCTTCCTGGATGCGCTGGAGGCGAAGGTCGATCGCCACACGAAGCTGGGGCTGCTCCGCACCGACGGGGCGCTCTACGCCACCCTCGGAGACAAGACCCTGGAGGGGACCCTCACCCGCTGCTCGCTGGTCGACGCCGCGGATTGAGGGTAGGGTCGAAGGGGGGTTGCGCTCAGCTCGCGAGCGCGGGCTGAAGATCGGCGAGCGTGCGCTGGAGCTTCTTGCGGGCGCGCGCCTCGAGCTGGCGGGTGCGCTCCCGGGAGACGCCCAGCCTGCGGCCGAGCTCCGCGAGGGAGAGCTCCTCGTCGGCCATCATCCGCTGCTCGACGATGAAGCGCTCGCGGGCGTCGAGGGTGCACACCGCGGCGCGCACCCGCCCGTCGACCAGGTTGGCGCGAACCCTCGCGTCGTAGACCTCGTCCTGCGGGGCGCTGTGATCTTCGAGCAGCTCTAGGCCGGTGGTCTTGCCGTCCTCGTGCAGCGGGGCGTCGAGGGAGACGTCGCGCACGTCGAGGCGCTGTAGCATCTCCGCCACACGGTCGCGGGTCGTGTGCATTTGTGCCGCAAGGGTGTCGAGGGCCTCCTCCTCGCCGGAGCTCATCGAGGCCATGCGGGCCCGCTCGCGGCGCAGGCGGAAGAACATCTTCGAGCGCAGCGGGCCGCTGCCCGAGCCCACCAGCGACCACGCGCGGATCACCGCGTTGAGGATGTACGCGCGGATCCAGAAGGCCGCGTAGGTGACGAAGCGCGTGCCCTTCTCGGGGTCGAACTTCTTCACCGCGGTGAGCAAACCCACGCTGCCCTCGGCGATGAGGTCGGCCAGTCGGACGTCGTAGCGGCGATACGAGATCGCGATCGCCACCACGTAGCGGAGGTTGGCGCAGACGAGGGCCTCGGAGGCCGCCGCGTCGTCGTGGTCGCGCACCTTCACGGCGAGATCGTGCTCGGCCTCCCGCGATAGGGTGGGGAGGTCTTTGACGCACGCGATGTACCTCTCGAGTGCCTGGTCGTTGTCGTGTGTCATGGCGCTGCAGATCCCTTCTCCAACGAGTTACGGCTCGCTTCGTGGGAGCAGCCCATTGCACGCCTCGGGCCGACGTCTCCGGGGCCCTCGCGGCTCCCTTGCCGCGCTCCAGCTCGACCGCAGCGAGGTCTGATCGAAGGTGAGGAGGCGGTGGGCTTGAACGCCCGGAGGGGCGGTGGTATCAACCGCGCCCTCGCGTGTCGGGCGATGTTGTCCGCGCCGCGAGAATCCACACCTCCCGATGGCGTGGCGTGCTCCCTCTCTTAGGGGGATTGCTCCACGGCGATGCGTGAACGGGTGCCCGGAGAATCCCGGGTCTCGCGCAGCGGTCGGGCAGGGAGGCACCAACCCAAATGCCTTGAGGAGTCTTACGACCATGACGATGGAAGTCACGATGCCCGCCCCGGGCGAAGCCCCCCTCCCGGTCCGCGCGCTGCTCGAAGCCGGCGTGCACTTCGGCCACCAGACCAAGCGCTGGAACCCGAAGATGCGCCAGTACATCTACGGCGCCCGCAACGGCATCCACATCATCGACCTCGACCAGACGGCGCGGCTCTTCACGCGCGCCTACAACTTCATCAGCGACGTCGTCGGCAAGGGCGGCCACGTGCTCTTCGTCGGCACCAAGCGCCAGGCGCAGGAGATCGTCCAGGAGGAGGCCGCCCGCGCCGGGATGCACTTCGTCACCAACCGCTGGCTCGGCGGCACCCTCACCAACTTCCGCACGATCCGCACGGGCATCGCCCGCCTGCGCGACATCGAGAAGATGAAGGAGGACGGCACCTACGAGAACCTCCCCAAGAAGGAGACGCTCATGCTCGAGAAGGAGCGCATCCGCCTCGAGGAGTACATCGGCGGCATCAAGAACATGAACGGCCTCCCCGGCGCCGTGTTCCTGATCGACCCGGCGCTGGAAGACATCGCGGTGAAGGAAGCCAAGAAGCTCGGCATCCCGCTGGTGGCCATCACGGACACCAACTGCGACCCCGACCAGATCAACTTCCCGATCCCGGGCAACGACGACGCGATCCGCGCGATCAAGCTCGTCACCGCCCGCATCGCCGACGCCTGCATCGAAGGCGTCCAGAAGCGCCGCGACGTCCCCGGCGGTGAGCACCGCGGCGGCCGCGACCAGGACCTCTCTCCCCGCGAGCGCGACCGCGAGCGCGGCCGTGAGCGCGGTCCGGGCGGCGGCGGTGGCGGTCGTGGCCCCGGCGGCGGCGGTCGCGGCCCCGGCGGCGGTCGTGGCCCCGGCGGCAACGCCCCCCCGCGCGGCCCCGGCGGCTCCGGCCCCGGCTGGCCCACGGCCCACGGCGGCCAGAGCGCTGCTCCGGCCGCGGCCCCCGCTCCCGGCCCGATCGTGGAGAAGGTCGGCCCCCGCGGGACGTCCTCGCACGGCGGCAGCGAGCCCTCGGGCACCTGATCCGCGATCCGTCGCGGTGACCCCGAAGCCACCTGAGCGCGCGCGAGTCGTGCGCCGGGTGGCCGTCTCCGCCCCAGATTTTACACTCACCTGTATTTGTTCCGCTCCCCTCGAGAGCCCGTAGAGACGGACTCCAAGGTGCGCGGGCCCAGAAATCCCAGCAAAGACTTCAAAGAGGCGAATCGATGGCCGCAATCACCGCAGCGATGGTCAAGGAACTCCGTGAGCGCACCCAGTCCGGCATGTCGGACTGCAAGAACGCGCTCGTGCAGGCCGAGGGGGACATGGCGAAGGCCGTGGAGATCCTCCAGAAGATGGGCAAGGCGAAGGGCGACAAGGCCGCGGGCAAGGTCGCCGCGGAGGGCTCCGTCACGGCGCGCGTCAACGGCCACGTGGGCGTGGTCGTCGAGCTCAACTGCCAGACCGACTTCGTGGCCCGCGGCGAGGAGTTCAAGGCCGCGCTGCGCGACCTGTCGCACGCCGCCATCGAGCACAAGCCCACCGACAAGGCGGCGCTCGAGGCCATCGCGTTCTCGGGCATGACCTTCAAGGAGCGTATCGAGGGCCTCACGGTGCGCTCGGGCGAGAAGCACGACGTCCGCCGCGTGGCGGTCATCGAGGGCGGCGAGGGCTCGCACCTGCACACCTACGTGCACTCCAACGACCGCATCGCGGTGCTCGCGGAGATCGCCAGCTCCGACCCGAAGAACGCCAAGGTCATCGAGTTCGCCGACGACATCTGCCTGCAGGTGGCGTCGATGAACCCGAAGTACCTCGACCGCGCCGACGTGCCGGCGGCCGACATCGCCAAGCAGCGCGAGATCTTCTCCGCGCTGATGGACAAGGAGGACGCCGAGGCCGCCGCGGCGCCGGTGGACTTCCTCGCGCGCATCCAGGCGATCATCACCGAGGTGGCCGCCGAGGAGGGCCGCGCGCTCGGCGACATGGACGCCGAGGTGAAGGCCCACCTGGAGAAGTCCGAGAAGGACCGCGCCACCCTCGAGGGCTTCAAGAAGGCCGCCGAGAAGGCGAAGGGGCGCGCGCCCGCCGCCAAGGAGAAGATCCTCGACGGCAAGGTCGCCAAGTGGCTCACGGAGATCGTGCTGCTCGACCAGAACTCCGTGAAGGAGAACAACACCCCGATCAGCAAGGTGATGGCGAACGTCGCGAAGGAAGTGGCCGGGACGAAGATCGTCCGCTTCGTGCGCTTCGAGGTCGGCGAAGGCATCGAGAAGGCCGCCGCCAAGGACTTCGCCACGGAGGTCGCCGAGATGGCGGCCGCCAGCGCCAAGGCCTGATTCTCCCTATTCCCCGATGCGCCCCACCGCGGCGAGGCCCTGGTCCTCTAGCCTCCTGCGGTGGGTGGCGCTGCTCCTCGCCGTCGACTTCGCGGCCTTCCTGGTCGCGCTCTCCTTTACCCTCCAAGGTATCTTCGCGCTGACCCTCGTGGGCGCCCTCGCCTTGTGGGCGGCGCTCTCGCTCCTCGCGGTGTGCGGGCTCTACCTCGACGCCGCCCGGGGGGGCGACCCCGGGCCGCTCCTCAAGGGCCAGCGCCGGCCGTGGCTGCAGCCCCTGTTCTGGCCCTTCCGGGTGGTCAGCTACGTGGTCTTCGCGGGCGCCCGGTGGTGGCGCCGCGCGACGGTGGTCGACCAGGTGACCCCGGGGCTCTTCCTGGGCCCTCGGCTGTTTCCCTGGGAGGTCGAGGCGCTTCGCTCGCGCGGCGTCACCGTGGTGATCGACCTGGCCAGCGAGCTGCCCACGGCGGCGCCCTTCGCGAGGGCTCCCTTCGAGCGCTACGGGGTCCCGACGCTGGACCGTGGCGCCCCCCCGGCGGCGGTCTTCGACGAGGCCGTGCGCTGGACGGCCGCGAAGGTCGCCTCGGGAGCGTCGGTGTACGTGCACTGCGCCTTCGGGCGGGGGCGAAGCGCGACGCTGGCGGCGGCGGTGCTCATCGCCCTCGGGCGGGCGAAAAGCGCCGCGGAGGCGCTGGCGATGGTGTCCGCGGCGAGGCCCTCGGTGAGCGTGAAGGGCGAGCAGCTCACGGCGCTGGAGGGCTTCGTGACGCGGCGAAACGGGGCGCCGTAGCGCACTCGCGGGGGGGTACTTCTTACGGGGAGCGCGCGGCGGTATACCGCTCCCACGATGGCACGAACGAGCGATGGCTACAGGGTCTGGACCGCGGCGGTCGTGCTGTCGGCGCTGGGGTGCGCGGCAGATCCGCCGTCGGCCTTCGACGAGGCGGCGGCGGAGACGGGCCTCGACGGGACGCTCACGATGCTGCCCGACGAGGTGCGCATCCAGCAGGGCGGTCCGCGCGTCGCCGCGGGGGCCTCGACGGAGGTGTGGTCGGTCACCAACCGGTGGAGCGACACGGACACCGCCGCCGCGCGCGCCGCGGGCGTCGCGTGGCCCGCGGGCTCCGGGCTCGACTGGGAGCAGAAGTACGAGCGCTGGCTCAACTCCTTCCGCCGCGTGGCGCGCGAGGGGGGCTACGGCCACACGATCCAGGTGCCGACGCCCTACGGCGACCGGGTGATCGGCGCTCCGACGCTGGAGTGCGCCGAGGTGGCGGTCTTCCTCCGCGTCTCCTTCGCGAGCTTCTACCACCTGCCGTTCTACCTCCAGGGCTGGGACTCCCAAGGGCGGCAGGTGCTCTACGCCGGCCACTTCGGCTTCGTGAACCGCACGGGCCAGCGCGTCGCCCGCTTCCCGCTCTTCCGCAGCCAGTACCGCGACCACGAGACCACCTGGCGCGCCGGCGCCGCGTGGCCGAAGGACGCCACGCTCCGGAACTACCACCTCGGCGACGACGACACGGTGCCGTGGCTCCCCTCGACGGGGGCTCGGGCGCCGGGGGCGGGCGCCTACTTCGACGAGATGTTCCTCAACAAGCGCGTCGGGTACTTCATGCGCCTGGTGCTGCTCTACTTCGGGAGCACCAACCTCGCCGACGGGGCCAACATGTTCCATGTGCGCCCGGAGGCGGTCTCGCCCGGCGACGTGCTGCTGGAGCGCTGGCAGCGCACGGGCATCGGGCACACCATCCCCGTGGTGCGGGTGAGCGAGCCCATGACCGGCCGCTTCGCGGTGGACGTGATCTCCGGCTCGATGCCTCGTCGGCAGCCGGTGTGGGACGATCCCGCGAGCGCCCGGCGGTACTTCACCCTCGCGTACACGGGCGGCGAGGGCCAGACCTCCGAGGGCGTGGCCTACGCGGCGCTGGGCGGCGGGCTCCGCCGGTGGCGCACCGCGGCCCTGCGCGACGGCCAGTGGATGAACGAGGTGTCCACCCGCGACCGCGACGAGGCCCTCGACGAGGCCGACCTCGCGGGCATCTCGGCGAGGCCCACGCGCTTCGGAGAGCTGCTGGTGGTGCCCAGCCTGGAAGACCGGCGCAACGCGGCGCTCGGGCAGATCCGCTCGGCCCGCCAGCACCTGCGGATGTACCCCGCGAGCTGCTCGGCGAGGGCCCGCCGCGAAGACGCCTTCGAGGACCTCTATCGCATCGAGGAGGAGGCCGGCCGCTCGCGGGCGCAGACCGACGGCACCCACCGCATGCTGGAGGACTGGGTCTTCAGCGAGCTCACCTACGACCGCTCCCGCACCTGCTGCTGGAACAGCAGCACCGCGGCGATGGCCGAGGTGATCCTCGACTACGCGGAGACCGAGCAGCGCAGCAACGCGGCCATGGGGATGTGCGCGGCGCCGACGGTGTTCCGCGCGGAGGGCGCCTCGGCGACCAGCGACGGATACCGCCGGTGGCGCGAGCACGCCGCGACGATGGGCCGCGGCGCCGACTGGCGCATGTGGAGCGAGGACGAGCCCTGCACGGCGCGCGGCAACACCGACGACGTGCCCAGCGGGCGCGGTCCGACCTTCACCTGCCGCTAGCGCGGAGCACCCCGTTGAGACGGCTCTCCTCGGCCGACGAGGGCTGTCGGGTCTAACCCTTGCCGCACACCGCGACGACCTGGCGCAGGTCGGTCTGGCCGTCGAGGGCCTTCTCGATGCCGTCCTGTAGCAGCGTGGTCATGCCACCCCTCACGGCGAGCGAGCGCAGCTCGGTGATGTTCGCCTTGCGCTGGATCGCCCTGCGCAGCGCGTCGTCCACCACCAGGAACTCGTGCAGCCCGATGCGGCCCTTGTAGCCCGTCTGCCCGCAGGCGCCGCAACCGCGCGCTCGCACCAGCGTGGCGCCCGGGTCGTCTCGCAGCGCCTGGATCTTCGGGTTCGGACCGCCGTACCAGCGCTCCAGCTCGTCCACCTCCCGGGGCTCCGGGTGGTAGTGCTCCACGCACTTCGGGCACATCCCGCGGACGAGCCGCTGGGCGAGCACCCCGACGAGCGCGTCGCCGAAGGAGAAGGGGTCGACGCCCATGTCGATGAGCCGGGTGATGGTCTCAGGCGCGCTGTTGGTGTGCAGCGTCGAGAACACGAGGTGACCCGTGAGCGAGGCCTCGACGGCGACGCTGGCGGTCTCCTCGTCGCGCATCTCCCCGACCATGATGACGTCCGGGTCGGCGCGCAGAAACGACCGCAGCGCCGCGGCGAAGGTGAGCCCGATGCGAGGGTGAACCTGCACCTGCCGAAGGCCCGCCTGGGTGATCTCCACCGGGTCTTCAGCGGTCCAGATCTTCACGTCGGGCGTGTTGATCGACCCGAGGAGCGAGTGCAGCGTGGTGGTCTTGCCCGAGCCCGTCGGGCCCACGCAAAGGATCAGCCCGTGCGGCTGCACCACCGCCTCCTTCACCGCCGCGAGGTTGCGCTCGCTGAAGCCCAGGCGGGCGACGGGCAGCGGCTTGGACGACGCGAGCACGCGCATCACCACGTCCTCGTTGCCGTTGACCGTGGGGATCGTCGCCACCCGCAGCTCGACCAGCTTGTCGTGGAAATGGAAGCGGATCTTCCCGTCCTGCGGCTTGCGCCGCTCGGAGATGTCCAGGCTGGCCATCACCTTGATGCGCCCCACGAGCGAGCTCCGCACCGAGGCCGGAAGCTCCTGGAACACGGTGCAGTCTCCGTCGATGCGGAAGCGCACCATCACCCCGCGCTCGTCGCCGTAGGGCTCGATGTGGATGTCCGACGCCCCGCGCCGGCAGGCGTCGCCGATCACCTGGTTCACCAGCTTGATGACCGCGCTGTCCTCGGCCGCCTCGTCGCCCTCGCTCGCCCCCTCGACGCTGCTCGCCCGCGACTCGCTCGCGAGCTGCGCCAGGATCTTCTTGAACTCCCCGTCGCCCTTGTCGACGTTTCCCAGCGCCGCCGCGACGAAGCGCCTGAGCTGCGTCGGGGTCGAGAGCACCTCCTGCACGCGGCGCTTCAGGTGCAGCCGCACGCAGTCGATGCCGTCGGTGTTGAGCGGGTCGGCGAGCGCCAGCGTGACGGTGCGGTCGGTGAGCGCGAGCGGCAGCATCAGGTGCTTCTCGAGCAGCTCCCGCGGCACGGACTTCACCGCCGCCGGGTCGATGGTCATCTGGTCGAGGTCGACGAAGGGCACCGTGAACTTCTCCGCCAGCGCCAGCGCGAGGTCGGCCTCGGTGATGGTCCCGAGCGCCACCAGCACCTCGCCGAGCTTGCGCCCCTGCCGGCGCTTCTGCTCCGCCAGCGCGACCTGGATGTCCTCCTCCGTCGCGAGCCCGGCCTCCACCAGCACCTCGCCGATGCGCATCCGGCTGCGCTTCTGCAGCTCCACCGCCTGCGCGATGGCGTCCTGGGAGAGCCCGCGCTGCTCGACGAGGATCTGCCCGAGCGGCAGCGCGCGGTCCATCGCCTGCGCCTCGAGGCCGCGCGCCAGGGGCTCCGGGGAGAGCACGCCCTTGCGCATCATGATCGCCCCGATGGGCTCGACCAGCTCCCTCGCGTTGACGCCGTGGTGATAGAACCAGATCTCCCCGTAGGGCCCCTCCTCCGAGCCGGCGCCGAAGAAGCCCAGCGGGTGGGTGAGCGCCGCGGGGTCGACCCGCACCTCGAAGCTCCTCCCCCCGTTGGCGTGCACCCGCATCAGCTGCGTGGCGCGCCGGGCGATCGGGCTCTCCGGGGCCCCGTGCTCCCGGTGGAAGCCCACCCACGCCACGCCCTCCGCGGCGAACATCCGGGCGGCGCCGCGGTCAGCCGTCTCGAGGCGATGGTCGATGGCGTTCGGCGCGAAGGCCTGCATCTGTCCGGTCGACAGCTCGCCTCGAATCGTCGCCAGGGTGACCGTCACCTTCGCGGCGTGGGCGTGAGCTTCTCCAGGGCGATCTCCGAGCATGGGACGTCTCCTCCGGCGGGGCGAAGAACGCGCCTCCGCTCTCACACCCCTCCAAGAACGGACGCTGCGAAGATCTCAGTAGGGTGCGCGGGAAGAATTTCCCGCATATGTAGCCCCAGGGCGCACCCCTCGCGGATCAGGCCTGCGCGGGTGGGTCGTCGCGGGCAGGCTCAGTCTCTCACGGGCTCGTCGAGCCTGAGCCTCGGAGAGCCGAGGAAGAAGCGCTCCCGCTGGTCGTCCGCCAGCAGCTCGGCGGCGGGGCGGCCGTGTATCGTCGTCGCCACGATCACCGACGACCGCTCGACCCGCTCGATGGGGTTCACGTTGCCCTGGATCACGGTGTTGAGCAGCGTGTCGTCGAAGCAGTGCGTCGCGGCGATCACGACGTGGAGGGTCGCGTGCTCCAGGGGGATCGCGCCGGACTTGGTGAGCGCGTCGAGGAGGTCGAAGGCCCTGGCCCGCTCGACCTTCTGGTCGTCCGGGACGAGGCTCGTCCGGGCGGGCTCGGCCAGCAGCGACCTCTGCGAGCTGCGGCTCCAGACCTCGCCGACGCCGAGGATCGTGGGGCGCAGCGCGCCGTCGTCGTCGAGCGCCTCGAACTTCCGGTCGAGCGCGGCCGGGATGCGGGTGTAGTCCTGCGGGTCCTCGTCGCCTCGCGCGCCCGCGTCGATCGTGGCCGCCTCGGCGGGCCTCGCGGGCGTCGGAGCCGGCGTCGGGGCCGGCGTCGGGGCCGGCGTCGGGGGCGTCGGGGGCGTCGGGGGCGGGGCGGCCCTGGGCGGGGCGACGGCCGCCTGCGGGGGCGGTGAGGGCGCGGCCATGCGCCCCGCGGCGACGGGCATCGCCGCTGGCGACGGGGGCGCGAAGCCTCCCATCACCGGAGGACCGGGGTAGGGCATGCCGCCCGGCGGGCCGAAGGGGGCCGCCGAGCCCGCGAGATCGAGCATCGCCGCGGACCTCGGGTACGGCGTGCGGTCGGCCTCCGCCAACCGGAGGGCCTCCCGCTCCTGCGCCGCCTCGAGCTCCCGCTGCTTCGCCTCGCCGATCACCGCGTGCATCCGGGCGACGTACTCGCCGACGCGCGCCAGCTTCTGCGCGGGCTCCGCCTCCTCGGGGCCGTCGTAGGAGAGCAGGTCGCTCGGGAGCTGGTGCTCCATGAAGAGCGCGAGGAGGTCCTGCGTCAGCTTGATCTCCTTGGTGAGGCTGTCGGGCGGGAGCTTGAGCAGCCGCTCGAGCTGCGGCTTGATCTGCACCACGCACACGCCGAACAGGGTGCTCTCCAGCTGCATCCCCCGGAACGCCTTCGCGAAGCGCTGCTGCTCCGGGGACAGCGACGCGATGGCGTCGCGGAACTCCTTCGGCGTCGGGATCTGCTCCAGCATCAGCGGGATGCTGAGCACGTCCTTGTTCTGCACGATGATGCCGAAGCGGGGGTCGAAGCTGTCCGCCGAGGTGATCCTGCCGACCAGGAGCAGGAAGCTGCTGAACTGCCGCGCCCTGGCCACCAGGGAGAGCGAGAGGTCGGTGCGCCCGGAGAACTGGTGCGCCACCCACCCGTGGAGGTAGCGCTCTCCGAGGAAGGACACCCGCGTCGAGGCGTCGAGCGCGAAGCTCATGGGCCGGGTCGCGTCCCTCCGGGACACGATCGTCGAGATGGCGTCGGGCATCGCGCGGCCGACGCGCGCCTCGATGCCGAGGGCCCCCTCGGGGTCGTGGTCGGGGCGGCGCACCGCGTACGAGAAGGCCTGCGGGCGGTACTCCGGCCTGAACAGCTTGCGGTGGTGGAAGGTCATGTACTCCGCGAACTCCGCGGGCGTCACCACCTTGCCGATCGCCGCGACGAGCTGCGCGCGGAGCATCCCCTCGATGAAGTCGACGCCCCCGGCGAAGTGCCGGCAGACGTCCTGCGCGTGCTTCAGCGTGACGAGGAGGCCCGCCTCGTGCGCGGTGATCACCGACCCGTCGTCGGGGAAGGCCGCGTCGAGGCTGGCGCGCTTCTCCGCGAGGCTGCGCCGCTCCTCGTCGAGGAAGGCGCCCAGGAACTCGACCGGCAGCGCCCCGTCCCCGCCGCCCTGGTCGAAGAGCGGAACCGCCGGGACGAACACCCCCGCGGCGTCGATCGCGGCGAGGTCGAGCCCGTGCTCGGCCTGCGCGGGGAAGACCTCCGAGAGGAAGTGCGACGCCACGGCCGCGCACCACGCCTGGACCGCGTCGAAGGCCTGGAGCGCCTCGTCGACCTGCCGGTTGCGGCGGGGCGTGTGGCAGTCGGGCCTCGCGCGGTCGACGGCGAAGGCCACCCGCCCGTCGTCGTCGAGCTGACGGAGCACCCAGGTGAGGTCGAGGTCGATCGGCGGGCGCGCCACGGAGCGCGGCCTCGGGGTCTGGTGGGTGGCGCTCTTGATCTCGACGCGCCCGCCTCGGGACGAGAGCTCGACGGGCTCGCTGGGGTCGGCGCCCTGGAAGGCGATGAGCTCGTGGCGGGCGTCGTAGCGCCAGATGTGCTCCGTGACCGTGGTGACGATCTTGTCCGTGCGGGTCGTCTTGCCGCCGAGGAAGGAGCGCACCTCGGTCACGTGCTCCTGTGCCGACTCCACCTTGCGGGTGACCTCGCGCACGTAGGAGCACTCCTCCTGCGCCCTCAGCCGCAGGGTGACCGAGCGCGTCGCCGCCCACCCGCGGAGCGTCGCGAGGCCTGCCTCGTCCAGCCCGAGGGTCTCCAGGGCGAGCATCAGCGAGGCCACCGAGGCGCGGCCGAGAAACTCCGCGAGGAGGTACTTGTCGTCGTAGGAGTGCGGCACGTCCGCGGGGGACCTCGGGTCGCGGGTGCGATCGAGGATCGCCCGCACCCTCGACAGGGCCGCGTTGATCCTGCCCAGAAACTCCTGCTCTTCGTACCTGTTCATCGGCATCGGCGTCCCCTCGGCTCCCTTCCCGGTCGGCGATGAGATGCCCGACGAGAGGGGAGCGTCAATCCGCCACTGGCGCCGGAGGCTCTTTACGGCCTGCGGTAACCTCCGCGCCCATGCCGCGCCGCACCCTGCTCTCCCTGCTGCTCGCGATCCCCGCCGCGTGCAGCGAGCTCCGTCGCTACCACTCCAGCGTGAGCTTTCAGCTCTCGACGGACGAGCCCTCGGCGGGCCAGGCCGTGGAGGTGCGCTTCCAGTACCTCGACGAGGCCCCGCCGGGGTCGTACTCCGTCGTGCTGCTGAGCATGGACACCCGCGCCGAGGTCGATCGGGCGGAGGTCACCGACGCGTCGAGCCGCCCGGTGCTCACGCCGCCCTCCCCCGGCGCCTACTCCGTCGAGTTTCGCAAGGACGGCCGGATGGTCGCGCACCGCCGCCTCACCGCGCGCTGAGCCCTACCAGGTGAAGCCCGTGGCGGTGACGCCGCTGCCGTCGCAGCTCGCCCTCACGCTGCAGTAGTGCTCGCGCATGTACGACCCGTCGTTGCAGCGCAGCGTGCCGCAGTGGGAGTCGCCGCAGCCGCCGGGCGGGGTCGTGTAGCAGCTCGGCCCGGAGCAGTACGCGGTGCCCTCGCAGAAGCCGCCGCCGCGGGTGATGCACGCGGGGCCGCCGACGGTGCCGATGGGGATGTTCCATCGCACCGGGCCGGGGGTGTCGCAGCTCGCGGTGGTGCAGCCCTCGTCGGTCATCCCGTCGCAGTCGTCGTCCATCATGTTGCTGCACACCTCGGTGGTGGGCAGGCGCGCGGTGCACCCGCTCCACGCCCCGCGGGCGCAGCGCTCGGTGCCCGCCCCGCACGCCGTCGAGCAGGCGCGGCTGAGCTCCTCGTCGACCACCCCGTCGCAGTCGTCGTCGACGTTGTTGCACAGCTCCATCGCGGCACCGGTGCGGGCGGGGTCGGCGTCGTCGCAGTCGGGGCCCATGCACCCGACGCCCTGGCCGTAGCCGTCGTTGTCGCCGTCGAGGCAGCAGGCGCCGCCGAGGGGGGCGCACACCGCCACGTCGGCGAGGGTCACGTCGCGCACGCACCGCAGCCTCCCCGGGCACACCGGCACGTCGGGGTTGCACCGCGGCAGGCAGGCGCGGGCGCCGCTCGACACCTGCACGCACACGCCGTCGGAGCCGCAGTCGTCGGCCCCGGTGCAGGCGCTGCAGACGGGGGTGCGCGCGCCGCTGTCGACGAAGAGCGGGGCGTCGACGGCGGCCGCGTCGCGGGGCGCATCGACCGCGGCGGGCGCGTCGACCGCGGCGGGCGCGTCGGCCACCGGGCGATCGAGCGCGGCGTCCAGGCCCGCGTCGGCGGGGATCTCGGGCGCATCGACGCCCGCGTCGGGCTTGGGGGTGAACGCGTTGGCGGCCTCGTCGGCGCACGCGGAGACGAGCAGGACGCACGGGAGGAGCCAGCGGTGCAGGTGCATGGCCGCGGAGGTTGCGCGAGGCGCGGCCGGTGTCAACGACGCCCTTCATTGACACACGCGAGCGAGCGGGGATGGACTCGGCGGATGGCGCTCGTGATCCGCGATCGAGAGTCGCTGGCCGCCTTCCTCAGCGAGCACGGCGGCTTCGAGGACGCGTCGGTCACGCTCGCCGAGCCCGTGGCGGTTGCGGGCGTCGTGCCCGACGAGGTGAGGCTGACGCTCGCCTATCAGACGCGCGGCGACTACCGCGCGGTTAGCACCCGGACGATGAGCGAGGTCGACCTCATCGGCTCCGGCGTCATCGAGTGGACCCTCACCGACGCGAGCCAGCACGCTCCCGGTCATTGCGTGGAGGAGATCGTGCTCCTCGACCTCGAGGGCGCGATCGGTCTGGAGGTCGACCTGCCCGGGCGCGTCCGATTGGTGTGCCGTGAGCTGACGGTGGGGTCGACGCGCTCGTGGGATGAGGTCGTGCCCCTCTGGCTGAGCCAGCAGGAGTGGTACGCCGAGGTCGCGCGGGACGCCGTGCCTTCACCCCGGGAGTGGGTGGAGGCGCTCGCGGCGCGTGGCTTCGCCGTCGCCTGGCATCTCTACGGAGGCGAACCGGTGGCACCCACGGAGGTACCGGCAGCCGACTACGAGGGCTGGTACCTCGGCCTGATCGACCGCGAGGGCGCGCTGCTGGGTGACTGCCAGCATCGGCGCGGGCTGTTCATTCGACTCGCGGTGGTCGTCGATGCCCGGCTGAGGCTGGCACTGGGCTCCGTCGGCGCCGAAGCGGATCTGTGGCGCGCGGCGAGTGCGATCCTCGACGCCTCGGACGAGGGGGAGGTGCGGTGCGGCAACGGAGCGTTCGCGCTGCACGAGTGGCGGAGCTACCTCCGCTCGGGGGAGCTGCCGCAGCGGTTCCGGCCGGCGTGACCGTGGGCGCCGTGGCTCCCGGGTGACGCGCGGAGCACCCCGCCTGCACTCTGACGACGCCGGGCCGGGTCGAGAGAACCCCTCAGCGCTCACCCTTTCCAGGTGCCAATGCGGCCGTCGCCGCGCCCTGAAGGACCTTCCCTTCTCCACATCTCGCGGCCTGGGGTACGGCGTGCGGCCTCTGTATCGTCGTGCAGCGCCTGACCCCAGGCAACATCAGGTGGTCACCTTCGCGCGACGCGAAGGTTGCAGGGGAAAGGCGCTGTCGCCGTCCTCGCA
>Ga0207969_100359_pt1 | contig 23037 bp, 15 predicted proteins | sample LakWasMet25_LOW6_2_FD_183869 | JGI IMG/M metagenome (GOLD analysis project Ga0207969, IMG submission 183869) | Freshwater sediment methanotrophic microbial communities from Lake Washington under simulated oxygen tension - Sediment Metagenome... | ecosystem: Environmental > Aquatic > Freshwater >... | reverse complement strand
GAGTGCCGGTGCGAGTCCTTCCCTTTATAGCGGAACCCAATGGCGATGCGCCAAGTGTGCCGAAATCGGAGGCGCAAAAAATATATAAATATGATTTCGTATATGTGGCATCAGGAGAGTCGCACAAGAACCATCGGCGATTAATTGAGGCATGGTGCCTGCTGGCTGAGGAAGGAGTGTTTCCCTCGCTATGCTTGACTTTGGATGACGCTCGCTTTGCTGCGGTATGTATAGGGATAGACGCGATGCGTCAACGATACGGATTAAAATTAACGAATGTAGGCGAGTTGCCCCACGAGGATATTTTGGCGCTCTATGGAAATGCGGGCGCATTGATTTACCCTTCGAACTTTGAATCGTTCGGGCTGCCACTGATCGAGGCACGCCAAGCCGGATTGTCGGTGCTGGCCGCAGAGCTCGATTATGTGCGTGATGTGCTTGATCCTGAGCAGACCTTCGATCCAGATTCGGCAGTTTCAATTGCGCGTGCCGTTAAACGTCATCTTGGCGTCGTTGAGACGCCTCTGAAAATATTAGATGCGACAAGTTTTTTAGATATGCTGCTTAGATTCAACTCGTAATGGCTGACGTCGACTGAAAATCTGTGGCGGCTGTTTGACGTTTTTTACCTCTGCTAAACCGGTTCGCGTAGTTTCGACTGAAATGTGGCGTGGGGGCAATAGATAGGGTCATGCATAAAATTTCAAGCTTTCAGCAGTCTCAATTTCCTGGTTTTATGCAGAGTTTCAATAATCCAGTTGGGATTAGCGGCGTTCGGCAATTTGCCAAAAAATAATACTCGTAAATCATAGCCATAAAAAATTGCTTTTCTCTTTCTGTCATGGGGTAAAATATTGGCTTTGTGGTCAGGCAGCGTCCCACCGTTGCTGTTCGCCAAAAAGCAAGGTAGTGCGTGGCTGATTGGCAAAAGACTTTTCGGGTTTTCATAAAAAATCAAACGCACCCTCGCCAGGCATTATGGCGGGGAGGCAGGTATTTCGGGCATATTAAATGATTTTAGTAACGGGCGGCGCCGGATTTATCGGTGCGAATTTTGTATTGGACTGGTTGGCGCAATCCGGCGAAACAGTCATTAATCTCGACGTACTCACCTATGCAGGCAACCGTGAGAACCTTGCCTCATTGGTTGGGGATGAACGGCATCTTTTCGTGCAGGGGGATATTGGTGATTCCGCCCTGGTGACCGGGTTACTCGCTCAGCATCAACCTCGTGCTATCATCAATTTTGCCGCCGAAAGCCATGTGGACCGGTCTATTCACGGTCCGGAAGACTTCATTCAGACCAACATCGTCGGTACTTTCCGGCTTTTGGAAGCGGTGCGGGCCTATTGGAGCGAGCTGCAAGGCGAAGCCAGGCAAAACTTTCGCTTCCTGCACGTTTCCACCGACGAAGTCTACGGTTCTCTCGCTAAAGACGAACCGGCCTTTACCGAAACTTACCGCTATGAGCCTAACAGCCCGTATTCGGCGAGCAAAGCCGCCAGCGACCATCTAGTGCGAGCCTATCATCATACCTATGGCTTGCCTGTGCTTACCACTAACTGCTCCAATAACTACGGTCCATACCACTTCCCGGAAAAACTCATCCCGCTGATGATCGTCAATGCGCTTGCGGGCAAACCACTGCCGGTATACGGCGATGGACAGCAAATCCGTGATTGGCTCTATGTCAAAGACCATTGCAGCGCTATTCGCCGGGTACTGGAAGCGGGCGAAGTCGGCGAGGTTTACAACATCGGCGGCTGGAATGAAAAACCCAACATCGACATCGTCCACATTGTTTGTGCGCTGCTTGACCAACTCCGCGCCCGAGAGGACGGTAAAAGCTATCGCGAACAGATTGCCTACGTTACGGATCGCCCCGGTCATGATCGTCGCTACGCGATTGACGCGAGCAAGATAGAACGCGAACTCGGCTGGAAGCCGGCTGAAACTTTCGATACCGGCATTCGCAAAACCGTTCAGTGGTATCTGGAAAACCAGAGCTGGGTAGCTAACGTTCAATCCGGCGCCTACCGCGAATGGGTCGAAAGAAATTACACAGGGCGTACAGCATGACAAATACCTTGGGAGTGTATTTGCCCGGCGTCGCGGCTCGCAGGATGCCGGGCAGGGATAGTTCGACATGAAGATTCTTCTGTTCGGTAAGGGGGGGCAAGTCGGTTGGGAGTTGCAACGCAGTCTTGCGCCTTTGGGCGAGCTGGTGGCGTTGTCTGCCGGCAGTCAAAATTTATGCGGCGACTTCACCGATCCGGAAGGTATCGCTCAAACTGTTCGCGCCGTTGCTCCGGACATCATCGTCAATGCCGCCGCGCATACCGCCGTCGATAAAGCCGAGAGCGAACCGGATTTGTCCCGCACCGTCAACGCATTAACTCCCGGCGTTTTAGCCCAAGAAGCCAAGCGTAGCGGAGCGTGGCTTGTTCATTACTCCACCGATTACGTGTTTGATGGCAGTGGCGACCAGCCGTGGCAGGAAACCGATCCTACCGGTCCTCTGGGTGTTTATGCTAAAACCAAGTTGGCAGGTGAGGAGGCTATTCGCGCTACAGGTTGCCGGCATCTCATTTTTCGTACCAGCTGGGTTTATGCCGCGCGCGGCGGCAATTTTGCCAAAACCATGCTACGGCTGGCGCGTGAGCGAGACAGCCTCGCTGTCATCGACGACCAGGTCGGCGCGCCTACCGGTGCCGACTTATTGGCGGATGTGACCGCTCACGCTATTCGCTCGGCCTTGCAGCGTCCTGATGTCAGCGGCGTGTATCATCTTGCGGCTGGCGGTGAAACCTCGTGGTACGATTATGCCGGATTTGTCATTGAGTTTGCTCGCCAAGCCGGCATCGACATCAAGGTTGCTCAGGAAGCTATTCAGCCCGTGCCTACCAGCGCATTCCCTTTGCCCGCCCCGCGTCCCAAAAATTCGCGCCTGGATACCCGCAAATTGCAAAACACCTTTGATTTGAGCCTGCCCCACTGGCAAAACGGCATTACCCGTATGCTTACCGAAATTCTTGAGAAGTCATTATGACCCAACGTAAAGGCATTATTCTGGCCGGAGGCTCCGGCACCCGGCTCTACCCCGTGACTAAAGTAGTTTCCAAGCAACTGCTGCCCATTTACGACAAGCCGATGATTTACTATCCACTTAGCACCCTGATGCTGGCGGGTATTCGCGATATCCTTATCATCTCCACGCCGCAAGATACGCCGCGCTTTGAGCAATTGCTCGGCGACGGCAGCGAATGGGGACTGAACCTGCAATACGCCGTGCAACCCAGCCCGGACGGTCTTGCTCAAGCTTTTATCATCGGCAAAGACTTTATTGGCAACGCGCCAAGCGCGCTGGTATTAGGAGACAATATTTTCTATGGCCATGACCTGCAAATTCAGCTTGAGCAAGCCATGGTGCGCAATCAAGGCGCGACCGTTTTCGCTTACCACGTGCAAGACCCCGAGCGATATGGCGTGGTCGCTTTCGACAAGCAGGGGCGCGCCACCAGCCTGGAAGAAAAGCCCGCACAACCCAAGAGTAATTATGCAGTCACCGGCCTGTATTTCTACGACAACCAGGTGGTCGATATTACCGCCGATCTTAAACCATCGGCTCGCGGCGAGCTGGAGATTACCGACCTGAACCGCATTTATCTTGAGCGGAACCAGCTCAATGTGGAAATTATGGGGCGAGGATATGCCTGGTTGGATACCGGCACCCACGAGAGCTTGATCGAAGCCAGTAATTTCATCGAGACTATCGAGCACCGGCAGGGCTTGAAAGTGGCTTGCCCGGAAGAAATCGCTTACCGCAAAGGCTTTATCGATGCCGGTCAACTGGAAAAGCTGGTGCAGCCGCTCGCCAAAAACGGCTATGGGCAATATTTGCAGCGCTTGTTGAAAGAAGGAGAGTCCTCATGAAAGTGATCGCCACCGCTATTCCCGAAGTGCTGATCATCGAACCCAAGGTGTTCGGCGACGAGCGCGGCTTCTTTTTTGAAAGCTTTAACCGCCGTCGGTTCGCCGAGCTCACCGGGCGTGATGTCGATTTCGTGCAAGACAACCACAGCCGTTCGGCTAAAAATGTACTGCGCGGCCTGCATTACCAAATCCGGCAGCCGCAAGGCAAGCTGGTGCGCGTGGTGCAAGGAGCGGTCTTTGACGTGGCCGTGGACATCCGGCGCAGCTCGCCTAGCTTCGGGCAGTCTGTTGGGTTGGAACTTTCGGCCGAAAACAAGCGCATGTTGTGGGTACCTGAAGGCTTCGCGCATGGCTTTGTGGTTATTTCGGAAACCGCAGAGTTTCTCTACAAAACTACCGACTACTGGATGCCGGAATTCGAGCGCAGTATTGCCTGGAACGATCCCGCTATCGGCATCCAATGGCCGATTCAAGGCCAGCCCTCCTTGTCCGCAAAAGATCAACAAGCCAAATCATTGGCGGAGGCGGAGCATTTTGCATGAATCCTCCTGCTGTCAAATCATCGCATTTTTAAGTGACTAATGAGACGTTGCGCCGTTGTCGCCTAAAGTTTGTTTTCCCCGTTTTTAGTAAGATGAATTCCAGTTAAGCATCGAATTCAAGTACTAAATGCACGGGGAAAGGCCCAACGGACTCGACTTGACCTTCCGGGCCGGATGCGCGTCGCAATCCCCGGCGTTTCAACACCGCTTTGAGTATATGCGGTATTTGCACCCGGTTGATATATTGTCCAAAGCAGGTATGTAATCCAAAACCAAAGTGCATGTATTGGTAATCGGGCCGGTCAAGTCGAAATTGACTGGGAGATTTCAGCTGGAGACAATCCATCATGGCCGATTGAGTCGCCGCTATCACCTTGGTACCCTTGGGTATTTTGGTGGCTCGCCACGACCCGCGTCCCACTACGTAATCTTCTGCTGCAAGTCGTGAGATTGCAGGGGAAAAAGAATTAAAGCGTAAAGCTTCCTGCATAAATTGAGTCAGCAGGGCGTCGTCATCTGCACGGGCAGCTTGTTGGGCTTGAGCTAACAAATCAGGATGAGACAACAGATAATCGAGAACAAGCACAACGCATTTGGATGTTGTGGGAATGGCGCCAATAATCAAGCCGATAAAGTTATTACGAATATCCAGATTACTCATGCCGGGCATATCGGCATCCTGCATTTGCAGACAACGCTCAAGAACATCATCATGTTGCCGACGATTTCTTTGCCTTTGTAAAATAAAATTATCGAGATAGTCGCGCGATTTCGCAGCCGCCGCTAATGCGGTTTTTTCTACTTCGGGATCATCGGGATAAAACAGGTATTGAAACATTGAGGTAGCGGCATTGGTGAATTCCTCTTCATCCCAACCAGGCGTGCCGAAGTAATGACCGACCAACCGGGTGGGGACGACTCTGCTTAACTCGGCGGGCACGTCAATTCGTCCTTGCGCGGAAGCCATGATTTTTTCGGCGCAATTATCAACAAACGGGGTGATTATTTCGGGGAGATCAGTTCGACGCACGGCCAGTCTCATATTGGAAACGTCACGCGTATAAATGGGCGTATTTTGCATGCCTAAGAAAAAATTTTCACCTGATGTGACTTTTTCCATTTTTTCTTTATAGGTGACATGAAAAATATCATCATGCGACAAAACTTCCTGCACATGATCAAATCGAGTAACGAGCGCAGTATTTTTATACACAGCTATCGGCTTGACCCATCTCAATATACTGAACACTAAATCCAGATTGGCAAGCACCCATGCCTGAATTTTTGTAGTAATGGAAGCTTGTGTATTAGAAGCCATTTTATTCTCCTGTGTTATTTAAAAAGCGACTCAACCCAGTCGGTTATTTGATAAATCAATGTGGCGTATGGACGTATAGTGAGGGCGGGTAAGACGAGCGCTAACCCACCCTGTATCGCATCCAATTATTGATGCTTATTCGAATATAAATTTAGGTTGGATCGATCACGCCCTGGGCAATCATTCTCAAGGCTGTCATGCTCGGTATGAAAAAATAATCGCCGCCCCGGGTCTCTACGAAACGTGGGATTTTGGACAAAATATACGGAGTCTCATCGCTGTCCGGGTCAACCTGGAGCACAGCTTTACTCGAAAACTTATCATTAGCCGAATGGTTTCCCAGGATGATTTCCTTGTCGTTACCCGCTCTGAAGTCGTTGCCGTAATTAATCCATTGTTGCTGGACGAACTCGAATTGCCGGTTTATATCGGCATTGACCATCATGATGATAATGCCGTGGTTACCGTCATCTTTGCTACGATCCTTGACCTCTCCGTAGGGCAACCCACGCCGCAGCAGGCGGCGTCTATTCGACAAGGCGCCCGGCGTGTCAAATGCATTTGGGTTCGTTTTTAACGAACCGGGCTTATCGCCCTCGATCATTTCCAGCGAAGCGCGCGGATTGATGCGGCGGATATGCGCACTAAACGGACATTTGCCGCCACTCATGTCATTATCGTAAGTAAAGTTACTGAGCAAGTCGTCTATAGCCTTTTTATCATCCTTGTCTTCCGCCTCCTTAAGTTTTTTATCAAATTCGACTTTGCTGTCTGCATCGGGCGCCGTGGTTAAAGGCGCGCCGTTGTCGCGCCAGCGACCCACAAACTTGGCGGCGAGTAATTCTTTGCCTCCAGGGAATTTTTTGCCATGCTCGTCCAGATAGGATTCAAAGGTGGCGACGTTTTCATGCAGTTTGCGGTACACCATATAAGTGCCATTGCGTGAAAGCAGGATAGGATTGGGTGCCGGCGGGTATTCCTTGGCTTCATCGATATGTCCGAGTAAAAATTCCCCGGTAGCTAAAGGCGCCCATGAGCCGTCCTCCATTTGCTTGCCGCGGCCATTGATGCGCTCGGCATCATAAGGAACGCCTTCAAAGACCGGATCGCTAATGCCATCGGTGTAACCGAAATGCTCCTTGGCAGTCGGCAAGCCATTTTCTATCACGATTTTGGCATCCTGATAATCCAGCAGCGCGCCGTTATCGCCGCGATGGCCGCCCAGCACAGCTACACCTTTTTGATGCTCTTTGATAACGCCCAGCAACCAGTTGTAACTTTCCCCGAGTAAATCGGAGTCTTTCGAGAACTGTGCATTGAGTGCGATAAAGATGTGTACATCCTTTTCGCGGGTTTCACGGTTTTCGCGCCATATCGGATCCCAATGTTCAGGTGAGCTTGGGCCGTCATCCCCCAGTATGTCCTTACGTTCCTTCATGCCGCTGACAAATTCCGGCGAGAAGCCAATCAGCGACGATCTGGGGATTCCCAGTTGCTTCAGGCCCTGATAGGTCAACGCGATATTAACCGTCCAGGGTGGCTGCTCGACTTGTCCGGGGCCGTTACCCCATTCAACCGCTGTCGTCACTCTTTTGCTAATCGCGCCGACAAAATCCCTGCCTATGGCTTCATCCTTGATATTCAAAAATATATAGCGGGCTACCGGGTAGTGGAAGCGACCGTAGGCACGGAGCACGTGGCCTTGAATATCCAATAAATCTAATTGCTTAGTCACAATGTTATCCTCCTAATCTTCTAAACGATATTTTCCCGCAGCCCATGTCGGCGCGGACAGGTTGGCGGGCTGGACGCGATCAAAGAATGCCTGGAAATTATTCCTCAATGCAGTTTTATCAAGCCCTTGATTATCGATGGCAAATTTAGCAAACTCCTGTTTCAGATAGAGTGCTTTCAATTGTTCATTCAGTGGGTCATCAGTAGAGCCAACAAAAAAAAGCGTTGCCGTAAGCTGGCATTTTTTCATGTAGGCAATAAACTGGTCTGCGTCGTTAACGTCCTCAAAACCGTAGCAATAGCCCCAGATTTCTTTGATGCGATCGCCGATTGCAACCCACATAGCGCGTAGATAAGCGTCAATAGTGCCTTCAGGACCGCAATAAAAATTGCTGGAAAAAACCAGATAGCGCGATTTTAAATGGTCTTCTTTCGGCCACGCCCAGCGGCGTAAAAAATTCGGCACGAAGGGCAGCCAGTCGACGACGGTATCCCAAGCATTAGCGCCGGGCAGCGTTTCCGTGTAAACATCATCCAGTACGAAAAAACGGCAAAGATAGGTGTCCGGCGTTAGCGCCATAGGACTGTTATTTTCAGCATTCCATTCTTGTAGACGGTTTCTGACGATATCCGCATAGGCTGTTTCATCTTGCAAGCCGTTTTTAATCGGAGACAGGATAGTGAGTGCGTAGGCATTGCCACTGATATTACTTGCCATGATTATTTCCCCCCTAGTTGCAAATCGTTTTTCTTGTGCCATTTTTGCCGCTTTTGCACCTGATAAGCCGACATGCTGACGATGGGTGTTGGATGCATATCGCCCAAATCATGCTGCAATCCGCGTAATAATGCGTTGTAGCTTTTCATGAAGTCGTCGTCGCTTGCATTTTGCGTGTCCTGCTGGAATTTGATGAGTGCGGATTTGACGGATTTAGCGCTTTTGACATCATTGGAAGCCGCCAATGGGTAGGCGTTGTAGTAATGAATGGTTTCGATCTGGTTGTATTGGATGTAGTTATGAAAGGGGGTTAGCGCGACCGATTTGGGATAGCGGACCGTCCATTTCCAGAGTAAGTCCAGCCCGCCAGGAATCGCAAAGGTGAAAGAATCGACATATTGATCCCAGCTTCCGTTGAAATTACTAAAGAACAACATATAGTTGTAACTTAAGTCTTCCTTTGGCTGCTTCGGATCCAGGTGCGGAAACTTATCTCTATCGATAATGACCCAGCGAGCGTAATGTATCAACGAAAGTGTAATCAGACCGGTTAGGTTGCTGGGTTTTTTGGCGGCGTACCAAAATATAAGTTTATTAACCCAGGTCAGATATGGCCTCAACGGTGAAATGACATTCATCGCATAAGCCTTGCCTGCTATATTTGACATACTTATTCCTCTTCTGTTGTATGGACTGAGCGGCTAAAAAATCCAATCAGCCTATGTGTTGTTGAATAACTCAGTAGTAATTTTATAATTTAAGGTAGTTGAAATTGCGTTAGTATTTACTATCGCCAGAATAAAGAGTTTTGAGCAAAAAAACGAAGTATACATTTGTATATTATTGATTATAGGTATTTAAATGTAACCAAGCGCCCAGAAAAGCCATTCAATATACGTACTATTACTAACGGCTTAAAACATAACAGAATTCTCCTGACAAACCAAATTTTATCAAATATAAGCCATGTAACCGTTCGGTCTCCTTATGTGAATTAAGCGGTAATTAGTGCTCAGCCCGTCTTTATTTGTCGGGTGACCTATGGAAAACAGCTTTCAATTTCTGCCAATTCTTTATTAAAAAATGGCGTCAAAATTTACCGGTATAAATTTATATCTTTTTGTTATTATTAATAATAATTGTATTTGTAGTTGGCAATGCCCACGCTGAAGCCGGCAAAATTGGATGCTGATGAACACCGTAGATTGCCAAAGTCAGCTACTTTTTCGCCAAAACATCCTCGATGTGAGTATTTGCTTTTTTGCCGTCGGCTTTTCTTCTAACGGAATACAAGAGTTGTCGCGCAGCCCGAAGACAATAAGCGCCATGATCGCACCAAAGTGCTGGCGCATGCGCTTGGGGTCGGCTTGAGCGCCAGTGCGTTTTTATTGCCTGATGCGTGCAGTTGTTCAGCCCAACGTCTTGAGACACCCCAAATGTTTTCCAATGCAATGGCAAAAATAATAAATTGATTTCAACCTTGCGAGTTGGACCTACGTTCGGTGAACCGCTCTTTGGCTTTTAAAATTGTTTGGAATATTTTCCGCGCCCTGAGTCAGCGGCTTAGGATTACCCGTCCACACGGTTAATGATTCAATGCAAGTCGCAGCACATCAGTGCTAAAGATTCAACAAAGTGTAGGACATGCCGTGAGCGCCTTTAGCCCCCCCAAGCGCTTTTGGTGAAACCCTTAGTCTCTCTCTACAGGTCTTTGTTATTTAAAACTCTTCCCAGCCGTCGGCATCACTGGTTACCAATTGAGGCTTTTGCCTGATCGACTGACGCTGTTTACCCGCGCCTGTTCCAGTCGGCGCAGTTTCCTTTCGCGGCGGCGCCGAATTAAATGAATTGCCGACTTTAACTGGTATCCCGGAAGAGGCGCCGTGCGAGTTGCCGTCCAATTGAAAGTGCACCACCGTAACCCCCAGGTTTTGCGTTTGATCTTCCAGCGCTTCCGCCGCTGCCGCGGCTTGTTCTACCAAGGCCGCATTTTGCTGGGTTACATCGTCCATTTGGGTGATGGCTTGGTTGACTTGTTCTATGCCGGAACGTTGTTCAGCCGAGGCTGCGGTGATTTCGGCCATCATATCGGTAACGCCGCGAATGGAGGCGACAATTTCCTCCATGGTTAGCCCTGCCTGACTAACCAGCTTACTGCCCCCTGAGACTTTGTTTACCGAATCGTTAATCAGGTCTTTAATTTCCCCGGCAGCGTCTGCGGCGCGCTGTGCAAGATTACGCACTTCAATTGCCACGACGGCAAAACCTTTGCCTTGTTCCCCTGCTCGGGCGGCTTCCACCGCAGCGTTGAGCGCAAGTATGTTGGTCTGGAAAGCAATGTCGTCGATTACCGAGATAATGTCGCCGATTTTGCGTGACGAGTCGTTGATGTCAGCCATAGTCGTAACGACTTGACCGACCACTGCAACGCCTTTGCCGGCTATGTCGGATGCGTTAACGGCGAGCTGGTTGGCCTGTTGGGCGTTTGCGGCATTATGCTGCACGGCGGAGGTCAATTCTTCCATGCTGGCGGCGGTTTGTTGCAGGCTGGCGGCTTGCTGTTCAGTGCGTTGCGACAGGTCATTATTGCCCGCTGCGATTTCTTTTGCCGCGATATTGATCGTTTCGGAAACGTCCTTGATTTGATTGACAATAAACTTCAGTGTTCCGACCGTGTAATTGGCGTCATTTTTAAGTTGACCAAAGAGACCGGAATAGTCGTTGTCGATGGTTTCGGTCAGGTTGCCGCGGGACAGCGCGCCCAGCACCCGCACGACTTCATTGAGACTGGTTTCGCTGGTTTGCATGAGCTGGTTAATATCGACGCCCAAATGACGTAAAAAACCTTCCTTGCCGTCCAGGTCGAAACGCATACTGAAATCGCCTTTGGCCGCGGCTTCCACAATGATCGCGACTTCATTTTCCGCGACGACCTCGTCGGTGCGGTCGCGCCATTCCGCTACCGTGCCCAGCCGTTGACCTTGCTCGTTGATTACCGGGTTGGCGATCACTACCATCGAACGGCCGCCCACCATCACCGCCGCCTCATAGTTGCCGGTTAAAGAACTGAGTATTTTTGCCTGAAGCGCAGGATTTTGGTGAAAATCATCCATATTCGCGCCAACCAAATTATCCGCCGAGAACTTTGATAATTGCCGACTGGTTTCCATGTCGGCCTTGCCGAGCATAGTGAGCACTTCTTGATTAACGTAAATAATGTTGCGGTCGTTATCGGCAATCATGACCCCGGTACTGACGTTGTCCAGCGCAATTTTGACCCGTAGGGTTTCGTCCGCCGCTTTACGGTCTGCCGTTATGCGCGCCAGCAATTGTTGCTGCATGGTTGCCATGGAGCGCAATAAATCTCCGATCTCATCGCGTTGATGCATATCGATGCTGGAGTTCAGATCGCCATCGGCAATGGCTCCCGCGACCTGTTGGGCGGTTTTGAGCGAACCTAAAATGCCGCGGCTGATCAATACAGTCAAGACTATCGCTATGGCAACGCTGAAAGAGAAAATGCCCAGCAAGCCGATGTCGTAGCGACCGGTCATCGCCTGCGCTTTATGTTCATTCTCGGCGATTTGCGCCGTTGTATAGCGTAACAACTCATCGATAACGATACGGTGCTGGTCGTAAGAGCGACGCATTTCCTGAAAACCGGCGAGTACAGCGTCGCGGTCTCCGGCCTGGACAGCCGGCAGAAAATGCTGTTCGGCCTCAGCATAAAAAGCCTGCGCAGGCTGGTAAGAGCGTTCAAGCAATAAATTACGAAGCTCCTGGTCCAGCGGTTGGGTTAACCAAAAGCTGTGACGGGCATCGTATGCCGCTCTCAATTTTTTAAATCGCGACACCAACGCTTGCGTCTTCAGATCATAAAAGTCTTCGGCAACAGTCAGTTGCAGCGCCACCATATAAGATTCCATGATGTATTCGGGCGGCGGCAGCACATCGGCAATAATGTCTTTACCCTGCACAATCCGCTGATAAACCGGACCGTTAACATTCAGCGTGGTCATGGCCTTGAATGTCGCAATGCCGAACAGCAAGAAGCCGATAACCAAGGTGCCCAAGATGAGTATAAAGCGTATTTTGATGGTTAAGTTCTTAAACATGATACGTTTCCTTTTCGATTTTATAGTTGCCGTGATTGACGATGCGGCGGATTCAACCAGCTTCCCGGTTAAAAACTTCAGCGCCAGGCAGCGGATGACTAAACCAATAGCCCTGAAAAGCGTTGCAACCGCAACCGATCAGATAATCAACCTGCTCGGCGGTTTCGACGCCTTCGGCAATAATGTCCAGCTTAAGACTTCCGGCCATTGCGATAATCGCATTAACAATTGCCGCATCATTGTCGTTGCGGGTAATGTCTTGCACAAAAGAGCGGTCGATTTTTAACTGGTCGATGGGCATGCGCTGCAAATAAGCCAGTGAGGAATAGCCGGTGCCGAAATCGTCGATTGAAAAGCGAATGCCCCGCTGTTTCAGCAAGCGCATTTTTTCGATGACTTCATTAACATCTTTAATGATCAGGTTTTCGGTAATTTCCAGCATGACCTTGGCAGGATTAGCCCCGGTCAATTTCAGTGCCGAGATGACTGAATCGACAAAATTGAAGTGATTAAATTGTGCGGGACTGATGTTGATTGCCAAGTGCGGCACTTCGAAGCCCTGCGCCTGCCAGGCGGCAAGCTGTTGACAGGCCAGGTATAAAATGCGCGCGCCCAGCTCGATGATCATGCCGGTTTCTTCGGCAATCGGCAGAAAGTCAACCGGCGAAATCGTGCCTTGTTCCGGGTGTTGCCTGCGAACCAAGGCTTCAAAACCCAGCAACCGATGCGCCGCGTCATACTGCGCTTGATAAAACAAGACGATCTGGTCGTTTTGCAATGCACAGCGTAATTCGGTTTCAATATTCAGGCGTTTATTCGCCTGCTCCAACATGTTGGGATGATAAAAACAGTAGACGCTTTTGCCTTCGGTTTTCGCCGCATACATGGCAACATCTGCCTGGCGCAGCAGTTTTTCGGCGCTTTCATCGAATCCTGTGGAAAAAAGAGTAATCCCAAGACTCGCGGATATTTGCAGTTCCTGACCCTCGATGAGGTAAACCTGAAGCAGCGCATCCAACACTTTTTGAGCCACGCTGCCGGCCGTTTTTTCCGCGTCATCCGGATAATGGGTTAATCCCGAGAGTAAAATAACGAATTCATCGCCGCCTAATCGCGCTACGGTATCTTCGGTGCGTAAATGGCTTTGCAAGCGTTTGGCGACCTCTTGCAACAATAAATCGCCGCACCGGTGGCCCAAGCCGTCGTTAATTTTTTTAAAATCGTCTAAATCCAGAAAAATAACCGCTCCGAATTGCCCGGAACGTTTGGCGGCGAAAATCTCTTGTAGCAGTCGTTGTTCAAATAACGCGCGATTGGCGAGACCGGACAAGGAATCAAGGTGCGCCATCTGCCATAATTTCCGCTCGGTGTGCTTGATGATCGAAATATCGCTGAACGCGGAAATGTAATAGAGCACCTGCCGGTTATCATCTTCAATGACGTTGATCCGTTGCCAAATTGAAAATGAATCGCCGTTTTTATGCTTATTGACTAACTCGCCCCGCCAATAGCCTTTTTGATTAAGCGATTCCCAAAGCTGATCGTAAAACGATTCGCTGTGTACGCCCGAAGAGAGTAAATAGGGCGTTTGTCCGATCGATTCTTCCAGCGAATAGCCAGTAATAGCGACAAAAGCCGGGTTGACATGCAGGATTTTGCAATTCGCATCGGCAATTAACATGGCGTCCGACGAATGCTCAAAAAAGCACTGATACAGTGCCGGTTCTATTTGAGATTGACGATAGTAAATATGATTAAGTTGAATATGGCCGGTAGCGAACGGACTATGCTGCCGAAAACTCGAAGTCATCTCTTTTGCCAAACTAGTCGTGAAATAGTCCGCTTTTTTTAATACCGACATGCCATTCTTCCCATCAAAGTGTATTGCTGGAAAATAGTTTAGTGCAGCGAGTGACTAATAAAGAAATGATATTATTCGATTTTAATATCCAATAAATAGATTTGTACGGGCAGGTTTTGTTACTCTATACCGTCTTGTCAGACACGGTTTAGCGGCATGAATTTTTAGCCTAACCGTCCAATCTGAAAAAATTATTTGATTCACTAAAAGAGGGCGTAAGCAGAACGCGCCGCTGAAGGTATTCATAGGCAGATAATAATATCTTTTCGGACAATGATGAGGTTTAATCTATGCTTTATTTATGCGGCTGATAGGGTCATGGGCGTAACAGCAGCGTCTTTTATTTATGCTATCCTTTTATTGCAAAAACGTTTTCCTATACTGCTCACGGTCGCTGGGGAATCGGGAATAGCTTGCATTGGCGTATGGATGTCAGATGCCGACCGGATTCGTAAAGGTAGCGCGCTGAGCATGATGACCGGCATCTGGTTTTGAATCTGTTCAAAAAGGAACCTTCAAGGCTAAGTCTGATTGAAAAACGCCGCATGGTCATGGCCGTTTTGGATGATGGGTTTGTGGCTAAGATGTTGCTTTATAATAAGATTTAATGGAGTCGCCCTGTTTTTATCCGGGATAGATTGGCATACCTACTGCTTTTATATAAACGCGGATTTTTCTACAACAATACCTTGTAAAGACATAGGATTTTCTCACATGACTATTATCAGTACTATGTTGGCGTCAGGCATTTCCCTTAATATATTGTCCACTAGGCAGGTGAGCAAACTGAGTTCGGCTCAATTAGGTGAAATGACATCGGCTCAAGTTGCCCAGTTAACGAGTGCTCAGATCAATGCCATTTCACCTGCGACCATCGTCACGCTGAGTTCAGAGCAGCTTAGCTCCTTTACTTATAGCTTTTCACCGAATCAAGAAAAATTGTTTACTCAGGCTCAAATTGCCTCACTGACCACTTATCAGATCACGCTCTTTGAACCCGAGGACATTGCCGTATTGACCAGTTCCCAAGTCGCCCAACTGGCATCGGACGGGGTAAGCGCATGGAATTCCACCCAAGTGGCTGCCCTTAAGGTTACTAATGTGCGGGGATTAGGCACCGCTATTTTAGCCGCGCTTAGCAGTACCAATCTTAATGCCCTGAGCGCTACCGTTGTCGCAGGACTAAGCAGTACGCAGCTTGGCGCGCTAACCAGTGCTCAGGTTTCAACCCTGAAAGCCGCCGATATCGCCGCATTGACCAGTGCCCAGATTGGCCAGCTTTCCATAGACGGGATAAATGCCTGGTCAGCAACTCAAGTGGGCATCCTGAAAGCAACTCAGGTACGAGGGCTATCTACCGACGCCTTAGCCGCGCTTAGCACTACCACCCTGAATGGCCTGAGCGCCACCGCAATCGCCGGACTGAGCACTACGCAGCTTGGCGCTCTGACCAGCGCCCAGGTCTCAAGCTTGGAAACAGCCGACATCGCCGCATTGACCAGTGCCCAGATTAGCAAATTAGCCACAGACGGGGTCAGCGCATGGAATTCCAGCCAAGTGGGTATTCTTAAGGTTGCCCAGATACAAGGACTGTCCACCGGCACTGTGGCCGCGCTGAGCAGCGCCAGCCTGAATGGCCTGAGCGCCACCGTTATCGCCGGACTGAGCACTACGCAGCTTGGCGCTCTGACCAGCGACCAGGTTTCAGCCCTGGAAACGGCCGACATCGCCGCATTGACCAGTGCCCAGATTAGCAAATTAGCCACAGGTGGGGTCAGCGCATGGAATTCCAGCCAAGTGGGTATTCTTAAGGTTGCCCAGATACAAGGACTGTCCACAGACACTTTAGCCGCGCTGAGCAGCACCAGTCTGAATGGCCTGAGCGCCACCGTTATCGCCGGACTGAGCACTACGCAGCTTGGCGCTCTGACCAGCGACCAGGTTTCAGCCCTGGAAACGGCCGACATCGCCGCATTGACCAGTGCCCAGATTAGCAAATTAGCCACAGGCGGGGTCAGCGCATGGAATTCCAGCCAAGTGGGTATTCTTAAGGCTGCCCAGATACAAGGACTGTCCACCGACACTTTAGCCGCGCTGAGCAGCGCCAGTTTGAATGGTCTGAGCGCCGCCGTTATCGCCGGACTGAGCACTACACAGCTTGGCGCACTGACCAGCGACCAGGTTTCAGCCCTGGAAACGGCCGACATTGCCGCATTGACCAGTACCCAGATTAGCAAATTAGCCACAGGCGGGGTTAGTGCATGGTCAGCCAGTCAAGTGGGCACCCTTAAGGCTACCCAGATACAAGGGCTGGCCACCGACGCCTTAGCCGCGCTTGGCAGCACCGGCTTGAATGCCTTGAGCGCCACCGCTGTCGCCGCACTGACCAGCACCCAGCTTGGCGCACTGACCAGCGACCAGGTTTCAGCCCTGGAAACCGCCGACATCGCTGCATTGAGCAGCGCTCAAATCAGCCGGCTGTCCACAGAAGGGGTAAGCGCATGGAATTCCAGTCAAGTGGGTAGTCTTAAGGTCGCCCAGATACAAGGGCTGTCCACCGACGCCTTAGCCGCGCTTGGCAGCACCAGCTTGAATGCCTTGAGCGCCACCGCTGTCGCCGCACTGACCAGCACCCAGCTTGGCGCACTGACTAGCGACCAAGTCTCAGTCCTGGAAACCGCCGACATCGCCGCATTGAGCAGTACTCAGATTAGCCAGCTGTCCACAGACGGGGTAAGCGCATGGAATTCCAGCCAAGTGGGAATACTGGCGGCGACTCAGGTGCAAGGACTGTCCACCGACACCTTGGCCGCGCTGAGCAGTACCAGCCTGAATGGCCTGAGCGCCACCGCCATCGCCGGCCTGAGCACTGCGCAGCTTGGCGCACTGACCAGCGGCCAGGTTTCCACATTGGAAACCGCCGACATCGCCGCATTGACCAGTACTCAGATTAGCCAGCTGTCCACAGAAGGGGTAAGCGCATGGAATTCCAGCCAAGTGGGAATACTGGGGGCGACTCAGGTGCAAGGACTGTCCACCGACGCCTTGTCCGCGCTGAGCAGTACCAGCCTGAATGGCCTGAGCGCCACCGCCATCGCCGGCCTGAGCACTGCGCAGCTTGGCGCGCTGACCAGCGGCCAGGTTTCCACATTGGAAACCGCCGACATTGCCGCATTGAGCAGTACTCAGATTAGCCAGCTGTCCACAGAAGGGGTAAGCGCATGGAATTCCAGCCAAGTGGGAATACTGGCGGCGACTCAGGTGCCAGGACTGTCCACCGACGCCTTGGCCGCGCTGAGCAGCACCGGCCTGAATGGCCTGAGCGCCACCGCCATCGCCGGCCTGAGCACTGCGCAGCTTGGCGCGCTGACCAGCGGCCAGGTTTCCACATTGGAAACCGCCGACATCGCCGCATTGAGCAGTACTCAGATTAACCAGCTGTCCACAGAAGGGGTAAGCGCATGGAATTCCAGCCAAGTGGGAATACTGGCGGCGACTCAGGTGCAAGGACTGTCCACCGACGCCTTGGCCGCGCTGAGCAGCACCAGCCTGAATGGCCTGAGCGCCACCGCCATCGCCGGACTGAGCACTGCGCAGCTTGGCGCGCTGACCAGCGGCCAGGTTTCCACATTGGAAACCGCCGACATCGCCGCATTGACCAGTACTCAGATTAGCCGGCTGTCCACAGGCGGGGTAAGCGCATGGAATTCCAGCCAAGTGGGAATACTGGCGGCGACTCAGGTGCAAGGACTGTCCACCGACGCCTTGGCCGTGCTGAGCAGTACCAGCCTGAATGGCCTGAGCGCCACCGCCATCGCCGGACTGAGCACTGCGCAGCTTGGCGCACTGACCAGCGGCCAGGTTTCAGCCCTGGAAACTGACGATATCGCCGCATTGTCCAGTACTCAAATCAGCCAGCTGGTCTCGGCCGGGGTAAGTTCATGGACCGCTAGCCAATTGGGCGCCCTTTCGTTTCATAGTGTGCAAGGTCTAACCACAGATACGTTAGCAGCGCTTAGCAGTGCCAGTCTTAATGGCCTTAGTGTTACGGGTTTCGCCGGACTGAGTACAGCGCAGGTTGGCGCATTGACTAGCGCCCAGGTTTCGACCTTGAAATCTATCGACATCTCCGTACTGTTTAGCGCCCAGATCAGCCAACTGGCTTCAGCCGGGGTAAGCGCATGGACGACTAGTCAAGTAGGGGCCCTTCATGCTGTGCAGGTACCAGGGCTGGCTACAGACGCTTTAGCTTCGCTTAGCAGTGCCAGCCTTAATGCCCTGAGCACTACTGCTGTCACCGGGTTGACCACTGCGCAGGTTAGAGCGCTAACCAGCGCTCAAGTTTCGACGTGGGAAACAGCCGACATCTTTGCATTGAGTACTGCCCAGGTTAATGCGCTGACCTCCGATCAGCTGGCAGCACTGGCTAATGCCAACACTTTCCAATACCTCCATTTTTAATGCTTAGATTCAACAAGCAGGATGTCAGTTTACACTGACTGCAATCACTTCACGGGTGTTGTCCTCATTGCCGGAACGAAGCATCAGCGGATGTTGGAGCGCCTGAGGATAGCCTCTCTGTATTTATAGCTTGCTTCGCGCATTGTTTTTGCAGCCAGCGGATTACCCCTGTCACATACAAAATCGGGCAGCCCAGTCCTTAAAGAGTCAGTGCAGACGATGCCATAAACCGTCGGATATACGGGGGCGGGTTGTTCGGCATATTGCCGGCTTGCGCCGTACCAGTTTTTGAACGGCTCCTGTTCCTCAGTCGTCATGTTAATGTTCACCGCGAAGAAAAAATAAAATAGCGTGCTCCTCGTGTCTTCGCGGTGATTTTATGTAATTTGCGTAACGTCAGTTATAAAAAACTTAATAGTTTATCGTCATACCCACATTGAATGAGCGGCCCATGCCGGGAACTGCCGTTCCCGCAACACTTCTTTCGCCTATATAGGCGCCGCCTAAGGGAAGGGCGTAATTTTTATCAAGAAGATTATCTATGCCGCCATCGACCCGCAAATGCTTCCAGGTATAACTGCTGCGCAGGTTGAGCAGTGCGTAGCCTGCGGTCTTAGGTTCCAAGCGGACGGCTTGGACGTCGGTTTTAGGCGCGACTATTTGCGTTTCGATGGTATTAGCCCAGCCGCCGCGCTTATGTTCGAGCGCTACCGTCGCATTAAACGGCATTTGTTGGTACAGGTTGCCGCCGGTGTCGTTGTTTCGGCTTCTGACATAATTTAAAACGGTTTTACCGGTCAGGCTGCCGTATTTAGCGGTATCCACTAATAATTTAGACCCGGAAACATCGACACCGAAAAGGTGCGCATCGAAATTGGCCAGTTGCAGTAGATTAAAACCGCTGGACGGGCTGGCGCAGGTCACACCATTACCGGGCTGACAGAGTCTCGCATCAATATAGTTTTCGACGTGGGTGTAAAAGGGAGTGACTTTCGCTTCCCAGTCTTCCTGCTTGGCATCGTGCCAATTGGCTGTGGCGCTGACGGTGTGAGCGACTTCCGGCTTAAGATTGACGTCGCCTACATAGCCGTTGCCGTCGCCGACCCAGTTGTTCATAAACATCGCCATAGCTCCGCGAGACCAGGCAAAGCGCTCGTAAAGGTTGGGCGAGCGGGTTTTTCTGGCGGCCCCCAACTCATAAGTCTGCATGTCGTTGAAGGTATAACGCGCTAACGCAGTCCAATCGATATTCACGTCGGTTTGTTTTTTATTTTGGCCATTCACCGCCGTCGCTTCCGCTCTCTGTGCCACTGTGCTGTCTTTATAGTCCTTTACGTTACCGGCGCTCATTTCCACGACACCGACACGGGCGCCGAGTTGCGTCAGCCATTGTTGGGTCCAGCGGCCTTCCCATTCGGTAAACAGATCGATGCGGTCGCGTTTTCCTGCATTGATATTCCAAAATGTACCCGGCCCCATCATCATGCTGCCTGGAGCCGGATCCCACCAATCATCCAAACGATAACGCTGATATTCGCTGCCTACAGTCAGCAAGTGTTTGTCGGTCATATCGATATTGGCTTTTACCGACAGGCCCTGGTTAACGCCATGGGTATCCATAGGCATGTTGCGGGTTGGCGTCGTCATTTTATCCGCGAGGAAATTCATCTTGTGCCGGGCGTCCTCGTGATAAGCGCGCGTTTCCAGGTTGCCCCACTGGAACTGGCTCTTGGTGAAGACATTGGCGAACCAACTGTCATCGCCGGTCATGTCCATACGCACATTGGGGAAGGCTTGATAAGGGATATTTTGCTGTCCCACTTTGATGACGGCAAGATGGTCGTCGTTACGCAAGGCCAGCGACAGCGATTGGTTCTCCGATTTATAGGCTGAAGAAGCCACGACATCGCTGCCGTTTTTGCTATTAGTCGTGGTGAAATTTCCGCCCGCTTTGTAATTACGGGCCTGCACCGTGGAGCCGGTGTATTTAAGCTCGGCATGTTCGTTCGCTATCGAAGCGGAAATATTGCCGCCTCGCGCGTCGGCGTTGGTGCGATAAAAGGTCGAGGCCTGGCCTTTTATCAACGGCGCCTTGCCGTCCTCGGCAAATTCGGGATCGGCGGAGTTAACGCGAATGGTGCCGCCGATGCTGTCGCCGCCCATGCTGACCGGCGTGATGCCGGCAAGCACCTGCGCGCTCAGCACGCTGGAAGGGGCAACGTAAGACAGCGCGGGATTCATGTGATTGGCGCAAGCCGAAATCAAATTCATGCCGTCGACTTGAACCCGTAAGCGATCGTCCGCCAAGCCGTGGATAACGGGACGACTGGAAATGCCGCCACCGCCGGAGAAGCTTACGCCGGGCGTACCACTAAGCATTTGCGCGGTATCGCTGGTTGCGGTCCTGGCGAGGGCTATTTTGGAAGGGTCGAGATAGGATCCGAACGGCTGATCGACATTGGCTTTTTGGGCTTTGATGGTTAGCGTATCTAAAACCACTGGCTCTTCTGTCTTTGCTTTTGGAGCGGATTTGGCGGCAGGCGCCTTGACCGCCACCGTGTTGTCGCCGGTGAACGTGTAATCCAGTCCGCTTTGCGCCAGCAGTTTTTCCACGGCCTCGCGTTTACTGTAGCGTCCTTTCAGCGCCGGGCTTTGTTTGCCGACTAAAGCGCCGTCGGCGTAAAAGGGTTGTAATCCTGTCTGCTTGCTCACTGCCTCTATCGCTGCGGCCAGCGGTTGCGCGGGGATGTTGAGGTTGAAAGTGCTTTCTTCGGCTACGGCCGCTCCCATGACCATCGCCAGCGGCAGGTTTGCTATCAGTTTGGGTAGTGTGCGCATCAGATCTCCTTTAAGTTTGTTTGTGACACTAACTTATAAGACTGATTTGGCGATTGTAGACCGCCACTTAGTACGAAAAAAATTGTATCGTTCCCATATTCCAGGGTTCGTAGGGGGTAAATTCACTTCTACAATGGTTTTTCATGGGAGTCGCCATTAGCTTAATGGCACCCTTATAGCGACGCAACGGTAGCAAATGAATGTCCTTTGACTATTCTATAGATACCCAATAGACTGACGAACTGTCATTTATCAGGGGAATCACCATGCGCAAAGAAGTACAAATGTCCATCAAGATGGAGCCGGAATTGAGAGATCAATTTGTGGCTGTTGCAGCCAGTGTCCATCGCCCGGCCGCTCAAATTGTACGAGAACTGATGCGGCTTTATATCGCTCAGCAACAACAGCCGAATCAAGCGACACGCACCGCAATGGAAGAGCTGGAACAAGGTAAGGGAATGCGCTTCGCTTCGGCAGATGAGTTGTTTAAAGACCTGGAAATTTAATGTGCTCAACCCAATTCATTCCAGCCAATTTAAGCGTGATGTAAAAGTTGCCAAGAAACGTGGTAAAGACATGGATAAGCTAAGGGCATTACTTATTCTGCTACTTGAGGAAAAACCGCTTCCCGCAGGATACCTGGATCATCCTCTTAAAGGTAACTGGAATGGTTATCGAGACTCACACCTCGAACCGGATTGGCTATTAATCTACCGTATTGCAGGCGATGATTTATATCTTGTCAGAACAGGCAGTCATGCTGATATTTTTAGCAGTTAACAAAACTCTCTAAGCTAATCAGCCGGAGCTATGACAAAGGTAGTTGTCGCGGTTTGGCCTACCTTGATGGGCAAGGCGCCGGCAATGGTATTGAGGGCAAGACTTAGATTGTTGGTGGGAAATACTCCGCTGACCCTAAGCGATTGCAAGCGCGAATCGGGCACTTGCAGCGAGGCGTCGTGATAGCGGCCCAGCTGCTCCAGCACGCTATTCAGGGGCTGGCCTTTGAATACCAGTTGTCCTTTTTGCCAGGCGGTGGCGATAGTCATATCGGGGTAAGAAATGGCGGAGGTTTGCCCGGTCGAGTCGTAACTGATCTGCTGGCCGGGAATCAGGTTTTGCGCGGCGGCATTTTGCTTGGCGGCAACGCTGACTTCGCCGTCCAGCACCGTTACCGATACCCGATCGGCTTGCCGGTAAATATTGAAGCGAGTGCCGATGTCCTGAATGCGGCCGCCTGCGGCGATGACTTCAAAAGGTTTTTCCGGGTTGTGAACGACTGAAAACAGCGCTTCGCCGCGTTCCAGTTTCACGCTACGCGCCGTCCAGCTGTACTGCACGCTCAGTTCGGTGTCGGTATTGAGGTCGATGCGCGAGCCGTCGCTAAGCAGGATGCCGGCGGACTCGCCTTTGGCGGTGCGGTAAGTATCGGTGCTCAGCCATGACCAGCCAAGCGGACTGAAACCGGTTATCAGGGCAACGGACAAGACTCCGGCCAGACGTTTTTTAGACAATGC
>Ga0207969_100353_pt1 | contig 23270 bp, 18 predicted proteins | sample LakWasMet25_LOW6_2_FD_183869 | JGI IMG/M metagenome (GOLD analysis project Ga0207969, IMG submission 183869) | Freshwater sediment methanotrophic microbial communities from Lake Washington under simulated oxygen tension - Sediment Metagenome... | ecosystem: Environmental > Aquatic > Freshwater >... | reverse complement strand
CGATGCACCGTCCCCTCCCCGCAGCCCCGCTCCCCTTCACGCCCCGGGCGACCTGCCCTCGCTGCCTGCGCCCGGTGGCCTTCTGCTGGTGCCCCCACCTGGTCTCGCTCGACACCCGCACCCGCGTGGTGCTGCTGCAGCACCCTCGAGAGCGCGAGGTCGCCATCGGCACCGCGCGCATGGCGAGCCTCTGCCTCCCCAACTCCGAGCTCCACGTCGGCGTCGACTGGAGCTCCTCGACGGCCCTCGCCCGCGCCCTCTCCGACCCCGACCGCCCCGCGGCCCTTCTCTACCCCGGCGAAGGGGCCATCGACATCGTCGAGCACCCTCCCTCCGGTCCCATCACCCTGGTGGTCGTCGACGGCACCTGGAGCCTCACCCGCAAGCTCGTGGCGCGAAACCCCGTGCTGGCGGGCCTCCCCCGCTATGCGTTCCGGCCCCCCGCGCCGAGCGAGTACCGCATCCGCCGCGAGCCCTCGGAGAGCTTCGTCTCTACGCTGGAGGCGCTGGTCCATGTGCTGGGCGCCCTGGAGCCCGACCCCGACCGCTTCCTCGCCATGCTCTCTCCCTTCCGGGCGATGATCGACGCGCAGATCGCCTGCGAGGCCACGCAGGCCAACCACCGGGGCCGCCGCCCCCGCCCGCCGAAGGCACCGCGACCGCGCGCTCTCTCCCCCCTCCGCGACCGCGCCCCCGACGTGGTGTGCGTCATCGGCGAGGCCAGCTCATGGCCCCGAGCGCGAGGCGGCGATGCCCCGTGGTGGCCCGAGGAGCTCATCCAGTGGGTCGCGCACCGTCCCTCCACCGGGGAGACCTTCGAGGCCCTCATCGCCCCGGAGCACCCGCTGGCGCCGGGCACCGCCGCGCAGACCGGGCTCTCCGCGGACGACCTGCTCCACGGTGAGCCCCGCGCCCACGCGCTCCAACGCTGGCGGGCCTTCGTGCGCGACACCGACGTGATCTGCTCCTGGGGGGTCTTCGGCACCGGGCTGCTCGAAGCCGCCGGGGCCTACCTCCCCGCCGAGCGGGTCGACCTCCGCCGCGTCGCCCGCGCCGAGGCCAACGGCAACGTCGGATCAGCCGGCGAGTACCTCCAGCGCCTCGGCGGCTCGCTCGAGGGCATCGAGCCCATCGGTCGCGGACGCGCGGGACAGCGCCTCGCCCGCATCGCCGCGGTCGCTCGCCACCTCGCGGGGCCGTCGAGGCCGAAGGCGGCGCCCGCGTCGGTGGGGTGAGGCGTCGGGTGTGGGTCCTAGGCGCGGCGAGAGGCGATGGCGGCCAGGATGGCCTCGTGCGTCGCCGGGGAGGCCAGCGACACCACGCCGGGCTTGTCAGAGAAGGCCGCGACGGCCTCCCGGATCGCCTCGCGCGCGCTGATCGCCAGCATCAACGGAGGCTCGCCCACGGCCTTGCTGCCGTGGATGGTGTTGGACTGCGCGGCGTCGGGCAGCAGCGTCACCCGGAAGTCCCTCGGCGCGTCGCTGAAGGAGGGGATCTGATAGGTGCTCGCGGAGTGCGTGAGCAGCCTGCCGTTGGCGTCCCAGAGCAGCTCCTCGCCGGTGAGCCAGCCGACGCCCTGGACGTAGCCCCCCTCGACCTGGCCTCGGTCGACGCCGGGGTTCAGCGAGTCGCCCACGTCGTGGAGGATGTCCGTACGCAGCACCCGCTTCATGCCGGTGTAGCCGTCGACCTCGACCTCGGTCACCGCCGCGCCGAAGGCGTAGTAGTGGAAGGGCCTGCCGCGCCCTGAGGTCTTGTCGTAGTGCACCCCCGGCGTGCGATAGAAGCCGGTGGCCGAGAGCGGCGTCTGCTTCAGGTACGCGTGCTCGGCGAGCTTGCGATCGATGGGCACCGAGCGCCCATCAGCCACGAAGGCCCCGTCCCTCCACTGGACGTCGTCGAGGGGCGCGTCGAGCAGCTGCGCCGCGATCGGGCGCAGCCGCTCCCGCAGCGTCACGCAGGCGTCTCGCACCGCCGCGCCGTTGAGGTCGGCCCCCGCGCTCGCCGCCGTCGCCGACGTGTTGGGAACCTTGTCCGTCGCCGTGCGCATCACCCGCACGGAGTCGCGGTCGAGGCCCAGCTCGCGCATCGCGATGCCCAGGATCTTCGTGTTGAGCCCCTGCCCCATCTCGGTGCCGCCGTGGTTCACCTGGAGCGATCCGTCGCGGTAGAGGTGCAGCAGCGCGCCGGACTGGTTGAGGAAGGTCGCCGTGAAGGAGATGCCGAACTTCACCGGGGTGATGGCGATGCCCCGCTTGATGCGCGCGCTGCTCTTGTTGAAGGCCTGGATCTCCGCGCGTCGCGCGGCGAAATCCGACGAGGCCATGAGCGCCGGCCAGATGCGACCGAGGCGGTTGTCCTCGACCAGCTCGCCGTAGTGGGTGGTGTTGCTCTCGCCCTCACCCCGGTAGAAATTTCTCTCCCTGACGACGTGCGCCGGGAGCCCCAGCGTGCGGGCCACCCGGTCGATGACCTCCTCGATGACGAGCACCCCCTGCGGCCCGCCGAAGCCTCGGAATGCGGTGTGCGAGCACACGTTGGTCTTCGCTACGCGGCCGAAGAAATCCACCGCGGGGATGTAGTACGCGTTGTCGAGGTGGAAGACCGCGCGGTCGCAGATCGACTCCGACAGGTCGAGCGCCCAGCCGCCGTCGGCGGTGAGGGCGACCTTCGCGGCGAGCAGCATCCCCCGGTCGTCGAAGCCGACCTCCCACCTCGCGAAGAAGGGGTGGCGCTTGCCGGTGAGCGCGAGGTCGAGGTCGCGCTCGACCTGCACCCGCACCCCGCGCCCGGTCTTCACCGCGGCGAGCGCCACGAGCGCCGCCCAGGTGTTGCCCTGCGTCTCCTTGCCGCCGAAGCCGCCGCCCATCCGGGGCGACTCCACCACGACCTTGTTTCTCGGCAGGTGCAGCACGTGCGAGACCACCGCCTGGACCTCCGACGGGTGCTGCGTGGAGGAGCGCACCACGACGTCGCCGTCGTCGCCGGGCTCGGCGGAGGCGGCGTGGGTCTCCAGGTAGAAGTGCTCCTGGCCGCCAAGGGTGAAGGTCCCGCTGAGGAGGTGGGGAGAGCGCGCGAGGGCCTCGTCGGGGTCTCCGCGGCTGATGCGGTGGCCCGCGGTGTGGAAGCTGTCCGCCGCGATGGCGGCCTCCGCCCCGAGCAGCGCGGGCAGCGGCTCGTAGTCGACCACCACCAGCGCGGCAGCGCGGCGCGCGGTCTGCTCGTCGTCGGCGACCACCACCGCCACGATGTGCCCGTGGTAGCAGACCTCCGTGGCGGCAAGCAGCGTCTCGTCCTGGCGCACGGCGCCCACGTCGTTGACGCCCGGGATGTCCTCCGCGAGCAGCACCGCGGCCACGCCGGGGTAGGCCCGCGCGGCCGAGGCGTCGCGGTGCAGGATGCGGGCGCGGGCGTGCGGCGAGGTGACCGGCCAGAGCGTGAGCATGCCCCGGCGCTGGGCGTCGTCGTCGACGTAGCGAGCGGCGCCGGTCGCGTGCCCGAGGGCGCTCTCGTGGCGCAGCGAGCGCGAGGCGGCGCCGGTCGCCTCCGGGGGGGTGGTGACGTAGTCGAGCGGGAGGTCCTGCGAGAGCGAGCGGTCGCCGGAGACGAACTTCTCGAACAGGTTGGGGATGAGCTGCCGGCGGTACGCCGCGCCGCCGCGGGCGTCGGTGATGGGCGTGAACTCGTCGGCGAGCACGGTGAGCGCGTCGCGAATACCGTCCACGGTAAAGGGCCGACCGAGGAGCGCGGCCTCGGTGGCCTTCGCCCGCACCGGCGTCGCCGCGACGCCGCCGAAGGCGAGGCGAGCGCGGGTGATGGTCCGGTCGGGGTCGAGGTCGACCACGAAGGCGCCCGCCACGATGGAGATGTCCATCTCGCGGCGCTTGCTGACCTTGAAGCTGTCGGCCCGACGGTAGGGCACCTCGGGCAGCGGGTCCCTGGGGATCTCCACCGCGACCATCACCTCGTCAGGCGCCATCGCGGTCTTGCGGTAGGAGAGGAAGAAGTCCTCCAGGAGCACCGTGCGCCGACCCCGCACCGAGGCCAGCACCACCGAGGCGTCGTAGGACAGGAGCACCGGCGCGAGGTCGCCGATGGGCGAGGCCGTCACCAGGTTGCCCGCGAGCGTGGCGCGGTTGCGGATCTGCCGCGACGCGAACACCGACAGCATCTTTCCGAGCGGCCGGAGGCTCTCTCCGAGCTTCTCCTCGATGGCGGTGAGCGTGGCCGCAGCGCCGATGCGATAGACGGCCTTGCCGGAGTGGATGACGTGCAGCTCGGCCACCGCCTCGGTCGAGATCAGGTGAGGGAAATCCCGAGGCTTCTTGTTGAGCTCGACGCCCACCTCGGTGGCCCCTGCGACCAGCACCGCGTCGGGAAACTCCGCCCGGAGCGCCAGCAGCGCGTCGAGGGTCTGCGGCCGGTCGAAGCGCTCGTCGGCCCGGCCGTGCAGCGTGAGCGCCGGCAGCGCGGGCAGCGGCTCCTGCAGCTTGAGGTGGAAGCGGTCGCTCGGGTCGCGCTGCTGGAGGGCGTCGCCCATGGCGTCGCGGATGGGCCGGTAGCCCGTGCAGCGGCAGAGGTTGCCGCAGAGCTGGTCGGCGACCCGGTGGGCCTCGCCGGTGTCGGGGCGGTGGTAGCCCTCGAACATCGACATCACGAAGCCCGGCGTGCAGTAGCCGCACTGCGACCCGTAGCGGTCGGCCATCGCGGCCTGCACCGGGTGGGGCCCAGCCTCCGCGAGCCCTTCGGGGGTGAGCAGCTCGCGCCCATCGACCATCGGGAGGACCGTGATGCAGCTACAGAACGACCGCCACGCCGCCGCGCCGGATGCGTCGCGGTCGCGCATGACGAGCGAGCAGGCGCCGCAGTCGCCCTCGGCGCAGCCCTCCTTCGGGCCGGTGGTGCCGTTGGCGCGGAGCCAGTCGAGGAGGGTGGTCTGCGTGGAGGCCCCGGTCACGGTCACGGGCCTGCCGTTGAGGGAAAAGCGGATCGAGTCAGCCATGATGAATTGCCGGGAAGACTACTCCAGCAAGGCAGCGGGTCGAAGCACCTCCCCCAGGGGGACCGCCGCCGCCCCGCCAGGCACGACGAAGCGGGCCTCGTCCGAGAGAGCCTCCGCGAGCGCCTCGTCCGAGGGCCCCGAGGCCAGCCGCACCGGGTACCCCCGCACCCCGGGGTCGCCGACATACAGGTGCTCGTAAAGCGCGTGCCCAAAGAGGAGGCTCCCGCAGGGGCCCACGAGGACGCCGCCCTCGTCGATCATGGCGAGGGTGTCCTGCTCCCGGGAGCGGGCGTTGGGGAGGGCTCCCACGCGGGCCCCGAGGCGCCGGAGGTGGGCGTCGTGCTGGCGCCTCGCGACGGCCCTCTTGGCGCGGGGAAACATCGCCCAGATGAGGGCGTTGAAGAGGTCGTGGGCGTTGCCGAGGCGGGTGGACACCTCGCCATCGCGGTGGATGCGGACGTCGTAGAGGGCCTCGACGCTGCGGTGCTTCGCCCGGCGGCTGCGGGGCACCGAGGCGGCGAAGCGCACAGGGCGCAGCCCGGCGGGGTTCACCAGCGCGCCGAGGCGCTCGTTGAGCTCGTCGAGCGAGGGCCAGCCGGGGAGGTCGCGGAGGCGCTGGGAGGCGGGGAGCAGCGCCTCCGCCCAGGGCGCGTCGATGAACGCGGGGGTCCAGGGGTCTCGCGACAAGGGGGGAGGCGCTCCGGTCAGGTGAGGCTCTCGGTGACGAAGATCACGTCGTCGGGGAGCAGGTCGAAGTCCGGGGCGCGGCCCTCGGCGATGTCCTCGGCGCGCAGGACGTAGGTGCGTCGCTGGCCGTTCTGGTCGATGCGGGTGACGCGCACGGAGTTCTTGTCGGCGAGGGCGGTGAAGCCTCCGGCCAGGGAGATCGCCTGCGTAAGGGTGATGCACTGCTGGTGCGGAAACACCCCGGGGTGCTGCACCTGACCGAAGACCGAGATGCGTCGACTGTTGATCTCCCTCACCTCCACGCGCACGGTCGGATCTCGAAGGATGTTGCCGCCCTGCGGGTTCTCCGGAGTGCGCTCGCCGAGTCGGCTGCGAAAGAGGTCGGAGAGGTCGCCGGCCTGCATCCCGATGACCCGCACCCGACCGAGGTAGGGGAAGGTGATGGTGCCGTCCTCGCCCACGCGGTACTCGCCGGTGAGGTTGGCCTCGTTGAAGACCGTGACCGTGAGCACGTCGCGAGGGCCGAGCCCGAAGACCGAGTTGCGGCAGGTGGTACGCGGCGGGAGCGGCGAGCCGACCGGGCGGCGACACGCGGAAGACATCGCCGCGAGGGCGACGGCCGCGAGCAGTAGACGGCGGAGCTGTGGGGTCATCACGAGTTGGCCAATGGGTTGCACGAGGGCGCAGCGCTGTTCAGCGCCGGAGGCGCAGGGAATATCCCCGCGGGGAGCACCGAGGCAACGGGATTGGGTCGGGAAGTGGTCCCACCGGGCGGTGGCGTGCTAGCGCCGCCGGAGTGCGTCGGCGTACGGCAATCGCAGCGGCAGTGCTGACCACCCTCGCGGGGGTCTCGTGCCATTCCTCCCGCCCGGCGTCGCCCGACGCCGCCACCCCGGCGCCCCGGCGGCCGCGCGTCGAGCCTCCGAGGGAGCCCATTCCGCTGCGAGCACCGCCGGCCGACACGGGCCCGTCGACGAGCGTGACGACCCGCCCGGTCCCCGCGGTCGGCGCGCTGGTCACCATCCCCGCCGGGTCGTTCGCCCTCGGCAGCACGCCCGGCGACCCTGGCCGAGACCCCTCCGTCGAGGCCGACCTCGCCCGGGTTCAGCTCCCGGCCTTCACCATCGACGCGCTGCCCTTCCCCAACGACCCGGCGCAGCCAGCCTCCAGCGGCCTCACCCGCGAGGCCGCCGAGCGGGCGTGCTCCGAGCGCGGCCGCAGGCTCTGCTCGGAGCTGGAGTGGGAGCGCGCCTGCAAGGGCCCTGGCGGGGCGATGTATCCTGGTGGCAACACCTGGGGAGGAGCGCTCTGCGCGCAGGGCGAGCTCGGCCGCTGCGCCTCCCCAGAGGGAGCCCTCTCCATGGGCACCCGGCTCGCCGAGTGGACCCGCGACGACATCGACGCGAGGGCGATCATCCGCGGCGCCTCGGCGACGGCCGCCGCACCGCTGCACCGCTGCGCCTCACGACGCACCGCGCTGCCCACGCAGGCGGGGCTGGAGCTCACCTTCCGCTGCTGCGGGGGAGCACCTCCGCCGCCGATGACGTACCCGAGGGAGGTCTCGCGTCGGCCCTTCCGCGAGGAGCCCATGACGGCGGCGCAGGTGTCGGCGCTGATCGCCAGCGTGCCGGAGCTGGAGCGTCTGCGCCTCCGCGATGGGCTGGCGATGTTTCTCCCGCAGGCCATCACCGAGGTGATGAACCACGGGGCGACCACGGTGGAGCTGCACCCGGAGTACACCTTCACGGTCAACCCGGTGCGATGGAGCCCGACCTTCGGCGAGGACATCCTGGTGCTGGCTGGGCGCTCTCGCGCGGGGAGCTGGGTCGCCGCGCTCTGGGTGCTGCCCGACGGGCGCTACCGCCACGCGTCGAGCTTCCTGCTGCAGAACGACGCCGTCGCGATCGCGCTGGCCTTCGGCGAGGCGCGCCGCGAGGTCGTCTGGTCCTCGTGCTGGAACTGCGGCGGAGAGCACGGCGCAGTCTCCTACACCGACGCCAACCGGGTGCTCATCGTGCAGCGCTGATCGGTCGCGCTCCCTCCTTCGGGGCGAACGGGGCGATACTCCTCCCGGTGAGCGCAGTCGCCGCCCTGCCTTCCGGGGAACCCACCACGCCGCCGCCTGCTCCGGGCGATCGCCCGCCCTCCCGATCGGGGCCGTCGCGCCAGGAGCGGCGCGTCCCCTTACAGGTCTGGCTCTATCCCTTCCTCTTCCTGCTGGGCGCCTCGGCGCTGATCTTCCTTGTCTCGCACTGGCTCGACGCGCGGCGCCTCCCGAAGGCTCCGCCGCTGCTCTGGAACCTCACCCACTTCGAGGGCGGCCCCATCTCCGACCTGCTGCGCGACGTGAGCCAGCTCGTGACGGCGCTGCTGGGCGTGGCCATCTCGGTGGTCGCGATCATCGTTGAGCTCGCGGCCAACCGGTACACGCACAAGATCACCGAGCTCTTCTTCCGCTCGAAGGTGAACTTCACCGTGATGGGCTTCTTCGTCATCGCGGCCATCGACTCCATCTGGGTGTCGTTCACCTTCCGCGACAACTTCGTCCCTGTGTGGGGGACGCTCGTCTCGATGGCGCTCATGACCCTGAGCATGCTGCTGCTGCTGCCGTACTTCGCGTTCGTCTTCGACTTCCTCAACCCCCTCAACATCGTCGCCCGCATCCGCTCGGAGACCCTCTCGGTCATCCGCAGCGCGCCGGCGATCATCGGCACCGCGAAGCGCAGCGCGGAGTCCATCCAGGAGAACGCCGCCGACGGCACCGAGCAGCTCTCGGACGTCGTGCTCAACGCGATGGCCAACCACGACGGCGCCATCGCCATCGCCAGCGTCACCGCGCTCGGCGACCTCGGCCAGGACTACCTCGACGTGAAGGGCGCCCTGCCCCTCGACTGGTTCGTCATCACCGACGCGGTCGCCGAGAACCCCGACTTCGTCTCGATGTCCCCGGAGGTGCTCGAGTCCGTCGGGCGCGAGCGAGACTGGTTCGAGTTCAAGCTGCTGCGGCAGTTTCAGACCATCTACCAGGGCGGCCTCGGGGGCAGCCGCGAGCTCTGCTACGTCGTCGCCATCAAGACCCGCGAGCTCGCCGAGAGCGCCATGGACCGCTCCGAGCCCCGCGTCGTCTCGCTCTGCATCAAGTTCTTCAACACGTACCTCCGCAGCACCGTCAACGGCCGCGACGTGCGCACCGCCTACAACGTCTTCCACCAGTACCGCCTGCTCGCCGAGGCCGCGCTTCAGCGCAACCAGGGCCGCTTCGCCGTCGAGATCGCGCGGTACTTCAAGTACTACGGCCAGCTCGCGTTCAACGCCGACCTCGGGTTCATCCTCGAGACCTCGGCCTACGACCTCTGCACCCTCAACGAGATCGCCTTCAACCGGCAGTCCCCCGAGCGCCAGGAGCTGCTTCACATCTTCCTCCAGGTCGACAAGGAGGGCGACGGCGGCACCCGCGAGGCTTCCCTCAAGGGCGTGCGCAAGGCGCAGGTGAAGCTCGCCACCTGGTACCTCCTGCACCACGACGAGACCTCCGCGCGCGAGGTCTTCCGCGACATGCGCTACGAGAGCCCAGCGCGGCTCGCGTCCATCCGGGACGAGATCCTCTCGGTCGCCTCGCCGGAGTTCTGGGAGGTCACCGACCGGGGGACCAACTTCGACTTCATCCCAGCGGCCCGCAAGCGGCAGCTCGTGGAGTTCTTCGCGTGGTTCGGCGACACCATCCCCCCGCCCCGCGTCGGGCTGGTGCCAGACGAAGACCCAGGAGAGCGCCACGCCCCCGCGAACATCCCCAACCCCTCGGTGAGCTGAACCCCTTTACCCTGTACCAGCCTTGCACACACCGGTCGCGCAACAAGCGGACAACGATGCCGCACGCCACACCCTAAGAGCCGCACCATCGCCACGAAACCGCGACCTTTCCCGCGGCAATCGTCTTGGAACAACTGCTGCACAGGAGTCGTCTCCGACGAGGAGCAGTCACTGTGCACACCACCATTCACACGAAGGCGTCAGGGCATCGATCGGTCGGGACGAGGGCAACCTCCGCCATGCGCGCGGCCTCGCCGCAGAGGGGGCGCTGATGGGCGCGCGATTCATCGTGACCAGCGGCAGCGAGCTGGTGAAGGGCATGACCTGCGGTCGGGTGCAGCTCCCCAAGGGTGAGACCCCGATCGAGTCGGTGCTCCGGCGCATCCAGCGCGAGACGGGCCTCCGACTGGTGACGCTACGGCAGGATGAGGCCGGGGCCGACGCGAGCGTGCGTCACTACGAGCTGCTGCTTGGCCGAGGGCGCAGCAAGGCCGTCGCGGGCGCCGTCCACGTGACCATCACCATCTGATCCGCCTCCGTCTCCCGCGCTCCCCGCGCCGGTGGGGAGCAAAGCCTACATCCGCCCGCGGAGTGCGTCGAAGCGGAGCTTCCAGACCATCACCACGGCCTCGGCGAAGATCTTCCGGGACATCTTCGAGGCCCCCGCGCGACGGTCGACGAAGAGGATCGGCACCTCGGCCACGCGCATCCCCCGCAGCACCGCGCGGTAGGTGAGCTCTATCTGGAACGAGTACCCGTTGCTCTTCACCCCGCCGAGGTCGATGCGCTGAAGCGCGTCGCGGGTGAAGGCTTTATAGCCCGAGGTAAGGTCGCGCACGTCGAGGCCGAGGATGGTGCGGGCGTAGACGCTGCCGCCCTTGGACACGAAGTGGCGCCCGGGCCCCCAGCCCTCGACGCCGCCGCCGGGGATGTTGCGCGACCCGACCACCACGTCGGCGCCGGCCTCGATCGCCCGGATGAACTCGGGCACGTACCGCGGGTCGTGCGAGAGGTCGGTGTCCATCTCGAAGACGACGTCGTAGTTCTGCGCGAGGGCCCACTGGAAGCCCTCGATGTAGGCCGTCCCGAGCCCGAGCTTGCCCGCGCGGTGGCGCACGTGCACCCGGGGGTCGCGCGCAGCCACCTCGTCGGCCAGGACGCCGGTGCCGTCCGGGGAGTTGTCGTCCACGATCAGGACGTCCACCTGAGGGGCGACCGCGAAGAGCGCGTCGAGGAAGGCGTGGAGGTTCTCCCGCTCGTTGTACGTCGGGGTGATGACGAGGACGCGTCGGCTCATGTCAGGGGACGGGCACGCTACGAGCATCGCTTCGCAGCGCGCAAGGAGAGATTCCAGTAGTGCCCGCGAGCGGTGTAGCGTCGGCGTGGTGTCCCGCGCCCAGCGCCCTGCCCTCGCCGCCGCCCTCGCCCTGAGCCTCTCCGGCTCCCTCGCCGTCGCCTCCCCGCAGGACCTCTTCGGCTTCGGCCCCCGGCTGGTCTCCCTGGGCGGCACCGGCGCGGCCTTCGCGGACGACTTCTCGGCGGTGCATGCCAACCCCGCGGGGCTCTCTCGGCTTCGCCAGCGCTCGCTCACCCTCGGCTACGTGGGCACCGCCTTCTGGCTCGACCTCGACGGTCGGCACTTCGCCGCCGACACCGGTTCCGCGACGATGATCGGCGTCGGGCTGCCCATCCCCTTCGGGGGCGTGCTCCGCGATCGGGTCGCGCTGGGCCTCGGGTTCTTCACGCCCACCAACGTCATCGTCCGAGGGCGCATCACCCGAGCGACGACGCCGCAGTTCGTGATCCTTCCCGACCGGGTGCAGACGGTGGCCCTCCAGATCGGCCTCGGGGTCTCGCTGCCCGCGGGCTTCCGCCTCGGTGCCGGGGTGATGGCCATGGCGGGCCTCACTGGCACCGTGCTGGTCGCCGCCGACGCCTCCGGTCGATCGAGCTCTCGCATCGACGACCAGCTCGTGGCGACCTACGCGCCCGTGCTCGGCGCCCAGTGGGAGCGCGGCGACTGGCGCCTCGGGGCCACGTACCGCGGCTCGCTGGTGGCGAACTTCCTGGTGACCATCGAGGCCCGCGACCTCGGCATCAACCTGCCGGTCTTCAACATCTCCGGCGTCGCGCAGTACGACCCCGCGCAGCTTCAGGTGGAGGCCGCCTGGCAGCGCCGTGGATGGACCGCCGCGCTCGGCGTCACGGGCAAGCGCTGGAGCGCCTACCCGGGGCCCTCCTCGGCGACCACCGACAACAGCCCGGTCCCCCCGGCGGCGGAGTTCAGCGACACGCTGGTGCCCCGCCTCGGCGTGGAGCACCGCTGGACCTGGGACGACGGCACCCACGTCGCGCTGCGCGGCGGCTACTTCTACGAGCCCTCGCCCGCGCCCGACGCCACCGCCGCGAGGGCCTTCCTCGACAACGACCGCCACGTCTTCGCCGCGGGCCTGAGCGTCGGCGCGACGGCGGCCGGCACCCGCTACACCGTCGACGTCTTCTCTCAGACCCACTGGCTCGCTCCCCGCGACGCCGCCACCGCCACGGGAGCGGTCTCCCACGGCGGCGCCCTCCTTCACATCGGCGCCAGCGCGTCGGTCACCTTCTGAGCCATGCGCGCCACCGCCCTCGCCCTCGCCCTCGCCCTCGCCCTCGCCCCGGCGGGCGCTCGCGCCAACCCGCTGGACATGTACGGCTTCCTCTCCCGCTCGACGGCGCTCGGCGGCGCGGTCACCGCCGACGTCGGCGACGTCTCCGCGGGCTACTACAACCCCGCGGGCCTCGCGCGGCTGCGCTCCTTCCGCGCCGAGCTCGGCTACCTCTACACCTCGCCCTCGCTCAACACCGACGGTCGCGACAACCACGTCGACTCCACCCGCGGCTTCGTCGGAGGACTCGTCGCCCCGGGCCGCATCTTCCGCCTTCCCTTCGCCTTCGGCCTCGCGGTGCACGTCCCCGACGATCGCCTCTCGCAGGTGCGCGCCCTCCCCCAGACGCAGCCCCGCTGGGAGCTCTACTCCGTTCGGCTTCAGCGGCTCTACATCGCCGCGAGCCTGGCGATCTCCCCGTGGCGCTGGCTGCGCCTCGGCGGGGGTCTGGTCTTCATGGCCTCGACCCGCGGCGGCTTCGACATCTCGGGCCGCATCTCCGCCACGCAGCCCGCCAACAGCGCGCTCACCCACGGCGTCGACGCCGACCTCACGGCGGTGCGCTACCTCCAGGCGGGAGCGCAGGTCGACCTCCCCGGCAACGTCACCCTGGGCGCGGCCTACCGCGACGAGTTCAAGCTCGACACGGCGCTCGACGCCGACCTCCAGGGGCAGATCGTCGTCGGGGGCATCAACGACCCGAGGGCGCTCACCATCCCCGGTCACTACGGGCTCCGCTCCCACGTCATGACGGCCTTTCAGCCGCGGCAGGTAGCGCTCGGCGCGGTGTGGCGCATGACCCCGGAGCTTCGGGTGATGGCCGACCTCATGTGGGTGCAGTGGTCGCGCTACGAGAACCCCACGGCCTCGCTCGACGTGGCGCTCGACCTGACCATCCCGGCGGGCGTCCCGGGGCTACGGCAGCCGTCGGTTCCGCGGCCTGCGGCGCGCGAGGCGATGCGCTTCCGCGACACCTTCGTCCCCAGGGTGGGCCTCGAGCTCACGACCCCGGTCGGCCGTCACTCGCTGGCGTTTCGGCTCGGCTACCACTTCGACCCGACGCCGGTGCCCGCCCAGGCGGGCCTCACCAACTTCATCGACTCCTCGCGCCACGTCGCCGCCTTCGGCCTCGGCCTCACCCTCCGCCGCCTCGGCGCGCTCCTGCCAGGGACCGTCGTCCTCGACGCGCACGCCTCGATGCAGCTGCTCAACTCCCGATCGATCGTGAAGGCCGACCCCAACGACCCGGTCGGTGACTACCTGGCCTCGGGCACCGTGCTCAACGTCGGCACCACCCTCGCCGTGGGCTTCGAATGAAGGCCCTCGGCGCCATCGTCCTCGCGCTGCTCGCGGGCTGCGGCACCCTCGCGGCGCCGGGCGCCGGCGACACCGACCTGCCCTCCGGCCGCAGCGGCCCCTACCGCCTGCTCGACAGCGAGGAGCTCTCCGAGGGCCTCTGCCTGCTGCGCGAGGAGTCCGTCGTCCTCTCCGACCCGGCCGCGCTCCCGCTGGGCCCGCACCGCACCGCGCTCTACTTCACCCGCCGCGAGGGCGCGCGCCGCACCATCCTCCGGGCGGTCGTCGTCGATGGCCGCCGCCTCGAAGCGCCGCCCGAGGAGGTGCTCGCCCCCTCCCTCGCGTGGCACGGCGACGGGGTCGGAGCGCCCGATGTCGCAGCCACCCGCGACGGCTTCGCGATGGTCTTCGACACCGCCGCGGGCCTCGGCCTCGCGACCAGCGCCGACGGCCGCGCATGGCGCTCCTCGGACGCGCCGAGGCTCACCGCCGAGGCGAGCGAAGGGGAGCTCACGCCGCTGAGGGCGCCGACCCTGGTGGTGCGCAGGGACGACTCCCTGGTCATCGCCTACGAGAGCGCCGGGGCGATCTGGTCGGCGACGGCGACGAGCCTGACCGATCCCCTCCGTCGGGTCGACGCGGACGAGCGCACGCCCCGCCGGGAGTCGCTGCTGGCCCCCGGCGACGACGCCCGCGACGCCGGGGTGGTGGGCTACGCGTCGGGCGCCGTGGGCGACCCCTCGCTGCGCGCGGAGGACAGCCTCGCCGGTCGCACCCTCTACCGGCTGTTCTTCTCGGCCCGCAGCGTGCCCTTCGCCCTGGACGGCGGCAGCGACTTCCAACGCGCGGTCGGCCTCGCGGGATCATTCGACGCCGTACACTTCACCCGCTCCGAGGCGGCGGTGCTCGGCAGCCGGGTGGATCCCTCCGTGGCCGCCCCGTCGGCGTGGTCCGATGGGTCGCTGCGAACCTGGCTCTTCGTCAGCGGCCGCTGCGACAGCAACGGGCGCAACCAGGGCATCCGCGTGGCGGTGGCGCCGGGCAACCGACGCTACCCGCGGACTCCCTGATCGAATACCTGAGAGGGGAAATCAGCCGACGGGGACGGTCAGCGGATGGCGCGGCACTCGTTGGCCCAAGTTCCGCCGAGCGCGATGCAGCGGGTGCGCGCCTCGGCGGCGCCTGCGCGGTTGCGCTGCTGAGAGCGGGCGTACGCGAGGACGAACCACGCCTGACCACTGCGCGGGTTGGCCGTGACCGCGCGGTTGGCGACCGCCTCGGCCTCGGCGTTGTGGGCGCTCTCCGCGAGGCTCATCGCGTAGGTCGTCATGGTGCGATCGTCGGTGGGGTTCGCGTCGAAGTACGCGTTGTACGCCGCGAACTTCCCTGCGAAGGGACCGCGGAACGAGCGCGCCGCGGCGAGGAGCTGCTGGGGCGTCTGCCCTGACGGCGCAGCGACCGGTGCAGGCGGCGCGGGAGCCGGAGCGGGAGCCGGTGCGGGCTCGGGCGTCGCCGCGGCGACGGGCGCCGGCTCGGCGGCGGGGGCAGGCGTCGGCTCGGCGGCGGGAGCGGCCGTCGGTGCAGCGGTCGGCTCGGCCGCAGGCGTCGCCGCGGCGACCGGCGCTACGGTCGGCTCGGCCGCGGGAGGAGGCGTCGGCTCGGCAGCCGGAGGAGGCGCCGCGGGCTCGGCGACGGGCGTCGGGGTGGTCGCCGCGGAGGGCGGAGCTTCGACCGCCGCCGGACGCCGATCGAGGCCCGTCTCGGGGACGCTGGTGCGCGAGTAGATGCCAAAGCCCGCGACCACCGCGATGACACCGACGAGCAGGACGCCGGTGATGGTCATGGCGCGTCGGCTGCGGGCCACCTCGGCGGCGTGCTCTTCGGAAGCGGGGGCGAGGTCTTCGAAGGTGTCGTGGGTCTGCTTGTAGGCAGCGGCCGCCGCGGCCTCGGAGAAGAAGGCCCTGGCCTCGTCGCTGAGGTGCGTCGAGAGCGACTCCTTGTGGGAGCGTCGGCTGTCGTCCTTCTTGCCGACGACCTCTCCCCGGAGGGTCTTGCGGGTCTCGTCCTCGGAGGGCTTCGCGGGCTTCTCCGTGGTCTTCTCCGCGGTCTTCTCCGCGGTCTTCTCCGCGGTCTTCTCCGTGGTCTTCTCCGCGACCTTCTCTGGGAGCACCGGGCTCTCCGGAGTGACCACCCTGGCTCGCTCGCCGGTCTCCTCCTCCGGGGGAATGGTGCTGCGCTCCTGCTCCCCGGCGGGGGGTCGTAGCGCGGAGTCCTCGGTGGGCTTCGCGGGCTCCGGCGCGGGCTGCTCCGCAGGCACCTTCGGCGCCGTGAAGGAGTCGGTGCCAGAGATCAGCGTGGTCTTGGTATCCCTCGCCTCGGCCACCATCGCCGCGGAGCGGGGGAACGGGATCACGTTGTCGCTGCTGGGCGTCGGATCGATGGAGAGCGTCGAGCGGCCGCCGGGAGGGAGCGACTCGCGGGCCTCGGCCTCGTGCGCGTGGGCTCCGGGCTTCGCGGACACCGCCTCCGCCGCCTGCGGGGACGACGGCGTGGGTACGGTGCTGCGTTGCGAACGGTTGCGCTTGCCTTTGTTCTTCGCCACGGTCGCGTTACCTCACTTCAATCGCACCACGTCAGGCATGGTCGTAAACGGCTCTCAGGCTGCAGCGACCATGCCACGTCGCACAAGCCCCTGTCTCACCGAAATCGTTGTGACATTCGCGCCGCGGACGCCCGTCGGCGCGCATGTCTATGGAGTCCGGCTGCCGATGTTGCCATTGGCTCAATGGCACAAGTGGTTGCACGAATAGATGCCTCGCGCCATCGACGCTTGACCCTGTCAACGCCCCTCGACTAGCGTCCGCGGCGTTCGAACTGAGGAGGCGTTTCAACGATGATTCGTGCGCTGCGCACTGTGCTGATGGCTTCGCTGCTCGTGTCCGCGGCCGCGTCGACGGGTTGCAAGAAGGACGGCGTGTTCTTCCAGAGCGTCAACCCCGCCTCCGGGCGTCCGAGCGGCGGCGAGGAGGTGCGCATCCGGGGTCATGGCTTCCGCGCCCTCGGTGGCCTGGAGATCAGGGTCGGTCCGAAGCCCGCCCAGAACGTCGGCATCGCCGATGACGAGACCATCGTGCTCACCACGCCCGAAGCGCGCGAGGCCGACCGCGGCCACCCCATCGACGTGTACATCCTCACCAACGAGGGGCGCAGCATCGTGCTGCGCGGCGCGTTCACCTACCGCCGTGCCGCCGAGGGCGGCGGCGCCAACGAGCTGCAGCGCCGCCTCTAAGACCTCGTAGCGTCCGTCAAAGCGCCGCGAAGGGCCTCGAAGCCCCCCGCGGCGCCTTCCTCCCTCCCCGCTCAGCCCAGCGCGGCCTTCACCCTCGCGGCGATCTCGTCGGCCGCGGTGGCGATGTCGATGAGCTCGACGTCCTTCCCGCTGCGGGCCTTCAGCTCCACCTTGCCCTGCTCCAGGCTCTTCTTCCCGAGCGTCACGCGCAGCGGGATGCCCAGCAGGTCGGCGTCCTTGAACTTCACCCCGGGGCGCTCGTCGCGGTCATCGAAGAGCACCTCGACGCCCCGCGCCGTGAGCGCCGCGTAGAGCCCGTCGGCCGCGGCCACGGCCTCGGGGGTGGTGACCAGCGCCGAGAGCATCACCTGGTAGGGGGCGATGGACATCGGCCACATCAGGCCGTCGGCGTCGTAGCACTGCTCCGCCGTCGCCGCGACGAGGCGCGACACGCCGATGCCATAGCAGCCCATCACGATGAGCTTCTCGGCGCCGCTCTCATCGAGGAACTTCGCGCCCATCTTGCCGGTGTAGTGCGTGCCAAGCACGAAGATGTGCCCGCCCTCGATGCCCTTGTACTCCTGCAGCCCCGCGCCGCAGTCGGGGCACGGGTCGCCGCTCCCGACGGCGCGGACGTCCGCCACCTTCGCGCGCTCGCCGAGCGAGGAGACCGCGTCGACCATCGACACGTGCTGCCGGTGGAAGCCGCTCTTGTTGGCGCCGGTGACCACCTCCGTCACCTCGGAGACCTCGCGGTCGACCAGCACCCTCTCCACTCCGGCCGGCAGGTCGCGCGGACCGATGTACCCGGCGTGCAGCCCGGCGGCCGAGAGCTCCTCGTCCTCCGCGGGGCGCAGCCAGGTGGCGGTGAGCTCGCGGGTGAGCGCGATCTCGTTGATGCGACGGTCGCCGCGCACGAAGACCAGCGCCATGCGCGGGGTCGATCCGGGCGCCTGGCCGAAGAGGTACACGCCCGCCTTCACGGTCTGCGTGGCGGGGACCTTCAGGAACTCCGCGACCTCCTCGATGGTCTTCTTGTTGGGCGTCGCGACGTCGGACTCGCGCTTGCCCGACGCGGCGACGGCGGTCACGGAGGACGGCGCGTGCTTGGAGACGGCCGCCTCGACGTTGGCCGCGTACTCGCACGACGGGCACACCACGATGGCGTCCTCGCCGGTCTCCGCGAGGATCTGGAACTCCGCGCTGGTGTTGCCGCCCATCGCGCCAGAGTCGGCGGCGACGACGCGGTACTTCACGCCGACGCGCTGGAAGATCCGGTCGTACGCGGCGCGCATGGTCATGTAGCTGGAGAGCGCGTTCTCCTCGCTGGTGTCGAAGCTGTACGAGTCCTTCATCAGGAACTCGCGGCAGCGCAGCAGGCCCGCGCGCGGCCGGGCCTCGTCGCGGTACTTCCACTGAATCTGGTAGAGGTTGACCGGGAGCTGGCGGTACGAGCGCACGACGCTGCGGACGAGGTCTGTGATGACCTCCTCGTGCGTCGGGCCGAGGTGGTAGTCGTTGCGCTTCTGGTCCTTCAGGCGGAAGAGCGTCGAGCCGAAGAGGTCCCACCGGCCGGTCTCCTTGAAGAGCTCGGCCGGGATGAGGGCGGGGAGCATCACCTCCTGGGCGCCCGCGCGGTCCATCTCCTGGCGCACGATGCCCTCGACCTTGCGCAGCACCTTCAGGCCGAGCGGCAGGAACTCATAGATCCCGGCGCCCACCTGGCGGATGTACCCGCCTCGCAGCAGCAGCCTGTGCGACGGGTTCTTCCGCGCCTCGGCGGGGTCTTCACGCAGCGTGGGAATGAACGACTTTGAATAGCGCATCGGTTTCGTAGGCCTCCGGGAGCGCGCGAACCTACGGAACCACCGCATCAAGTCAAGACATCGCCGCCGCTCAGCGGGTCGCGCCGTCCATCGCAGCGACCGCCGCGTCGGGGTAGGTCGCCGCGTCGTCGAGGCCGCCGGCGTCCAGCCGGTCGCGCACCGTCACGCACCGCCCCTCGGCCGAGCACGACGCCGCCACCGCCGCGCCGCAGCCCCCTCCGCCGCCGCCGCCCGCGCAGCGCGCCATCGTGCCGCAGCCGAGCGTCTGCCAGCGCTCGCGCAGCAGCCGCAGCCGCTCGTACTCCGCCGTGCCCGCGTTGATGAACACCTCGCACGCGCAGCAGAGCGTCTCGCACACCCGCGTCGAGCACTCGCCCTCCACGCTGCACGTCTGGGCGTAGCGCACCGCGGCGGCGTAGTCCTCGGAGACCGCCTGGCAGGGCCCGCCGAGGTCCCCCGGGGCGGCCGCGTCGGCGGTGGTCGCGACGTCGCCGAGCGGCGTGACGTCGATGGAGGGGATCACGTCGAAGCGCGCCGACACGTCCGTCACCGGCGCGTCGTGGGTCTCCTCGATCACCGCGTCGCGTGCGTCGAACCGGGGGACATCCTCCGGCGCCAGATCGGACCCGCAGCCCGCGAGGGCGAGCACAAGCGCAGCCGACGTCGCGGAGGTCGGGGGCCACCTCACGTCGCGGTCTTCCCCTCCGGACCGATGATCTCCACGGAGAAGTCCTCCATCACCGGGTTGGCGAGCAGCTTGTCGGCCGCCTCGCGCAGCAGCCTCGGCGCGTCGGCCACCGAGTCGTCGAGCTCCACCTCGATCACCTTGCCCACGCGCACCTCGCGCACCCCCTGCAGCCCCAGCGCGTCGAACCCCCGGCGGATCGCCTCGCCCTGCGGATCGAGCACCTCGCGCTTCAGCGTCACCGTCACCCTGGCTCTCATGGTCGTCGCTCCTCTTCTACAATCCGATGGCCGCGAGGGCCGCCTCGATGCGCGCCTGCGGGGGGCGCAGGTCAGCCACGAAGGCCCGCCCCGTGATCCGCTCGAAGGCCTCGACGTAGCGCCGCGCGGCCTCGATCTTCACCTCGTCGGTGAGCGGCGGAATCTTACCGTCACCGGTAAAACCCTGCGCCGAGAGCCAGCGCCGCACGTACTCCTTGTCGAGGCTCTCGGGCTCCTCTCCGCGCGCGTGCCGCTCGGCGTAGCTCTGCGCGTACCAGAAGCGCGACGAGTCGGGCGTGTGCACCTCGTCGATCACCACGATGCCGCCGCCCCTGGACTCCGGCAGCCGGCCGAACTCGTACTTGGTGTCGACCAGCACCAGGCCCTGGCGGGCGCAGAGGCCCTGGCCCCGCGCGAAGAGCGCGAGCGCCATCTCCGACACCCGGGCCATGTCGGACGCGGAGATCACCCCGCCGGCCACGAGCTCGGCCGCGGAGACGGACACGTCGTGGCCGCCCTTCTCGGCCTTGGTGCTGGGCGTGACGATGGCGTGAGGGAGCGGGTCGTTCTTGCGCAATCCCTCGGGCAGCGGGTGACCGCAGAAGGTGCGCTCGCCGCGGGAGTAGGCGCTCCACACGGAGGTGCTTGTGACGCCGGTGAGGTACGAGCGCACCACGACCTCGACGGGAAGCGGCGCGCACTCCCAGGCGAGCGCGACGTTGGGGTCGGGCGACGAGATGAGGTGGTTGGGCGCGACGTCCGCGGTCTGCTCGAACCAGAATGCGCTGAGCTGAGAGAGCACCTGCCCCTTGAGGGGGATGGTGCCGAGCACCCGGTCGAAGGCGCTGATGCGGTCGGTGGTGATGAGCACCCGGCGGCCGTCCGGGAGGGTCCAGTTGTCGCGCACCTTGCCGCCGTAGAAGCGACCCAGCCGGGGCAGCTCGATGGACTCCAGGGGGTGCGAGAGCGCGGTGCGGAGCGTGGCGTCGTCGATCATCGGGAGGCCTCCACGGCGCGGGAGATCACCTCGTCGACATGGCGGAGCGCGTGCGTCAGGTCGAAGCACGCGTCGAGGGTCGCGGGGGCAAGTCGTGCGCTCACGTCCGCATCCTGGCCCAGCAGCGCTCGGAAATCCCCCTCTCCCTTCCACGCCCTCATCGCGTTGCGCTGCACCATGACGTAGCCCTCCTGCCGCCCGGTGCCCGAGGCCACCAGCGCCAGCAGCACCGCCTCGCTCGCCCAGAGCCCGCGGGCCAGGTCGAGGTTCTCACGGAGGGCGGGCTCGTACACCACGAGGCCGCGCACCAGCGTCGTGGCGCGCTCCAGCATGAAGCCCAGGGTGGTCGTCGCGTCTGGCGCCAGCATGCGCTCGGCGGAGGAGTGGGAGATGTCCCGCTCGTGCCAGAGCGCCGTGTTCTCCAGCGCGGCGCCCGCGAAGGCGCGCATCATCCGCGCGAGCCCGCAGAGGTTCTCCGAGAGGATCGGGTTGCGCTTGTGGGGCATCGCGGAGGAGCCCTTCTGCCCGACGGTGAAGGCCTCCTCGGCCTCCATCACCTCGGAGCGCTGCCAGTGGCGCACCTGCACCGCGAAGCGCTCGATGGCGCCCGCCACCACCGCGAAGGCCGAGAAGTACGCCGCGTGGCGGTCGCGGGGGATCACCTGCGTGGCCACGGTCTCCACCCCGAGGCCCAGCGCCGAGAGGGCGCGGCCCTCGAAGGCCGGGGAGAGGTGCGCGTAGGTGCCGACGGCGCCGGAGAGGCTGCCCACGGCCACCTCGTCGCGGGCCGCGCGAAGCCTGGCGCGGGCGCGGGTGAGCTCCGCGAGGTGGCCCGAGAGCGCCAGCCCGAAGGTGATGGGCTCGGCGTGGATGCCGTGCGAGCGGCCGATCATGGGCGTACCGCGGTGGGCCTCGGCCTTCTCGCGCATCGCGGCGAGCAGCGCCTCCAGGCGGTCGAGGCACATGGTCGCGGCGTCGCGCAGCAGCATGGCGAAGGAGGTGTCGAGCACGTCGCTGGAGGTCATGCCCCGGTGGAGCCAGCGCGCGGGCTCGCCCGCCAGCTCTTCGACGTGCGTGAGGAAGGCGATGACGTCGTGGCGGGTGGTGCGCTCGATCTCCTCGATGCGCGCCGCGTCGAGCGAGAGCCCTAGCGCGCGGATCTTCTCGGCGGTGCCGGCGGGCACGAGCCCCTCGGTCTCCATCGACGCGCAGGCGGCGAGCTCGACCTCGAGCCACGTCTGAAAGCGGCGCTCCGGCGACCAGAGCACCGAGAACTCGGCGGGTGTGTATCGGGGGATCATCGGCGCGCCTGCTCTTGCCACATGCGCGGGGCGATGGGCAAAGCGATGACTGGCTTCGCGTCCGGAGAGGCGAGGTACGGTGCCTCCCCGGGACTTCTCGCGTTGACACCACGCGGGCTGCGGTGTTGCGATCCCGCCGCGCCATGCAGAGACCCCCGTGGAGGATCCTCGGTGACTCCTCCGAGATCGTGCTCACGACGCCGGTCGACGGCAGCCTGGTAGGGGCCGCGAGGCTCGACCCTCGCGAGGCCGAGCTGCAGCTCCGGCGGCTCATCGGGCCTTCGTGGCGAGGCGCCGCGAGCTCGGGCCCGATTGTCGACGCCGCCCGCTACGTGAGGGCGCACCACGCGCTGCGGCTGGGGGCGCTCACCGACGACCCGAGGCGCGTGGTGACCGAGGCGCTCGCTCGAGGACTGCTGGTCGCCTGGCGCATCGAGGTGCGGCGCCGGGCCGCGGGCGGCGGCGCGGGCGAGACCGCCGACGGGCAGGAGATCGTCCCGGTCGGTGAGCTGCTGCGCAAGACGTGGATCGAGCTCGAGCTCACCGACATGGACGGCAACGCCATGCGGGGAGAGCGCTACTGGATCAAGCTCCCCGACGGAACCGTGCGAGAGGGCCTGCTCGACGAGCACGGCCGCGCGTACTTCGGCGACCTCGACCCGGGCACGGCGGAGATCCGCTGGCCCGACCGCGACGGCGAGGCCACCGCCCCGGCGATGCCGCTGGGGCAGAGGGCGCTGGAGGAGGGCGCTGCGGGCACCTCGGCGGGGTCCCGCGCGGCCCCCAGGGAACGCACCTGGGTGGAGATCGAGCTCCTCGACATGGCCGACCAGCCGGTGGCCTACGAGCGCTACTGGATCAGGCTCCCCGACGGCACCGTGCGCGAGGGGGTCCTCGACGCGATGGGCCTCGCGTACTTCGACGACCTCGACCCGGGCCAGTGCACAATCCGATGGCTGGGGCGCGACGAGGAGGCGGCCTTCCTGGAGCCCGACGCGACCGCCCCCGGGGCGACCGACCGGGTGGCCGCGCAGGTCGAGACCCTGGTCTCCGCGGCGCGCGAGGGTGCCCCCTTCTGCGAGGAGTGCGAACGCGCCCGGCGGCAGCAGGAGGCCGCGGCCTGAGGCCACGGACGGAGCACATGGCCGATGTCCCGATCGAGCAACTGACGCAGCGCCTCTGGCCGAGAGGCGACGACGAGCACACCTACGCGCTGCTCGACGGCGCCCGCGACCCCGCGGTGCACCCCGCCCTCTCGGCCAGCGAGCTCGCGGCGCGCTGCCTTTACATCGGCGAGCTCGACCCCGCGCTCGCCCGGGTCGCTCCCTACCTCGTTCGGCTTACGAGAAGCGCCCCCGCCACTCTTCGACTCCTCGAGGCGTCCTGGGGCGGGGCCTGGGGCGTCTTCCTCCGCTCGCAGGCCCCGATGGGGGCGCTGCACCGGCACTTCCGTCGGCTGCTCCGCGTGC
>Ga0207969_100350_pt1 | contig 23586 bp, 22 predicted proteins | sample LakWasMet25_LOW6_2_FD_183869 | JGI IMG/M metagenome (GOLD analysis project Ga0207969, IMG submission 183869) | Freshwater sediment methanotrophic microbial communities from Lake Washington under simulated oxygen tension - Sediment Metagenome... | ecosystem: Environmental > Aquatic > Freshwater >... | reverse complement strand
TGTTTCTCAGCGAACTCGCGTCAGATCCACGTCGCCCGGCGGCGTCCGCTCTCCCTTGCGTAGCAGCGCTACGCGCGGTCGAGCGTCCTGGCCGGACTCGTGGCTCTTCGCGATTTCACCGAGAAAAAGGACAAACACGCTCTGACCCGTCGCTTCGCGGCGCGGGGCGGGCTGTGGTAGAGCCCGAGGCCTTCATGGCGACCCCGGAGCCTTCGTCCAAGCGCACCCCGACCAAGTCCAAGGTGGAGTTCGAGCCGCCCTCGGAGCTGGCCAAATATCTCCCCTACCTCGCCGCCGCGGCGGGCTTCGGGGTGCTCGTGCTCACGGTCACCCGCTCGGCCCGCTACGGCGTCTACGCCGCGACGGCGCTGCTCGCGATCGCCTTCCTGGGCCTCGCGTACGTCGCGTGGGAGCACACCGCCACGCTCCCCGATGGCGACCGGCTGAGGCCGATGCTGCGGGCGGTGACGGTGGCGGTGCTGCTCGCGACGGTCGGGCCGGCGGCGATCACGCTGCATCCCCCGGCGCCGCAGTCGGTGGTGCGGCTCTCGCGACCCGGTGACCGCGCGGAGGTGAACGTGCGCGGGGCGGCGGCGACGGTGGTGCTCGAGGCGGAGGGGGCGTTCGCGCCCGACGTCGGCGCCGAGGCGCAGGCGCACTACGAGCTCACCGCGGCGCGGGGGGGCACCGAGGAGCGGGTGCGAGGGTTGTTTCAGCGGGCGAGCGAGGAGGGGCCGGCGGAGGCGCGGCGGGTGTCGGCGACGGTCGCCTCGCGGCACGTGCTGGGGACCATCCACGGCGCGGGGCCTATGACGGTGATCCTCGACCGGCTGCCGGAGTCGGTGCAGCCGCCGCTGCGGGTGGTGGTGCGCGCGGAGCCCTTCTCGCAGAAGATGCTCGCGGCCCTCTTCGCGCTGCTCGCGGTGGCCGTGCTCTGGGTCGACGTGAAGGTGTCGCGCCGCAAGATCGAGTCGGCCTACGCGGCCTCGATGGGCGTCGTGCTGGCGTCGACGTTCTACCTGCACGGGCACTTCACCCGCGCGTCGCTGCCGTCCGACCTGCTCGCCGCGACGCTGGTGGGGGTGCTGGGGGGCGGGGTCGGCGGAGAGATCCTGGCGCGTATCGCCCGGGGCGTGGCGCCCGGTAAGTCATAGACCGACGTAAGGGAGGACAGCACGATGCCGACGATGCGGGAGCGGGTGGCGGCCCTTGAGGCCCGGCGCGCGAAGGTCCAGGAGATGGGCGGCGCGGACAAGATCGCGAAGCAGCACGAGCGGGGGAAGCTTTCGGCGCGCGAGCGCTTCGCCCTCTTCTTCGACGAGGGGGTGTTCTTCGAGGTGGGGGCGCACGGCACGCAGATGGGCGTGGCGTCGGGGCCCGACGGGGCGGACAAGCCCCCGGCCGACGCGGTGGTGTGCGGCTTCGGCAAGGTCGACGGGCGCGTGGTCTGCGCGGCGGCCTACGACTTCACCGTGAAGGGCGGGTCGATCGGCGAGGTCGGCGAGGTGAAGGTCACCCGGATGCGCGAGATGGCGCTGAAGGGCCGGCACCCGATGGTGTGGTTCATCGACTCGGCGGGGGCGCGCATCGAGCCGGGCAGGGGGAGCGAGGACGAGATCTCGCGCTTCGCCGGCAGCGGGCACCTCTTCCGCGAGGAGGTGATCATGAGCGGGGTGGTGCCGCAGGTGGCGGCGATGGTGGGCCCCGGCGCCGCGGGCACGGCGTACATCCCGGGCCTGTCGGACTTCGTGCCGATGGTGAAGAACATCGGCTCCATGGCCCTCGCGGGGCCGCCGCTGGTGAAGGCGGTCACGGGACAGGACGTCGAGGAGCAGGAGCTCGGCGGGTCGAAGGTTCACTGCGAGCTGAGCGGCGTCGGCGACGGCGAGTACCCCGACGACGCGAGCTGCATCGCCGCGGTGCGGACGTACCTCTCGTACTTCCCCTCGCACTGCGAGGAGGCCCCGCCCATCGTGCCGTGCGCCGACCCGATCGAGCGCCGCGAGGAGTCGCTGCTCGACCTGGTGCCCGACTCTCCCCGGCGCGCCTTCGACATGTACAAGGTCATCAAGGCGGTGGTCGATCACGGCAGCGTGTTCGACATCAAGCCCCGCTACGCGCGCAATCTCATCACCTGCCTCGCGCGCATCAACGGGCGCTCGGTGGGCGTCGTGGCCAACAACCCGATGCACCTCGGCGGCGTGCTCGACATCGACGCGGCCGACAAGGGCGCGCACTTCATCCAGCTCTGCGACGCGTTCAACATCCCGCTGGTGTTCTTCCAGGACACGCCCGGCTTCATGGTGGGCACCAAGGTCGAGCACGCGGGCATCATCCGGCACGGCGCCAAGATGCTCCACGCGATGAGCGCGGCGACGGTGCCGAAGCTCACCGTGGTGACGCGCAAGGCCTACGGCGCGGGGTACTTCGTGATGTGCGGGAGGGCGTACGAGCCCGACCTGCTGGTGGCCTGGCCGGGGGCGGAGATCTCCGTGATGGGCGCGGAGGGGATGGTGGGCATCGCGTCGAGGAAGCTCTTCCGCGGAGAGGCGATGCCGGCGGAGATGAAGCAGCAGATGGTGGAGATGATCCAGGGGTACATCGACGTGTACAAGGTCGCGGGCTGGGGGCTCGTGGACGACGTCATCGACCCGAGGGACACGCGCAAGGTGCTCGCGTGGGGCCTGGAGCTGGCGCAGCACAAGAAGCTCGAGCGGCCTTGGAGGAAGCGCGGCGTGATGCCGGTGTGAGGGGGAGGGCGCTCGCGTCGGGTACGGGCGCTCGGCGCGAGCGGGCGGCGACGCGCCGCGAAACCGCAAGGGGCGCGAGGGACGCAAGGGACCGGACCGGGCTGAAGGGAGGATGGAAGAGGCTCCGGTGCGTTGGCGAGAACGGCGCGTCACCCCCGCCGCCACCGCCGCCGCCACCGACCGCCACCCGCCGACGCTGGTTCTGCCGCTGCTCTCGCACGGCACGTCGCGCGCAGTGTCGGGCGTCGTGTCGTCGCCCTTCGACCAGTTCGCCAAGGACATCCTCGAGCTTCTGCTGTCTGCGTACGGCCGCGTGGAGACGGAGGTCGAGGCACCGGCGCTGAGGTCCCAGCGAGCCGACGTGATGTTCGAGCCCGACCCGGCGCGCGACGCGGCCCGACGCGCGCTCGGCCTGGTCGGCGAGATGACCGCGCGCTGCTGCCTGCTCGATCCCTTCCACGAGGCGCCCGACGTCGCGCAGGTGCGCGGCTGCTTGCGCAAGCTGCTCAACCACCAGCACGCGCGCTCGCTCGGGCAGCGGCCCTCAGCGGAGGTCTCGTGGCTGCTGTGCGGCGGGCGGCCCGACGCGGCGCTGGCGTCGCTGCGCTTCGCGCCGTCGCCGGGCTGGCCGCGTGGCTTCTACGACCTGGGCCCGGCGATGCCGCTGGTGATCGTGGTGCTCTCGGAGCTGCCCGCGACGCCCGACACGCTCGCGCTGCGGCTGATGGGCGCGGGGCTCACGCTGCGGCGCGCGATCACCGATCTGCAAGCGACGCCACCCGGGCCGGTGCGCGACGCGCTCGTGCGGCGGGTGGTAGAACTCCACCACGACCGCGAGGTGCGCCAACCCCGCACACCCGAAGACGAGGACGAGCTCATGAGGTCACTGCCTTTCGTCGAAGAACTCGAACGCCGCTGCCGCACCGAGGGTCGCACCGAGGGTCGCACCGAGGGTCGCACCGAGGGCGCCCACCTCGCGCTCGTGCGGTACGTCGAGAGATCCCTCGGCCGGGCGACCACCGAGGCCGAGCGCGACGCCCTGCGCCGTGGCTTGATGCGTCGCGGCGATGCGATGCTCGACGAGGTCTTCGCGCTGTCGCCCGCCGCGCTCGATGCGTGGCTCGCCGCGCCTCGGGACCGCTGACCGGACGGTGAGCTTCAGCCCTCCTCGACGTCCAGGCGCGCGAGCTCCTCGCGGATGCGCCGGTCGAGCATCGCCACGAGCTCCGGGTCGTCGGCCTCCCATTCGTCGGGCACGTCCAGCACCACGATCTCCCTCTCGCGCGCCGTCGCGCCAAAGCGCTCCAGCAGCATCTCGCGGTGGCGCTTCTCCATCACGAAGACCACGTCGGCCCACGCGAGGCTCTTCTCCGTCACCCGCACCCGCGCCTCCGGCGAGGTGCCCGCAGAGCGCGCCGCGAAGCCGCCGCCCCACGAGCGCACCAGGCGCTCCGCCGTCGGGCTCCGCCACTGGTTCCGCGAACACACGAAGAGCAGGTTCATCGTCAGCGCCCGTGAGTCTAGACCCGAGGCTGGCCGGTGATGCGGCGCCGTGGCGCTCGTCGCCAGATCGAGCGACGCGTCGAGTGACTCGTGATCTGGCGCGCGTCGCCATGCGCGCAGTGCGTAGGGGCCCATGGGAATCCGGGCGGGGCACCGTCGTCGACGCGCGTCCGCTCCCGTTGCCGGTGCGCCCATGACCCATACACGCCGCTCTCGCTGTCGTCCGACACACCGCGGGCCTGGCCATCCAGCACGTCGTGGGCGTAGTCCAGCCTCCCCCCTCTTCACTCGCCGTTGATCACCGGCTGAGGCGCACCCGGTCGACCGGCGCTGCAGGCACCGAACGGCGCGCGGAGCTCTGGGGTGCCGCGGAGGCGGAAGCGCGCCCGCCTGCTCATGTCGCGGTCGAGCGCGGAGTGGGCCCAGAGCGCTTCGCTGCGCGCAGCGCGGAGAGCGCCGCCTTCGAGAGCGCCTGCGCGGTCGTGCCCGCAGCCGCAGCGCCGCGGCGCCGGGGTGCGCCACGGTGGGGGCGACGGCGCAGCGCCCTCGCGCGACGGGCGTCACGGGTCGATGGCGAGCGACGCGGGCACCTCGCCCCGGAACAGCGCAGCCCACACCCGCGCGTCGTAGGCGCGCTCGATCCGCGTGGCGAACGCGCCCCCGCCGACCGCGCCGCGCCCGTACGTGAGCGCGCTCGGCGGCTCGGCCGCGAGGGCCCAGGAGACCGTCATGTAGCGGTCGAACTCCGCGCGTCGACGGCGTCGGCCCGCCGGGTCGTCCTCGAGCTCCTCCTCCCAGTGGGTCAGGCCCACGGGTCGGTTCGGTTGCAGCAGGCGCGCCTCGATCTCGCGGAGGGACTCAGGGGAGGGAGCCGCGAGCCGGTCGGCCTCGTCGAGCGCGGCGGGGAGGAAGGGGGCGACTCCGCCCGCGAAGGCGAGCACATCGCGCGCGGTGGCGAGCGCGACCCGCAGCCGCGTGCGGTGCGACCAGTCGAGCTCGCGCACGAGCCGCGCGGACTCGAAGACGGCGAAGCGCCCAGGGACGTCGAGGGAGATACCGCGGCCCTCGGCGACCCACACGCGGGGGCCGCCCGTGAGCTCGTGGTCGATCAGTTGGGGCGCGGCGTGGAGGTGGTACCCGGACGTGAACGGCACCAGCGGAAGGACGTCCGGCATCCACGGGCCCGGCTCGCCTCTCGACGGCAGGCTCCACCGCACGCCCGCGTAGCCGTCGAGCGGCGCCTGAGCGCGCGGGATCGACTTGAAGCGCAGCACCTCGCCCACCACGCGACGATACGCGATCGGGAGCGCCCGTGGCTTCGCCCGATCCCCGCGGGGCCACCGCACCGGGAGGGGTGAGCGCGCGGGGCAGGCCCGGGGCTCAGCCCTCTTTGAGCGCGGCGCGCGCGGCCTCGGCCCGCCAGGGGGCGACCCACGCGCGGGTCAACGGCGCGCCGTTGAACGCCACGGCGATGCCGCGCGCGGCGAGGCAGCGATCGATCGCCTCCTCGTCGTCGTCGCCGTCGGCGGCGGCGATCGGGGCCCAGTCCGCGGCGCGGAAGTCGACCCACGCGCGACGCGCCCCGTCGTAGTAGCTGCTGCCCTCGAGCAGCACGTCGTCGGCGGCGATGCGCCACGCCTCGTCACCGCCGCAGGGGCCACCCGACGCGAACTCGACGGACGACGCGTCGCACCCGACGAGGTAGCCCTCGAGCCGGCGCCCCTGCCGCGTGCGGAAGGCGTGGCGCTCGCCGAGCGCGGCGAACAGCAGCACGTCGTCGAGGTGGCTGCGGGGCGTCGCCGGGTCTGCCGCGAGGACGGTGACGCTCACCGGGTCGGCGCCCCGCTCAGGCCTCGCCGGCGTGGCGCATCGGCCGCGCGGCGACGTGGCCCATCGTGACGAGCAGCGGCGCCTGCGTCGCGATGGCCAGCAGCGCAGTCCCGGCCTGGGAGAGCTGGTTCTGGAAGAACTCCAGGTCCGCGCCGTGATCGTTCACCATGCATCGAGGTGTCACTCCGGCCTCGCGCGGCGTCAATCGTCCGCCACGCGTCGGCTCGGGCTGCGGTGGCGCAGACCGACGCGGCGTACGTCACCGCGGGCGTGCTGCTCCCCGAGGAGGTCACGGCCAACCGCTTCCGGCCCGAGGGCTAGAGTCCGCTGGAGAGCCGTTGGCTGGTTCGGGGAAGGAGTTCCGGAGGAGGAGCCCGAGGAATGTCGGGCGGTCGACCCGGCGCAGCGGCGCGACCATGAGGTGCTCGCTCTCTGCCGGGACAGCGGCGCCGCCGAAGAAGGGCTCGTACACCCAGCGCGCCAGGGCCTCGCGCTGCATCGGTAGCGGCTCCCACTGCGACGCCGTCGAGCGGCCGGTGAGGCGGACCCGCTTCGGGGGCGGGTCACGTGTCCCGCCACACTCCCCCGTCCCGACCGAACCACGACCGGCAGAGCGAGCGCGTGGTCCACTCGCCCGACATGAGGCAGTACGCGCGGACCTGGGCGGGCTCCCCCTCGCAGGAGATCGTGTAGTCGCAGTCGTCGCGCGCGGGGAAGTCGCAGGGCAGCCCGTCGGGCGGCGGCGTCGCGGGGCAGGGTGACCGGCGGCAGGAGGCGAGCTCGATGCGCCAGCGCCCCGACGGGTACGGACACGTCGCGACGTCGGTGCGCTCGGCGGGGCAGACCGCGTCGAGCGCGGTGTAGGCACACCGCTCGGGGACGTCGGCGGGCTCGCACGAGGTGCCCTCGGTCGGCCGCATCGCGGGGCACACGCCCGCGCGGTCGGGCGATGGGACCCGCACCACGTCGGTGATGACGGGCCCGGCCTCGGGGAGGGAGTCGGTCGGCACGTCCGGGGTCAGCCGCGGCGGGTTGCACGACCACGAGCCGTGGTCGCGCCAGACGTTGCCTTCGCAGTACCAGTAGACGGAAAAGCTCTCCGGGCACCACTGCCCGCCGACCCGCATCCGACACATCTGCCCGTTGACCGCGCAGGCGAGGTTCACGGGCAGCGTGCTCGGGGGCGGGCAGGCGGGCGCGTCGAAGACGACCGCGTCAGGGACCGACGCGGCTCCGTCCATCGGCGCCGATCCGTCCGGCGATGCGTCGGAGCTGATGCTCGCGGAGCCGCAGTGGGCCGCGAGGACGGAGGTCGCCACGGTGACCACGAGGGGGGCGCGCAGCCGGCGCGCACGGATACGGTAGGCCATCGGGTGAGCGTAACCCATAGGACTTCCTGCGAGGCCCCGTCGCCGGCGCGCGTCCGCTCCCGTTGCCAGAGCGCCCCGTCGACGAAGCGCGCGAGGTAGGCGACCCGCGGCGGGAGCCCCACTCGCGTCCGCTGGAGAGCCGTTGGCGGACCGATTCCAACGCCCGCACGCAGCGCGGACGGACATCTCACAGTTCGATTCGAACCTTTGGGCTCGCGCGCGCTTCGACGCATCGCCTGATACAGACTCACGTGCGCGAACCAGCGCTCGGGCTGCAACTCACCCTGCGGTGACGGCGCCGAGGAACCCCTACCACCCGCGCGCCGTCGCGCAGGTCGCAGGCCGTTCACCCCCCGAAGACCACCGAGAGGTTGATCGTCCCGAAGGTGGCGAAGGCGCTGGTGCGCGCGTCGGCGGCCGTGCCGAGGCTGAGCACCGGCGCGCTGGTGTAGCTCTCGCCGAGCTCCACGCCCACGGCCACGGCGGGGCTCATCCAGTAGCGCGCCGACAGTCCGAGCAGCAGACCGAACGCGACGCCCTCGTCCGAGCGGGCCGCGGCCTCGTAGGACACGATGGAGAGCGACGCCCCCGCGAGCAGCCCCAGCTCGACGCGGTCGTCGGCGGCGCGGGCGAGCACGCGGTCGACGAGCACCCCGAGGCCGAGCTGCAGGTAGGACGACCCGGTCGACCCGTCGCCGGAGGACGACGCCGAGAGCGAAGGGGCGAACGCGATCGACCACGACCCGCCCCGGTAGCCGAGCGCGGCGCCCAGCGCGGACGACGCTCCGAGGCTGCCCACCGCGCCCAGCCCGCCGAGGCCGCCGAGCGCGCTCGCGCCGCCAAAAGACTGCCCGATGCGCCCCTGCACCAGGAAGCCCCGGTGCGGCCCGCGCCACCGCCGCGCACCCTCCGTCGCGGGTCCCGTCTGCGCCGACGCCGCCGCGGGCAGCGCGAGCGCCGCCATCGCCGCGAGCGTCCCCACCGCGGTCGCCCTTCGTTCAGCGCCCACGGAAGTCCGCCTCGCGCCGCTCCATGAACGACCGCAGCCCCTCCGCCGCGTCCTCCGTCACCATCAGCGCGCGCGCCTTCGTCATCAGCGCACCGTAGGCCGCCGCGTGGCCCTGCTCCATCGCGAGCTTCGCGTTGGCCCTCGCCGCCTGCACCGCGAGCGGCGCCTGCCTCGCGATGCTCTCGCCCAGCGCGATCGCCCGCTCCACCTGCTGCCCGGGGTCGGTGAGCTCCTGCACCACGCCGATGCGATGCGCCTCCTCGGCGTCGAAGACGTCGCCGGTGAGGATGTACCGCATCGCGTTCTGGTAGCCCGCCACCTGGGCGAAGCGCAGCGTCGCGCCGCCGAAGGGCATGATCCCCCGGCGCACCTCGAACTGGGTGAACCTCGCGTCGCGCGACGCCACCACCACGTCGGCCGCGAGCGAGAGCTCGACCCCGATGGTGTAGCAGTAGCCCTGCACCGCCATCACCACGGGCTTCACCCGGCGCCGCCCCGCGAGGTCGAGCGGGTCGACGCCGCCCTCGACGTGAAGCTCGCCGCCCGCCGCCACGTGCGGGCCCACCTCGGCGAGGTCGAGGCCCGCGGTGAAATGGTCGCCGTGGGCGAAGAGCACCAGGCAGCGCAGCTCGGGGTCGTCCTCCAGCCGGCCGTAGGCGGCCGCGAGCTCGCGCAGCATCTGGAGGTTGAAGGCGTTGCGCTTCGCCGCGCGGGCCAGGCCCACCAGGAGGACGTGGCCGCGGGTCTCGAGGGTCAACGTGGGTTCGCTCATCGCGCGATGACACCAGAGATCCGTCGTCGTGTCGCAATGGGCGCGCGACGCTTCGTGGCCGAGGGCGGGCGGTGGCATCATCGCGGGCTATGTCGAACGGCGAGCGACGTGGGGATGGGACGGCGGAGGACTTCGCGGAGGCCACGCACACCGCCGAGGAGGCGGCCGAGCGGGCGGCGACGGACGCCGAGCGGGTGCGGCGCCTCGCGGAGGCGCGCAACGTGGGGGAGGTGCTGCGGCCGGCGCTGGAGCTGGGGGGCGAGTTCGCCGACCTGGAGGGCGCGGTGAACCGGTCGCCCGTGGCGCGAGGTGTGGCCTCGGGGATGCGGGCGGCGAGCTCGGCGATCGGCGCGGTGTCGGAGGGCATCCACGCCTACGAGACCCTGCGGGAGAGGGCGGCGGAGCAGGAGAGGGAGGCGCGGCGGCTGCCGCCGGTGGAGTGGCACTTCGAGAGCGCGGGGACGCACCGGCCGTGGAGGATGAGGCGTGCGGAGATTCGGGAGGGACTGTCGCGGGTGACGGTGGCGGAGCTGGAGCTCACCTGCGAGCACGCCGACGCGGACCCCGCGCTGCTGTTGGGGCGCGACGCGACCTTCTCGCTCACCCGCGACGGTCGCTCACGGCGGGTGCAGGGCGTCGTGTCGCGCGTCGAGGCGCTCGGGGTGCGAGACCACAAGGCCCACGCGAGGGTCACGCTGGTCCCGGCGCTGTGGGCGCTCTCTCAGCGGAGGGACTCGCGCGTCTTCGAGGGGAAGACCGTCGAGCAGGTGGTGCGCGCCGTCGTCGAGGAGGCGCTGCGGCCGTACCGGCGCCGGGTGCGCTTCGCGATACAGCGGGCGCTGCCGGTGCGGGAGCACTGCGTGCAGTACCGGGAGAGCGACCTGGAGTTCGTCGAGCGCATCCTGGCCGAGGAGGGCATCGGGTACCTCATCGTCGAGGGCGAGGCGCACGAGGAGGTGGTCTTCTTCGATGGACCTCAGGCCTTCACGGGCTTCGACGGGCCCGACGGTCGGTGCATCGCGGTCACCGACGAGGAGCACGACACGCACCGCCACGAGTCGCTGCGCCGCTTCGAGGCCGCGAGCGCGCTCACCCCCACCAGCGCCGTGGCCATGGACTACGACTGGACCAACCCCAGCCTGCGCGTGGCGCACGAGAACCGCAGCGCCGACCCGGCGGGCGTCGATCGGGAGGTGTACACGCACCCGGCGGACGTGATCTTCGACCGCTACGACGCGGGCGACCACGCCTACGAGCGCAACGACGTGGCGCACCGCGCGACGCTGGAGGCGCAGCGCCACCTGCAGCGGGCGCGCACCTTCACCGGCGAAGGGTCGGTCACGGCGCTGCGGCCGGGGATGCTCTTTCGCCTGGAGGGCCACCGGGTCGAGGCGATGGAGCGGGAGTACCTCGTGACCGAGGTGCGTCACCGCTGCGCGGCGGCGGAGGAGACCCGAGACGAGCACCGCGGGGGCAGGGAGGAGCCGTACCGCAACGAGGTGACGTGCGTCCCGTCGACGGTGAGCGTGAGGCCGGAGCTGAGGCACCGGAGGGCGGGCATCCATGGTCCGCAGACGGCGAGGGTGGTGAGCGCGGGCGGCGACGAGGTGGAGACCGAGCACTACGGGCGGGTGCGGGTGCGCTTCCACTGGGAGCGCGACGGGCGATCGCCGGAGGACGCGCAGCGGGCGTGGGTGCGCGTGGCGCAGGCGTGGGCGGGCAACGGGTTCGGGTTCGTGTTCGTTCCGCGCAAGGACATGGAGGTGGTGGTGCAGTTCATCGACGGCGACCCCGACCGACCGCTCATCACCGGCGGGGTCTACAACGGCACGCACCCGCCGCCCTACGACCTGGAGCGCCCCGAGTCGGTGACGCGCTCGGTGATCCGCACGCAGAGCACCCCGGGCGGTGACCCCGCGCACTACAACGAGCTCAGCTTCCAGGACCAGTCGGGCCGAGAGGAGGTCTTCCTGCGGGCGGAGCGCGACCTGCGAGAGGAGGTGCTGCACGACCACGCGACGAATGTGCACGCCGCGCAGTCGAACACCGTGGACGCGTCGCAGACCGAGCGCATCGGCGTCGATCAGAGCGTGCGGGTGCAGCGCGATCGCAAGGGGGTCATCGACCGGGACGACCAGCTGCTGGTGCGGCGCGACCGCGAGGCGAAGGTGCTCGGCGACGACACGCAGGGCGTGGTGGGCGAACACCGCGTGCGCATCGACGGCCGGGAGGAGCGCGTCGTCAGCGGGAGAGGGCGCGACACGACCATCGAAGCGAAGGACGAGCTCACGGTGAACGGGATCAGCTACACGCACGTCCGCGACGGCTACACGGTCATGTCGGACGCCTCGATCGGGCTGATGGCTCCGTCGGTCCAGTTGGACGCGGCCAACGTCTTCCAGATCGTCCGCGGAGGGGATACGCCGGCCCGACCAGGGAAGCCCGCCGGACGGGAGGCGAGCGTCACGTTCGACCCCGATGGGATGAAGGTCGAGAGCGTGCTGAAGGTGCGCATCGAGTGCGGCAGGTCGATCGTCGAGCTGCTGCCCGATGGCACCGTGACCGTGACCGGCTCGAAGTCCATCAAGGCCACGTGTGGCGGCAGCTCGATAGAGCTCAAGCCCTCGGAGGTCATCGTCCGGGGCGGAACCATCAAGCTCAATCCGTAGCCGTCAGCCCTGCTCCCAGCGCACCCCGGCGTCGCGCAGCAGCGACTCCGAGAACGCCCTCCCGAACACCGTCGCCTGCAGCTCCCTCCCGTTGGCCGCGTACCAGCCGAAGAGCGAGCGCCAGTGCTGCCAGAGCCCCGCCTGCGCCTGCGCGTCGAGCGCCGCGCCCGGTCGCATCGCCGCGAGCTCCTGCTCCAGCGCGTAGGGGCTCAGCTTGTCGAGCAGCGCGCGCACCCCCTCGATCACCGCCCCGGTGAGCTGCCCCGGCCGCTCGGCCAGCTCCGCGGCGAGCTGCCGCAGCCCGAGCACCTTGGCGGCGATGGGGGCGTCCGCCGCGAAGAGCCAGCGCAGCAGCACCGTGCTCTCGTCGCCGCGCAGCCCGTCGCCCGCTCCTCCGTGGGCGGCGGCCTCCACGAAGGCCCTCGGTTCGAGCACGGCGCGCAGGGCGATGAGCGCGTCGGCCATTCCGTCGAGCGCCGCCGCGAGGCGCAGCACCACGTCGTCGACCTCCGCCGCAGTCGCCGGGGGCGTCGCGCCGTAGCGGTGAGCCACCTGCCGCAGCCGCAGCAGTGAGTGCTCCCCGAGGGCGCCCTCGGTGGTCACCCCGTGCTCGACGCCCAGGGAGCGCACGGGCTCCAGCGCCCCGAGCTCCGGGTGCTCGGTGAGCAGCACGCGCAGCAGCGACGAGCGCGCCGAGGGGAGCGCCGCGTCAAGGCGATCGCGCACGATGGCAGCGGCCTCGTCGGAGGCCACGCGGCGGCGTTCGAGCACGGCCGCGAGGGGGTCGACCTTCGGGGCGGAGGGCGTCGGGGCGGGGGCTCCTCCGCGGGAGGTCTCGAGCGCCTCGGCGTAGGCGCGCATCGCCGCGGGGTTGTAGGTCACCGTCTCGGGGATGGCCGGGGCCTTGCGGTCGGGCGCCCAGGAGAAGCGGTCGGAGAGCCACTCCGGCGCCACGTCGGGGCTCTGGTAGTCCATGGGGTCGAGGGTGCAGCGGAGGGTGATCGGCCCGAGGCTCACCTCGGCGCGAGCGTCGAGCGGGGTGCGCTGGCCCTGCGCCACCTCGCGGCCGTTGACCGTCACCGCGTTGGTCGCTCGCCCCGCGACGAGCAGCACCGCGCCGCCCTCCACCAGCAGGTGACAATGAAACTGCGAGATCGCCGGGTGGGGCAGCACCAGGTCGTTGACGCGGTTGCGGCCGACGCGCACCAGGGCCGCCGGGAAGGCCCTCGTGTCTCGCGCGTTGCCTTCGAGGTTGTGGACTTCGACGAGGAGGGTTCCCACGAGGCGATGGAGCTTCGGCGAGGGCGAGGGCGAGGGTCAATCCGTTGAGAGGTATTGACATCGTGATCGCCGTGACAACCTCGGTAGCAGGCGTCGAACGTGCGACGGGACCTTCCCAGGCGCTGATCCCTCATCAGTCAGGAGCGATGGCCATGGGCGATGCGGTGCGCCGCTCAGGAGAATCCCAATGAGAGCGACTCGCGGAGCGTGGTGGCTGATGGCCCTGGGCGGTTGCACAGGAGGCAACGGGGGGACGCCGCCCGCGGACGTGGCTGTCGGGCGGGACGTTCCCGTCGGGCAGGACGTCGCTGTCATGCAGGACGTTCCCGTCGGGCAGGACGTCCCCGTCGGGCAGGACGTGGCTGTCATGCAGGACGTTCCCGTCGGGCAAGACGTCCCCGTGGTGCGAGACGTCCCCGTGGTGCGAGACGTCCCCGTCGCGCAGGACGTGATCCCATCGGACCGACCTGCCGTGGCCGCCCTCGCGCCGTTGCCCCCGCACAGCGCCGCGTCGCAGGGACGCTTCATGACGCACGAGCAGTGTGAGAGCTGCCACGCGCAGGCGACGGGCGTGTTGACCGACTCGGCCGGACGTGACGTGAGCCCGCCGCGGCTCTGGCGCACGTCGATGATGTCCATGTCGGCGCGCGACCCGTACTGGCTCGCCGCCCTTGAGCACGAGATCGCCGCGCAGCCAGTTGGCCGCGCCTATATCGAGCGCACCTGCACCCGCTGCCACGCGCCGCAGGGGGCGATCGCGACGGAGGACACCGGGGGGCGCCTCCACCTCGACGATGTCACGCGCGGGACGACGGCCGCCGCGCACCTCTCGCGGGAGGGCGTCGGGTGCACGGGCTGTCACCAGATCACCGCGGAGGGCCTCGGCACCGCAGGGAGCTTCACCGGAGGCTTCGTGGTCGACACGGGCCGACGCATCTTCGGCCCGCACGCATCGCCCTTCGCCATGCCGATGCAGAACGCGGTGAACTACACGCCGACGCAGGCCGCCCACATGACCAGCTCGGCGCTCTGCGGGAGCTGCCACACGGTCATCACGCGCAGCCTCGATGCGCTGGGAAACCCGACGGGGCCGGAGTTCGCGGAGCAGGCGCCGTACCTTGAGTGGCGCAACTCGGCCTTCCGCGCCGAGGGGACGCCCGGGGCCACGCCCATGACCTGCCAGGGGTGCCACATGCCCACGCGCGACGCCGCGGGGGTGGAGATTCGCACGCTGCTCTCGAACCGCCCGCGGATGCTCTCCGCGCGGAGCCCCATCGGTCGCCACATCTTCGTCGGGGCCAACGCGTACATGCTCTCGCTCCTCGCCGACGAGTCGGCCTGGACCGGCGCGGTGTCGTCGCCTGCCGAGCTCCGCGAGGGAGCCGCGCTCGCCGAGGCGATGCTCCGCGGCGCTGCGACGGTGCAGGTCAACGCGCCGACCGCCGAGGGTGGCGCCTGGGCCTTCACGGTGCGCGTCGCCAACCTGGCGGGCCACCGTTTCCCGACGGGGTACCCTTCGCGCCGCGCGTGGCTGCATGTGCGCGTGCTCGACGCGACGGGGGCGGTGCGCTGGGAGTCGGGCCGCACCGACGCGCGAGGTCGCCTGGTGGCCCGCGACGGCCGCTCGCTGGAGGTGTCGGAGGACGTCGTGCGCCCGCACTACAGCGAGGTCGCCCGCGAGGAGGACACGCAGGTGTACGAGACGGTGATGGGCGACGGTGCGGGGCGTCCGACGCACGTGCTCCTCCGCGCAGAGCGCTATCTCAAGGACAACCGCATCCTCCCGCTGGGTTGGCGCAGCGACCACCCCGACGCGCGGCTGACCTCGGCCGCGGGCGTGGCCGGTGACGCGGACTTCGTCGCCGGAGCGGACGCCGTGCGCTACCGGATCACCGCGTCGGGGTGGGCGCCCTCGCGCGTCGAGGTGGAGCTGCTGTTCCAGTCGGTGCCGCCGGGCGCCGTGGAGGCGGTGCGCGACGGGAGCGGCGCGGCGGGCGAGCGCTTCGGCATCATGGCCGAGGCCCACGCTCCTGCTCCGCGGGTGGTCGCTGCCGCGAGTGCGACCGTGCCGTAGCGCGGCGGTCGATGGTCAATCCATGCTCGCGGCGGGGGCGTTGTACCTTCGCGCTCGATGACCCATCGCGACGAGCGCCCTCGCGGCGCGACCACCGTGACCCTCGACGACCTCGACCTCGCGGTGTCGCCAGCCCGCGGCGCGGCGGTGTCGCCCCCGTGCATGGGCGAGTGCGTCGATGACCGTCACCCCACGCTCCAGGGGCGGGTGAGGGTGCGCTGGACCGACGCGACCGGAGGGCGGCGCGACCGATGGGTTCCGGTGCTCCAGGGCGTGGCGGTGCGAGAGGGAGACCGGGTGCTGCTGGTGGCGATGGCGTACCAGGACGAGCCGGTGGTGACCGGCGTGATCGACGGCTTCGCCGCGCGCCCGGCGGCGGAGGCGCGAGGTCCGGTGCTCTCATTGGCGCAGGGCGAGTCGCTGCGGGTGCTGGGCTCCGACGGCGCCCCGCTGGTGGAGCTGCGCCAGTCGCCCGACGGGCCGGTGGTGCGGCTGCTCTCGATGGACGCGTCGATCGAGCTGCCAGGGACGCTGAGGCTCAGCGCCGATGCGATCGCCCTGCACGCGAGGCGAGGCGGGGTGCAGGTCACGGCGACGGATGACGTCTCGGTGCAGGGCGAGGCGATCCGGCTAAACAGCCCGTCGAGGGGGTGACCACGGCGGGGGCCGACCGCGGTAGCCTCGCGGGCGGAGGACTCTGCCGATGGCTCTACAGCGAGGTGATCGACTGGCGGTGCTCACGTCGGGCGGCGACGCGCCGGGGATGAACGCGGCCCTGCGCGCGGCGGCCCGGGTGGGCGTCGAGCTTGGCTTCGACGTGGTGGGCGTGGAGGACGGCTACACGGGGCTGCTCGACGGGCGGCTGCGCCCGGTGGACCTCGGGGCGCTCGACGAGGCCGCGCGCCGCGGAGGGACGGTGCTGGGCACCGCGCGCTCCAAGGTGTTTCCGACCGCGCAGGGGCAGGCGAGGGCGAGGGAGCAGGTGCTCGCCATGGGCATCGAGGGCCTGCTGGTCATCGGCGGCAACGGCTCGCTCGCGGGCGCGAACTCCATCGCGGGCGTGCCCACGGCGTCGGGGAGGGAGCTCGCGGTGGCGGGCGTGCCGGCGTCCATCGACAACGACCTCGCGTGCACGTCGATGGCCATCGGCGTCGACACGGCGATGAACACCATCGTCGAGGCCATCGACCGCATCTACGACACGGCGAGCGCGCACCGGCGCACCTTCTTCATCGAGGTCATGGGGCGCGACTGCGGCTACCTCGCGATGACCAGCGGCATCGCCGCGGGCGCCGACGCGGTGCTGGTGCCCGAGGTCGACAAGACCGAGGACGACCGCATCGAGCACGTGGTCAACGTCATCCACCGGGCCTACGAGGGAGAGGCCGCGCGGCGTCGGGTGCTGGTGATCAAGGCCGAGGGCGCGAAGGTCGACCTCAACCGCCTCAAGGCCGCCGTGGAGGCGCGCATCGCCGAGCTGCTGCCAGACGTCGACACGCGCATCACGGTGCTCGGTCACGTCGTTCGGGGCGGCTCGCCCTCGGCCTTCGACCGCCTGCTGGGAGCGCGGCTCTCCAACGCCGCCGTGCGGGGCCTCGCCGCGGGGGACACCGGCTTCATGGCGGGCTGGCTCGGGGCCGGGGCGCCGGGGCCCGCGACGCCCTTCGATCCCAACGTGGTGCTCACGCCCATCGCGACGGTGCTGGAGGAGACGGCGAAGCTGATGCGAGGTGAGACCGCCCTCGCGCACTGGCGCCGCCGGGTCTACCGCGAGGTGGAGCCCATCATCGCTCGCTGAACTCCCCCACCAAAGGTCGCCCCCGCGCCTCGTGTACAACTGCCCACGATGAGCTCCCCGACCCGCCTTGCCGTTCTCCTCTGCGCCCTCGCGACGGCGGCGTTGCCCCTCGCTCCCCGCGAGGCCAGCGCCCAGCCCGCGCCCGCCACGGCGCCTTCGGTGTGGGCCGTGGTCTATCGCATCACCGAGACCTCGGGCGCCTCGCAGCGCTGGACCTGGGACCTCGTCCTCGGGACGGACCGCGCGGTCGTGGTCGTCCGCGGACCTCAGGTTGCCGGGGTCTACGTCGCCAGCGTCGAGTCCCGCGGCGGCGAGCTACGCCTCCGGTACCGCTCGCACCACGGCTCCGGCGTCGCGGCCGTCGCGGCCAACCAGCCGATGCTTCGCCTGGTGCGCGGGGCCCGAGGCGCCGTCGAGGCCCGCTTCGACGCGCTCTCTCCCCACGCTCGCCGCCGCGTCCTCCCCGCTGCGGTCTCCAACGTCCGGCAGGTCGAGGCCTCCTCTGGCGCGAGCGGCCAGGACGACCTCTACGCGATCGCCGCCGCCGCGGGCGACTGCGGCCCCCTGGAGGTGCGAGAGGGAGGCAACCGGGTGGTCTGCGCCTCGGGCATCACCCTCCAGGTCGGGAGCGTCCCCAGCGCCCGGCTGGAGGTGCGCTTCGAGGCGCCCGTCGCGGTCCCCGTCCGCTGCACGGACTACCTCGCCCGGGCGGGCTTCTCGACCGTCACACTCGGGCCGACGGTGACGCTCTGCGACGTCACCACGGGGCCCGTGACCGCCTCATCGACCGCGGACTCCATCGCCCGCAGCTACCGGGGACGGTGCACCCGACAGGCGCTCCGGGGCGGCGAGCACCTCGTCTGCGAGGGGCGCACCTTCTCCTTCGCCGGGCCTCGCCTCGCCCTCGAGCGCGTCGCCGCTTCCGACACCTCGCGCTGACCTTCCCGCCTCGTCGCTGCTACCGTCCCCCTCGCCATGACCCCTCCCACCCACAGCGCCAGGGCGCTCGTCGAGGCCCTCTGCTCCGACGCCTGCGCCGGTCGTCGCACCAACACCCCGGGCGGAGCCCTCGCCAGGCGCCACATCGTGGACGCCCTCCGCGCCCGAGGCCTCGACCCCGCCGAGCAGGCCGTCCCTCGGTGCAACGGAACCAACGTGATCGCGACGATCCCCGGCGCCATCGACCGCTGGGTGCTGGTGGGCGCCCACTACGATCACCTCGGCGCCAACAACCACGGCGTCTTCCGCGGCGCCGACGACAACGCGGCCTCGGTGGCGATCCTCGTGGAGGTGGCGGCGGCCCTCGCGGCCCGACGGCCCGACGGACGCGGGGTGATCCTCGCGGCCTTCGACGCCGAGGAGCCGCCCTTCTATGCGACCGGAGCGATGGGCTCGCAGCACTTCGTCCGCAGCCCCACCGTCCCCCTCGACCGCATCGACATGATGGTGGCCATGGAGCTCCTCGGCCACGGCATCGGCCCGCAGGGGCTCCCCGAGGCCGTGCAAGACTCGGTCTTCGTCCTCGGCGGCGAGCGCAGCGAGGGGACCTCCGCCCGCCTCGACGCCCTCGCCGACGCCTCCCCGGGGATCACCGTGCGACGCACCGACGCCGAGGTGATCCCGCCGCTCTCCGACCACCTCGCGTTCTGGGAGGCGGGGGTGCCCTTCCTCCTCCTCACGGGTCCTCGCCCGGCGACCTACCACACCCCCGACGACACGCCCGACCGCCTGGAGTGGCCCCGCATCGACGCCATCTCCCACTGGCTGGAGCGCTTCGTGCGCGACCAGTGCGCCCGCCCCGAGGGCCGCGTGCGCTTCCTCCGCGACGGCCGCGACGACCGCTCCACCCTCGACACCATGCTCTCGCTGCTGCGACCGCTCGCCGCCATGACCCCGCTCGCCGAGCAGGGCGTCCGCCAGGCCGAGGCCCTCCTCGCTCGCTGCGACTCGAAGGGGCGCCTGGGCGAGTCCGACCGCGCCGCCGCGCAGAACCTCGTCGCCGCCATCGAGCAGGCCCTCGCGTAGCCGATGCGCGTCAAGGTCGCCATCATCGGCGGGGGCTTCGCAGGCGCGGCCACCGCCTTCTTCCTCAGCCGCGCAGGGCTCGACGGCGTCGTCGTGCTGGAGCGCGAGCCGGTGTGCGGCGCCCACGCCTCCGGGCGCAACGCGGCGATGTGCCGCTCGGCGGCCGAGACCTCCCACTGGACCGCGCTGACCAGCCGGGGCGCCGCGATCCTCCGCGATCCTCCGCCCGACCTGGCCTCCGCTCCCCTGGTGACCCGCACGGGTGGCCTGCTCGTGGGCACGGAGCCCTCGACGCTCGCCTCGATCGAGGCCCAGGCTGTCGCCTTCGGGCTACGCCACCAGAGGCTCGACCGGGCTGCGCTCGACGCCCGCTGGCCGCTGCTCTCTGGGATGCCCGCGGAGGGCGCCGTGAGCTTCCCCGACGACGGCGTCATCGACGTGCACGGGCTCTTGCAGGGCTACCTCAGGGCGTCGCGCGCCGCGGGCGTAGAGGTCGTGACCGGGGCCGAGGTGCTCGCGATGCGGATGGAGGGCGCTGGGATGGAGCTCACGACGCGCGAGCGGGCGCTTCACGCCGACTGCGTGGTCATCGCCGCAGGAGCGTGGGCGGGGGTGCTGGGAGCGCTGGCCGGGGCCGACGCTCCGCCCTTCGCGACGCTTCGTCGCCACCTCTTCGTGAGCGCGCGCGACCGACGGGTCGATGCCGACGCCCCGTGGCTCTGGCACCTCGACGAGGGCATCTACCTGAGACCCGAGTCGGGCGCCTGGCTCCTCTCGGCCTGCGACGAGGACGCTCATCCCCCGAGCGCCCCCGAGGTGTCCCCGGTGGCGCTCGAACACCTGGCCGAGCGCGCCGCGCTGCTGGGCCCAGGGATGCAAAGCCTCTCCATCGCCCGGAGCTGGGCCTGCCTCCGCACCTTCACCCCCGATCGCCACCCTCTCATCGGCTGGGATCGTCACCTACGGTCGTTGTTCTGGGTCGCCGGTCTGGGCGGTCATGGCGCCACCGCCTCTGGGGCGATCGGGGAGCTGGCCGCCGGGAGCATCCTGGCGAGGCTCCGGCCCTCGCCGGGGTGACTCACCCTCGTCGCACGAAGGCCAGCGGGTCGAGCCCTCCCTCCTTGAGGGCGTCGAGCACGGTGGGCGGGGCTTCGTAGGCGATCCAGTCGCCGTCGTCGACCTGCGCGGCGATGGGGATGTGCTTGTGGATGCCCGGGATGAAGCGTCGCGGCAGCGGGCGGTCGACGGCGTAGGTGCAGCGCACCTGGAGGGAGCCGGGCTCGCAGACGACGTGGTGCAGCCTCGGGGTGAGCGAGGTGCGCTCTCCCTCGACGTCGACGGTGACGCGCGGCGGCGAGGGAAGCGTGAAGCCCAGGGTGTCGAGCTCGGGGTGGAGCCCGACGAGGGTGAAGGGCGTGCCGGGCTCCGGGGGGTCGAGCCGCAGCCCTCGCGAGGCCTCCTGGGAGAACCAGGGGTGAGGGGAGAGCGGCCCGGTGGAGAGCTCGCCGAGCACGCGGCGCCAGTGGGCGGGGAGCTCGTCGTCGCGCACCTCGGCGAGGTGGTGGTCGTCGGGCGCGGGAAACCACGCGTCCGCGCACACGTCGAACCATACCGACCGGGGGAACATCGCCGGGTGCACCCACCCCAGCGACGCGGGCCGCGGCTGCAGGTACCAGAGCGCGGGGTCTCTCACCAGGAAGCGCTCGGCCGTGAGCCGGTCGTCCGGGTCTTCGAGCTGCGGCAGCACCACGTCCCGGTCGGGCGCGTCGGGCAGCACGACGTACCCCTTGCCGAAGGGGTTGCGGGGGTACGCGCCGGGGTGGTCGAGCTCGGCGCGGCCGTGGTCCTTTTCGGCGATGGGGACGCGCCCGTCGATGCCCCCGTACGCGTGGCGGTAGCCGAGGTCGACGCGGGCGAAGGGCTCAGGCTCGGGGAGCTCCGGGGTCTCGCCGTCGCGCCATCGCACCGAGCGGGGGCCAAGCGCCTCGACGCGCACCTCGTGCTCGCCGACCTTCACGGAGACGATGCGAGAGCGCACCGGGCGGCCGTCGCGGGCGTACGCGGCGCCCAGCACCACCACGTCGGTGCCGTGCTTCACCGGCCACGCGTCGGTGCCGGGCAGCAGCGAGGGAGGGCCGTCGAGGAAGCCCGGGTCGATGGGCGCCGAGGCGTCGCGCTCCAGGCCGCGGGGCCCGATGCGCCAGGTGACCTTCACGAAGACGAAGACCTGCTGCACCTCGGCCGCGGGGGGAGAGAGCCAGATCTTCAGCGGCGAAGGGGCCGTCACGGGCGGCGCCCTGCGTCGACGACCGGGGTCGCGACGGCGACGCTGTTGCGGGTGCGCTGCACGGCGCCGGTGGGAGAGACGGCGGTCTGCTCGTTGAGCCAGGAGGTCTGTCGGCTGACGCCCCGGCGCTCGTCGGAGGGGCTCGCGGTCACGCTCCCGCTGAAGCCGGCGCCGGGGAGGCCCACGGTGTGGGTGACCGTCCAGTCGTCGGCGTTGGCCGCGCCCGCCGCCCGGGCGCGCTCGTGCGAGGCCACCGCGTCGACGGCGCTGTTCAGCGCGCGCTTCGCCAGGCTGGCAGCGTCGTTGAAGCCGAAGACCTTGCCGGCGAGCTCGTGCGCGATCGTCCTGCGCAGGGCCTGCGCCTCGGCGCGGGTCATCGCCGCCCTCGCCGCCGCCCTCGCCGCCCTGCTCGCGGTCCGGTCCACGGCGTGCCTCGCCTGCTGAGAGATGGAGTTGCCGCCCAGCTTGTTGAAGATCCCGTCGATCGCCATGGACACCGCCGCGGTGGCGAGCCCGATGGCGAGATCGGTCCCGGTCATGCCGACCTCGACCGTGTTGTTCATCGCGCTCAGGACGATGCCCGTGGGCGCCGAGATCGGATCACCGCAGCTCATCATCGGCAGGTACGGGGCCGCGCACCCGATGGGCGCCCCGTCGGCCTGCACGGTGCTTGCGCTGAAGGTGATCTTGCGGCTCGAGAAGGGCCACATGATCGCGTAGTAGAGGTTGGACGGGAGCAGCGGGGTGATGTCGGCGATGAGCGGCCCGCAGTCGTGCCCCTCCAGCACGATGCGCCGACCCTTGTGCAGTACGTCGATCGCGCGCTTGTGCGTGTTGACGAACTCGCCCGGGGGCCAGTCCTGCTGCGCCACCATCTCGATGGAGAGGCTCGGCGCCGGCACCGGGATCGGCGGAGGCATCAGCACGTTGTGCATCAGCGCCCCGAAGCTGAAGTCCGTGCAGATGTTGACCTTCACCCCGATCATTCGTCGCCCCCTCCCATCCCGTCGTCACGCGCGCTCGACGCGCAGCCGCACGCTCTTCTCCAGCTCGTCCACGCGTCGCAGGTGCACGTGCGCCCGGTAGGTCACCGTCACCGTCCGCTTCTCCCCAAGCACCACCATCGTCTGCGGAGAGAGCGCGACGGTGGTGCGCGCCCCGCCCACGTCGAAGTCCGCCAGCACCCTCAGCGTCGGCAGCGGGAAGCGCACCTCGCCCGACGGGTCGAGCCCGCTGAGCACCACCTCCGCGCCCTCCTCGGGGCGGGCGATCACCCACTCGGACACGGCCCGGTGAAACCTCTGCTCGGTGAGCACCGGGCGACCTTCGGACTGCGTGCGAGGGAGGTCGATCATCCGCAGCGCGTGGGCGACGGAGGAGAGCGGCAGCGTCGCCCACGAGGCCGGGGCGGGCGCGTCTTCGCGGCGACGGATGAGCGCGCCGGGAGACTCCACGTTGGGAAGCTCCAGCGAGGCGTCGAGCGAGGGGTAGCCCGGCGGGCACCGGAGAAACTCCGCGAGCGCCAGCGCCTGCGGCCACGGGTCGAAGCCCTTGCCCGCGGGGTTGCGGGCCTCGGTGACGATCACCGGGGCCTCGCGGTCGACCAGGGCCACGCAGGCGCCGCCGAAGGCGTTCTGCCAGGTGAGGGGCATCGCGCGGAAGGGCTGCGGGGCGCTCGGCCCGGCGTCGGTCCATCGGCGGTCGCCGAAGACGGCGAGGCGCCGGGTGGCGGGGCCCACGGAGAGGGCGACCTCCATGGCGTCGACGGCCCTCACGCGCTGGGCGTGGGCGCAGCCGAGGAAGATCACCTCGAAGTCGTCGCCCTCGCGAGGGAGGTCGTCGCGAGGGATCACCCCGTAGCGCGTGGGCTCGTCATCGTCGAAGAGGGGCAGCGGCGACTGCGTGTCGAGCGCCAGCGCCCCGCCCGGCTCGTAGGTGAAGGTCGCCTTGGCGGTGACGACGCCCGCCTGGTGCTCCTCGTCCCACCCGTCCCCGATCGCGCACGCGGCCGGGACCGGCGTGCGGTTCACCAGCTCCATCCCACCGTTCTGTTCGACGGTGGGGTGCGCTGTCAACGCTCACGGCGCTAGCTGGGATTCGGAGTACGAGCGCGAGGCCCTTCCCCGCTGCCGCGCGCCCTGAACCCCCGCCTCGGGCTCCGTTCGGCACACATCTCACGAATCGCCTTTGATTCAAGCCGATGCGTGCGATGGAGGGC
>Ga0207969_100347_pt1 | contig 23757 bp, 15 predicted proteins | sample LakWasMet25_LOW6_2_FD_183869 | JGI IMG/M metagenome (GOLD analysis project Ga0207969, IMG submission 183869) | Freshwater sediment methanotrophic microbial communities from Lake Washington under simulated oxygen tension - Sediment Metagenome... | ecosystem: Environmental > Aquatic > Freshwater >... | reverse complement strand
GTGGTCACCTTCGCGCGACGCGAAGGTGACCACCTGATGTTGCCTGGGGTCAGGCGCTGCACGACGATGCAGAGGCCCCACGCCGTACCCCAGGCCGAGAGAGGTGTAGAAGGGAAAAGGTTGGAATCCCGCGGGCACAGCGCTCAGTCCGAGGGGATGCCCGCGGGGCAGACGTTTCCCGAAGCGGGCATCGAGGGCACCACCCGGATCACCGCGCCCTGCGACGCGGCGGAGGTCACCGCGGCGCCGGCCACCCTCCCGGGGAAGCTGTGAGGCGCCAGCTCGTTGGGGAGCGACCAGGTCGCGCCGCGGGCCGTCACGATGGTCAGCGAGTAGCGCCCCGAGGGCAGGCCGCGGTCTCCCGCGCAGCGAGAGCCCGGAGGGAGCGGCCCTGCGGCGGCCGCGATGGGCGCCGGGAGCTTCGGCACCACCGCCGCCCAGTCTCGCTCGGGGTTCGACCCGCGGATCTCGAAGGCCACCGGGGGAAAGACCACCCTCACCGAGGGCTGCACTACCGGAGGCGCTGGGGAGGGGCGCACGATGCTCGCGAAGTCCTGAAGCCCCGTGTTGGGGGCCACGCTGCCGAAGATCACCACGGGGACGGTTCCGGGCGCCCGCTCGGGCTGGTTGAGCGCGCTCACCACGCGGGCGAGGGCGAGCGGGTCGGGCGAGGCGGCGGAGAGCACCGCGCGCTCCTCGGCGGTGGCCTCGTGGAGCTTCACCATGATGGCCAGAGGAAACACCCACGGGAAGCGGAGCACCGGGGGCTCTCCGCCCGCGAGGTTGGGGGCGAAGAGGGTGGGGTGCTGCGCCCGGTAGACCGTCCCCAGCGCGAAGGAAACCGGGTTGCCGAAGAGCACCCCCGCGTTGGCCGCGGGCTGCACCTCCGCCTCGGGCAATCCCCCGTTGAGGGTGAGCGTGGGCAGCGCCCCGAGGAAGCCCAGCACGTCCGTCGCGGGGACGTTGCTGGGGAGCTCATAGGCCCTGGACTCCGGTGAGATGAAGCCGGTGCGGGAGGCGTAGGTCACCTGCGCGGCTCCCGGTGCCGAAGGGCGGGCCTCGAAGGCGACGGGGGTGAGGGTCTGTCCCCGGTCGGGGGGCATCGGGCTCACATGGAAGATCGGCCGGTCTTCGGTGATGGGCGCGCCGAGGAAGACCGTGACGTCGCTGGTGACCGCGCCCGTCTCCGGGAGGGTGTACCCGCCGTTGCCGTTGGGCACACCGACCGGGATGTTGACGAAGGTCGGAACAGCCGCCCTGGGGTCGAGCACCGCGCCGCCGCCCACGTCTCCTCGCACCGGCTGGCTCCTCACTCCATAGATGGGATGAAAGCCCGTGCGCTCATCCCTGTTGGAATAGAAGGCCCTCAGTTGATAGACGCCCGCGGCGGTGATGTTGGGAAAGACGAAGGGCACGCTCGCCCTCACCGCGCCCCCGGCGGTGGGAATGAGCGAGCGGAAGACCTGCGAGGCGGGGAGGGTCTGCACCGACTCGGCGGTGGTGGCGAGGCCCTGCGGGGGCGGAGGGTTGTCGGCCCTGAAGAGCAGAAGAACCACGCGGCCGAGGGGCGTTCCTTCGCGGTTGAGGGAGGGGACGGGGCCCTCGTAGAGGAGGGTGCCCTCGATGCGGGCGAGGGGGGCGTTGTGGTTGGGGTAGTCGTCCTCGCGGTCGCGGTCGAGCGGCGCGTCGCCGCAGCCGGCGGCGGCGAGGAGGAGCGGGGCGAGGAGCAGCGTTCGGGGGCGGTTCATCTCACATCGCTCCAATCAATACCGGAAGGCGACCGTGGCCATCACCCGGGCCCCGATGGGGGCGCCGAAGGGGTGCTGACGGGCGCGGTTGTCCGTGAGGTTGGTGCCGCTGACGCCGAACTCAAGCCGGTCTCGGAGCGCGCGATATCCGACACGCCCATTCAAGAGGAAATACGTGTCCATTGCATAGGAGGTGTAGATGACCCCCCGGGCAGCGTCGAAGTCCTGCTCTCTCCACACCTGAGAGGAGACGAGGTTGCCGGTGAGCTCCACGTCGAGCCCGAAGGCGGTGCGCACCTGGGCGCCCAGGTTGAGCTTGTGCCTCGGCGTGCGCTGGTCTCCCTCGCGGAGCGTCCCCGACTGCTGCTGGGTGTACGCGAAGGTGTAGTTGGCGAAGAGGTCGAGTCCCTCGACGGGGGAGGCCCTCACCGCCGCCTCGACGCCGTACATCGAGGTGGCGAAGGGGTCGTTGGCGAAGCGGAAGCGCCCGACGTCCACGAGGCCGCCCGGGTTGGCGGCGCCGGGGAGCGGGTTGAAGAGCACGTTGGTGAGCTCGATGAGGTCGACGCCTCGCATGAAGAAGGCGCCGAGTTCGTACTGGAAGCGGTCGCTGGTCTGGTCCTGCCAGCCGAGGTCGACGGAGACGGCGCTCTCGGCGGAGAGGCGCTGCTGGCCGTTGTTGAACACCTCGCCGCCCTGCCCCTGCACCGCCACGCCTGGCACCGGCGAGGGGTTGGCCAGGTCGAGGTAGAGCTCGAGCATGGTGGGCGTTCGGAAGGAGGTCGCCCCGGTGAGCCGAAGCGCCCTCCTCGGGGTGGGCTTGTAGATCAGCGCGAGGCGGGGAGAGAGCACCGGGGAGTCGAGCACCGGGTGGCGGTCGACGCGCAGCGACGCGGTGGTCGAGAACTGGCTGTTGAAGCGCGCCTGCGCCTGCACGAAGCCCGCGAAGTGGTGGAGCAGGTGGTCGGCGTCGAGGAAGGAGAAGGAGATGTGCTTCGCCCGGTAGCTGCCGCCGAGGGTCAGGTCGAAGGGGATGCTCCCCAGGCGGAAGCCGCGCTGGTAGCGGGCCTCCACGTCGATGATGTCCTGGGTGAACTGGGTGTTGATCGGAGGGGTTCCGATGCGCTGCAGCACCTCGCCGGAGGTGCCCTCGACGTGGTTCATGAAGGCGCGCGCGGTGAAGCCCCCGACGTTGAGCTGCAGGTGCGGCTGGATGAACGAGATGTCCGTCCAGAAGCGGCGCAGGGGCCCGATGGCGTTGAACCAGATGGTCCCGGTGGAGGCCGCGAGGCCGCCCTGGAGGGAGACATGGCGGGAGAGCTGGGAGCGCAGGTCGAGGTCGGCGTGGAGGTTCTGGAGCGAGAGGTTGAGGTCGCCCGCGCCGACGCGGTAGGCGAGGTCCGTCGCGGGCACCAGCCGGCCGAAGGTCTGCCCCTGCTCATAGCCGACGCCGGTGCGGTACCCGACGCTGCCCGAGCGCCCGCTGTGGGTGATGGCGGTGCGAAACACCCCGCCGTTGCCGGCGCCCACGGCGACCGAGCTGCGCCCCTCGCCGGGGGCGCGGGTGATGATGTTGACGACCCCGGAGTAGGCGTCCGCGCCGTAGAGGGCCGACCCCGGGCCGCGGATGACCTCGATGCGCTCGATCTCCTCGGGGTTGACCGGCAGCAGCGACCAGAGGGTGACGCCGATGAAGTCGAGGTAGACCGAGCGCCCGTCGATGAGCACCAGCACCCGGTTGGAGAGGCGGCGGTTGAAGCCCCGGATGCCCACCTGCTGGTCGCTGTTGTCGAGCGACATCACGTCGACGCCCACCGCGCGGCGCAGCATCTCCGCGACGTTGGTGAGCCCTGAGAGTCGGATGTCCTGCGCGGTGATGACCGTGGTGGCGTTGGGAGAGTCGAGCGGGCTCTGGGCCGTGAGGGTCGCGGTGACCACGCGCTCCTCGTAGGTGTCCTCCGCGCCGCGAGCGGGCCCCGCCGCAGGGGCGGCGGTCGGTGGCGCCGCGGGGGTCGCGGGGGCTGCGGGGGCCGAGGGAGCGGTCGACGAGGGCGCTCCGCCGGTGAGCTGCACCAGGGCGTTGACGGCGTTGCGGAGCGCGATGACCTGCTCTGGGGAGAGGGCGCCCAGCGGGATGACCGGGCTCACCGAGGGGGGCGCGTCGGTCGGGGCGGCGGGCGTCGGGGCGCGAGGGGTGACCGCGGTCGCGGCGGCGCGGCGGCGCTGCTCGAGCTCGCGGAGGGTCTGCTCGACCTCGGCCCGGTCTTGAACATCCCCCTGGAGGTATCGCTGGTAGTAGTCGATGGCCCGCTCGACGTCTCCGAGGTCGGAGTACGCGCGGGCGATGTTGAAGAGCACGTTGACGTTGGGGAGGATGGCGTAGGCCGCCTGGAACTCCTCGATGGCGCGCACGTACTGGCGCTGCGTGACGAGGTCGAGGCCCGCGCGGAAGTGGCGTCGCGCGTCGGCGCGCTCGTCGGCGTGGGCGGCTCGGGGGAGGGCGCCGAGGGCGGCGGTGAGGCTGAGTGCGAGCAGGGTGCGGTTGCGCGTGTTCACCGGCGTCTCGTGCGGCGGGAGGGAGGAGCCCATCGAAGGTCCCCCAGAAGGACCGCCGCGGACGGTACCCCCTACGCGGCGTCGGAGGGAAGACGCTCGCGACTCAGCTCTCCCGCACTCACCTCCGCAGCGCTCGCTCCACCAGCGGGATGCGGTCCTGCCCCCAGTAGAGCTCGGTGCCGTCGACCACCCAGGTGGGCGCCCCGAAGACCCCGACGCTCTCGGCGTGCTTCGTCGCGTCGACCAGGGCCTTCTTCACCTCGGGGTCGTTGGTGCGCGCCAGCACCTGCGCCGCGTCGCCTCCCAGGTACTCCGAGAGCACGGCCTCGTCGCCGATGTCCCGCCCTTCGGCCCAGTACGCGCGAAATACCGCGTCGCGGAAGGCGTCTCGTCGCTCCTCGGGGAGCGCGATGTACGCCCGCAGGGCCTTGATGCTGTTCACCGGGAAGATCGCCGGGAAGTCGAGAGGGACTCCCCAGAACTCCGCCCAGCGGTTCATGTCTTCGAGGTAGTAGCGCCGCTTGGCGTCGCTCCAGGTGTTCATGGGCACCATCTCCTGCCCGATGGACTTGAAGAGCCCGCCCAGCAGCATCGGCCGCCACACCAGCGTCGCGCCGGTGCGCTCGGCGAGCGCCTTCGCCTGCGTCGAGCCGAGGTAGGCGAAGGGCGATGAGAAGTCCCAATAGATTTCAAGCGTGTGTGCCATGGAGGGTTCCTTGGTGGATTGGGAGAGATACTGCTCGGGGGTGAGGCCCTCGACGAAGTGCGCGCGGTCCTGCCCCCAGTAGAGGGCGGCGCCGTCGATCACGTAGGCGGGCGCGCCGAAGATGCCCAGCGCCACCGCCTGCTCGGTCTCCTTCTTCAGCGCGTCGCGGAGGGCGTCGCCGGAGAGCGCCGCGAGCACGGCGTCGGCGTCGTGGCCTGCGGCGGTGAGCACGTCGCGCATCGTGGCGGGGTCGGAGACCTCCCGGTTGTCCACCCAGTAGGCGCGGAAGAAGCCGTGGATGACCGCCGGGTCGCAGCCCGTGGCGAGCGTCGCCCGCAGCGCCTCCACCGAGCGCATCGGGTGACCCGGGGGCATCCGCAGCGGGGCGTCGAACTCGCGGGACCAGCGCTCGAGGTCGTCGGCGTTGTGCTTCGCCTTCTGGGGGGAGAGCGTGGCGAAGAGCTTCTGCGGCGTGGCGTTGGCGCGAAACACCCCGCCCAGCAGCATCGGGCGCCAGCGGAGCTCGTCGCCGGTGCGCCCCGCCAGGGCCTCCACCTGCGTGCTCGCCAGGTAGGCGTAGGGGCAGGTGTAGTCGAACCAGAAATCGAGCCGCCGCGGCATTCTCGAAGGAGAACACCGGGCGGGGGTGTCGGGTCAACGCCCGATGGTATGGTTCAAGCGTGGCGGAAAAAGATTACTACGGGCTGTATGTTCAGGAGCGCCGCACGCTCTCGCCCTTCGCGCTCGGCGGTCAGGACCTCGGGGTCCCGTATCGCGACGAGCTGATCGCGAAGGTCGACGAGCAGCTCTCGGCGGGGCGCTCGGTGATGCTCGTGGGCCCGCCGGGAGTGGGCAAGACCGCCGTGCTCCAGGGGGTGCATGCGGCGAGAATCGCCCGGGGCGAGGGCGGCATCGTGCGCGTCTCGACGATGGACCTCCTCAGCGGCACCCACTACCTCGGCGACTGGCAGTCGAAGCTGCGCGCTTGGGTGCGCCAGTCGAGGGAGCGCAACGAGGTGCTCTTCTTCACCGACGCGTGGAACCTCAATACCGCCGGCGCCTCGGACACCTCCACGGACAACGTGCTCGACGCGCTGCGCCCCATGCTCGACGCGGGCGAGCTCGCGGTGGTGATCGAGCTCAACGTCGAGCGCATCCGCACCATGGACCGCATCCCGGGCTTCACCCGGCTCTTCCAGCGCTTCGACGTGCCCGCCCTCGACCCCTCCCAGGTCGACGCGGTGCTGCAGCGCGTGGCCGAGGGGGCGGGGCGCGAGGTCGACGAGGGCGTGCGCCGCGCGATGGTGCAGCTCACGTCGCGCTTCCTGCGGGCGCAGCTGCAGCCGGGGCCCGCGCTGGCGCTGCTCCAGTGGATCCTCGAGCAGCCCGACCTCAGGGACGAGGAGCTCACCCCCGCGCTGGTCGAGTCGGCCTTCGCGAGGCGCACCGGGCTGCCGTCGTTCATCGTGTCGCGCGCCGTCACCAAGACCGCGAGCGAGGTGCGCGCGTGGTTTCAGGAGCGCCTCGTGGGGCAGCGGGCGGCCATCGACGCCATGGTCGAGGCCATCGCGCTCTACAAGTCGGGCCTGCACGACACCGGGCGCCCCATCGGCACCTTCCTCTTCGTGGGCCCCACGGGCGTCGGCAAGACCGAGCTCGCCAGGCTGCTCGCGGAGTTCGTCTTCGGCAGCACCGACCGGCTGCTGCGCTTCGACCTCTCGGAGTTCAAGGACTACCACGCCTTCGAGCTGCTCCTCGGGTCGCCGCGCCGCAAGGACGCCCCCGCCCGGCTGCTCGACCCGGTGCGCGCGCAGCCCTTCCAGGTGGTGCTCCTCGACGAGCTCGAGAAGGCCCACCCCAACCTCTGGGACCTGCTGCTGCCCCTGCTGGACGAGGGCCGCATGACCACCCCCGACGGCGACGCGGTGGACTTCCGCAACACCATCGTCATCGCCACCTCGAACGTCGGCGCCCAGGAGTCGACGCGCTCCGTGGGCTTCGGCGACCGCGCGGGAGACGAGCGCGAGGGCCGCATCCGCAACGCGCTGGAGGCCTCCTTCCGGCCGGAGTTTCTCAACCGCTTCCAGCACGTGGTGGTCTTCCACTCGCTGTCGCTGCTTGAGCTTCGCACCGTCGCCCGCTTCGAGCTGGCCCGGGTGCTACAGCGCGAGGGCATCGTCGCCCCAGGGCTCACCGTCGACGTCGACGACGACGCGCTCGACCTGATCATCCGCCAGGGGGTCGACGCCCGCTACGGAGCCCGGGCGCTGAAGCGGGAGATCCAGAAGCGGCTGGTGCTGCCCATCGCCATGACCCTGATGGAGCAGGCCGTCTCTCCAGGGGCGATCCTCCGGGTGACGGTGCGCGAGGGCGCCATCCGGGTACGAGTGCTGGAGACCGAGGCCTCCCGGGCGCACCGGGCGAGCTTCGTCCCCGCGCCGAAGACCGACCCCCGAGTGATCGACCGCGCGGCGCTGAGGGAGCAGCTCACCCAGGCGGAGGCCTCCTTCAACGGGCTGATCGACACGGTGCAGATCGCCGTGGCGCTCGACCGGCGGGCCGAGCTGCTGAGCGCCCGCGACGCGCCGGGCTTCTGGAGGGACGCCGCCAAGGCCTCGGCCAACGAGCACGAGCTCCAGGTGTTCTCGGAGCTCATCGACCGCGTCGAGGCCCTGGAGGAGCGGGTCGCCGGGGCGCGCGACGCCCTGGAGAAGGGCGCGTCGCGCAGGGCGCTGGAGGGCGCCGCGCAGGAGGTGAGGGCCCTCGAGGACGCCCTGCGGAGCGCGCGGAGGGACCTGGTGGTGCTGGGCCCGATGGGCCGCGCCGACGCGCTGGTGGAGTGCCGGGTGGTGGGGTCGACCGGGCCGGAGATGCGCGACCGCCTCGCGGAGATGTACGTCGCCTGGGCGAAGCACCGGGGCTTCACCGTCACCTGGTGGAGGGACCCGCTGGAGGACGACGAGTCGTGGCTGCTGGGGGTGCGCGGCCCCTACGCCTTCGGGCTGCTGCGAGGCGAGGCGGGGCTACACCGGCTGCGCCTCTCTGGAAACGCGGAGAGCCCCGGGCGGCGGGTGGTGGCGGCGGTGCGGGTGGCCCCCTGCGAGGCGGGGCACTCGGTGGTGGCCACCCGGGACGGAGAGCGCAGCGTGAAGGGGCAGGGGCGCTACGGCAGCAAGGTGCGCTCGGTGGTGGAGTTTCGCGCTCCCGGCGGGGCGAGGCTGACGCTGCAGAACGAGCAGTCGGCGACGGAGAACGCCGCGATCGCGGGCGAGCTGTTGGCGGCGCTCTCGGTCGCGGTGGAGGCGCCCGAGGAGGTGGTGCGACGCTACGACGCCGCGCCTCCGCTGGTGCGCGACGCGGTCACCGGCTGGGTCTCCGGCAGGCCCGACGCGCTGGGCCCGAGGGGCCTCGACGCGCTGCTGGTGCGGCGGGTCGACGCGCTGGCGCTCGAAGACGGCCAGGCCCCGGAGGTGAGCGACGGGCGGGACAGCCTCGTGGGGCTGCCCAGGAATTGAGCGAGCACCCGGCGCCCGCCTTACCCGATGGAGTAAGGCGAGCGCCCCAGAGGGGTGACTACTCGCGGGTGAGGGTGGGGATCGAGGTCCCGACGAGGGCCGGGGAGAGGACGCTGACGCGGCCGACGCCGCCGACGCCGCCGCGGGCGCGGTTGCAGGACGCCACGCCGGACGAGCCTCCTCGGGCCGCGACCAGGCTGGTGCCCGCGCTGACCGAGGTGGTGGCGACCAGCCGGATGCCTCCGCCCGCGCCGCCGCCGCCGCCGCCCATGCCGCAGCCGCCGCCGCCGCAGGCGTTGCTGCCTCCGGCGCCGTTGCCGCCGTCGCTCAGCACCGCGCCGGTGACGGTGATGGTCGCCGCGCGCAGCACGATCGCCCCGCCGCCAGCGCCTGCTGCGCCGGGGCTGCCGCCGTCCTCGTCCGCTCCGCCCTCACCGCCCGCGCCGCCGAAGAGCAAGCTGGCGCCGAGGTTGATGTTGCCGGCCACCGCGCCGCCGAGGCCGTGCGGGATGGGGCAGCTCTCCGCGCAGGCGCCGCAGTAGTTGGCGCCCGTGTAGACCCCGCCCTCGCCGGAGGTGCCGTAGGCGCCGCCGCCGCCGGAGCCGTCGTCCTGGCCCGCGCCGCCGCCGCCGCCGCCGGAGCCGTTGTTGACGATGTTGACGCCGCCCACGCCGAGGGCGCCCTCCCCCTGGAAGCCGCGGCCGCAGTGGTAGAGGCACCCGTGGCTCTGAGGGCGGAAGCCCCGCGCGGCCATGGTGACGGTGCCCGCGACGCTGAGCGCCCCGGCCACGTCGACGGCGAGGATGCCGCCGTGGGAGCCGTTCCAGGCGGGGCCGGAGAGCGAGGCCCCGGTGGCGACGGTGAGCGAGCGGAACTCCGTCACCCGCATCACCTGCGCCCTGTCGCTGCCTGCGAGGGAGTACTCGTTGGCGAGCGGCGTCGCGAGGGTGAGCGTGCCCGCCCCGACGGCCGCCACGCGGTTGTACTCGTAGCGCCCCGCGCCCGCTCCCTGCGTCTGGTGCACGATCACCGACTGCCCCGCCACGAAGCTCCCCACCGGGCTGCTGAGGGTGAGCGTGGTGGTCCCGAGGGTGCCTCTCGCCGCGGCGCGAGGCGGGTCGAGCGTCACCGGGGTGGTGATGGTGCGGTCCTCGGTGCCGCCGCCGAATTGGCAGGCGCCCGCCACGCAGGCCGAGCCCGAGGCGCAGACGCGTCCGCAGGCGCCGCAGTTGCGGACGTCGTTGGTGACGCTGACCTCGCAGCCGTCCACCGCCGCGCCGTTGCAGTCGGCGAAGCCCGTGGTGCACGAGGCGATGGCGCACACGCCCGCGTTGCACGCCGGCGCCGCGTTGGGGAAGGAGCACGCCCTGCCGCAGAGGCCGCAGCTCGTGAGGCTGCTGGCGGTGTTCACCTCGCAGCCGTCCGAGGCCGTGGCGTTGCAGTCCGCGAAGCCCGCGTTGCAGGCGTCGAGGGCGCAGGCCCCGGCCACGCACGCGGCCGAGCCGTTGGAGAAGGAGCACGCCCTGCCGCACGCGCCGCAGCTCGTGACGGTGGTCTGGGTGTTGACCTCGCAGCCGTTGTCCGCGCTGCCGTCGCAGTTGGCGAAGCCCGCGCTGCAGGCCCCGAGGCCGCAGGCGCCCGCGCTGCACAGCGGGGCGGCGTTGGGTCGCCCGGCGCACGCGTTGTTGCAGCTTCCGCAGTGGGCGACGGCGCCCCGGGTGTCGGTCTCGCAGCCGTTGGCGGTCACTCCGTCGCAGTCGCCGAAGCCGGGGTCGCAGCTCCCGATGCCGCACGCGCCCGCGGCGCACACCGCGCTGCCGCTTGAGGGCGTCGGGCACATGGTGCCGCAGGCGCCGCAGTGGGAGAGGTCGGTGCGGGTGTTGACCTCGCAGCCGTTGCTGGCGTTGCCGTCGCAGTCCGCGAAGCCCGCGTTGCAGCTCGCGACCCCGCAGACCCCGGCGGCGCAGCTCCCTGTGGCGTTGGCCGGGCTGCACGCCATGCCGCAGCCGCCGCAGTGGGCGAGGGCGCTGCGGGTGTCCACCTCGCAGCCGTCGGCGTCCATGGCGTCGCAGTCCGCGAAGCCCTCGGAGCAGGCCCCGAGGGCGCAGACCCCCGCGGAGCAGACCGCCGCGCCGTTGGCCGGGGCGGGGCACGCTCCTCCGCAGCTTCCGCAGTGGGCGGCGCTGCTGCGGAGGTTGACCTCGCAGCCGTTGGCCGCCATCCCGTCGCAGTCGCCGAAGCCCGTGTCGCAGGACGCGACGGTGCAGGCGCCCGCGGCGCACCCGGGCGTCCCGTTGGCCGCCGAGCAGGCGGTGCCGCAGGCGCCGCAGTGGGTGGTGCTCACCGCGAGCTCGACCTCGCAGCCGTTGGCCGCGTCGCCGTCGCAGTCCGCGAAGCCCGCGTCGCAGGTGAAGGCGCAGGCGCCCATCGCGCAGGAGTTGGTGGCGTGGGCTCGCGTCGGGCACGCGACGCCGCAGCCGCCGCAGTGGCTGGTGCTGCTGAGGGTGTCGACCTCGCAGCCGTTGGCCGCCATGCCGTCGCAGTCGCCGAAGGGGGCGGTGCAGCGGGCGACGGCGCAGACCCCGGCGACGCAGCCGGGCTCGGCGTTGGGGGCCGAGCAGGCGGTGCCGCAGGCGCCGCAGCTGGCGGGGTTGCGCGCGGTGTCGACGCAGCCCCCGGCGCAGCAGGTGAGGCCCGTCGGGCAGGCGCGCGTGGCGTCGCAGCCGGGGACGCAGACGCTGCCCGTGCAGCGCGTCCCGGCGGGGCAGTGGTCGTCGACGACGCACTGCACGCAGCTGTGGGTGGCGACGTTGCAGCGGCTGCGCTCGGAGCCGAGGCCGCCGTCGGCCGCGCCCGCGTCGGCGCCGGAGGTGACCAGGCAGCCCTGGTCGTCGTGGCATCCCCCGACGCACACGTTGGTGCCCGCGGCGCAGTGCTGGTCGCTAGGGCAGGTGTCGCGCGAGGGCAGGCAGGCGACGCATCGGCCGCTCGTGGCGTCGCACACGCGGAGCCCCATGGCGTTGCCCGCGCAGTCGGGGTCGGTGCGACAGCCCGTGGGGACGTCAGGCGCCCCGGTGTCCGCCGGGCCGAGGTCGTTGACGACGGCGGCGTCCGCCGGTCCGCCGACGACGCTCTGACCGGTGGAGCAGGCCGCCGCGAGCGCGGCCCAGAGCGTGAGCAGCCCGAGCGTGCGGGTGCGAAACAGATGTAGGTCTCCCATTACAGGGCCGCGTATCAGGGCGCCGGGAGCGCCGCAAGCGCGATGGTGCCGCCGCGCAGCGGCGCGTAGTCCGCGGGGGCTGCTGCGCTTTCGGGGAGATGGGGCCGTCGGTTACGTTTGTGTGGATGAAGCGTGTCATCGGCGGTTGTTTCGCGCTGTTGTTTGGCTCGCTGGGCTGTAGCGCCGAGCCGGGGGGCGTAGCGCCGGAGGCGGGCGCCGACGCGGCGGCCGACCTCGGGCTCGATGGAGCGCTCGACGCAGGGGTCGACGGGGGGAGCGAGGTGGACGCGGGCGATCCCCACGGGGGCCTTCGGCTGCCGCGCTGTGAAGAAAGCGATCCCGAGGGGGTGACGGAGCCTGCGCCGGTGGCGTCGACGCTGCTGGGGGCGCTGCTCCCGATGGCGACGCGGGTGCTGATGCCCGATACGCGGGCGATGCTGAACCCGGTGGCCGAGGCCGGGGAGCGGGCGTACCGGGCCCTCGGCTTCGACCGCTACGCCCGAGGTGCGGCGGTGACCCGCGAGCGGCGCATGGACCTCGGCGGCCCGGCCTCGACCCCTCCGGCGGCGCGTCGCTCACTCGCGTGGTTCGTGGCCCTCTCGGACACGCAGCTCGCGGATGACGAGTCGCCCACCCGCTACGGGATGCTCGACAGCCCCGGGGCGCCCGGGGCCATCCGCCCGCAGGAGGCCTGGCTGCCTCGCGCCATGACGGCGATGAACCGCACGCTGAGGGAGCTCACCCAGGGAGGGAGGGCGTTTCAGTTCGGGGTGGTGGCGGGAGACTGCGCGGACAGCGCGCAGCAGAACGAGCTGCAGTGGTTCATGCAGGTGATGGACGGCGCCGCGGGCATCCACACCGACTCCGGGCAGGACGACGACCCGGTGCCCGGCCCCGGCAACGACCCCAAGGACCCCTTCGACGGCGTGGCCTTCCCCGCGCCCTGGTACTTCGTCCCGGGCAACCACGACGTGATGGTGGTCGGCACCACCGCGCCGACCCCGGCGCAGCGAGCCAACGCCGTCGGGGCGCTCTCCTCCTTCGGCACCCGTGATTACACCACCTGGTATGCCGCCCCCCGTCGCGGCGAGGTGCTGCCGGACCCTGCGCGGCGGCTGCTCGAGCGCTCCGACATCGTGAGCGCGCTGCGGGCAGGGCCCGCGTCACCCGGTCCGGTGGGGCACGGCTACCCCGACGGGGCGGACGTCAGCGCCGGGGCCCACTGGACCAGCGACGTGGTGCCCGGGCTGCTTCGCGTGCTCGCGCTCGACACCAGCGACTTCTCGGGCGGCTCGCCCGGCATGGTGAAGCGCTCGGTCTTCGACGGCTGGCTGCGCACCGAGCTCGATCGCGCGCAGCGAGACGGGGTTCTGGTGATGCTCGCCTCGCACCACCCGACGACCTCCATCGACCGGCGCGAGGGGGAGTTCGGCGCCGAGGTGGCCGACGCGGTGAGCGCGGCGGAGGTCGAGGCCAGGGTGGCGTCCTACGCCAACGTGGTGGCGTGGCTGGTCGGCCACGAGCACGACGTGAGGGTGCGGCCGGTGCGTGGCGTCGACGCGGCGCACCCGGGCTACTGGGAGGTGCAGAGCGGCTCGATGGCCGACTGGCCCAACCAGGCGAGGGCGATGGAGGTGGTCGACAACGGCGACGGCACGCTCTCGCTCTTCGGCACCATGATCGACTTCAACGCCAGCACCTGCATGGAGCGGCGCTTCCGTCGGCTGGCGATGATGGACTACCTCTCCGCGTGGGATCACTCGCACGTCGGCACGGCGCTCGACCGCAACGTGGAGCTGGTGATCCCGATCCCCGAGGCGGCGCGCGCCAGGGTGGCGGCGGCGGCGATGACGGCGCCCTCGCGCATCGAGAGCGAGACCACCCTGCGCGGCATGCGCTGAGGGGCTGTACCAGTCCTGCACAGGAGTGAAGGACCATGCGTGCGCACTTCACCGGGGCGGCTCTGAAGACGCGGGGCAGAGGTCCCCAGTGCCACAAGGGTGGCCCCTGCCATGGGGCCATCACGCCGTCACGGCCCCCGTCGTCGCCACGCCTGGAGGTCTGTCGCGAGGGGGTAGATGGCCATCACGTCGGAGAGCCGCATCAGGGCGAAGGGCCGCCTCGCGGAGCCGCCGTTCTTGGTGAAGACCAGGCCCGAGGCGACGTAGTTGGCCGCGTGCTGGGGGAGCCCTCCCGGGGCGCGGAACACCAGCACGTCGCCGAGGGTCACCTCGTCGAGGGGGACCGGGCTGTGGGTGAGCGAGAGCTGCCGACCGAACTCCTCGGCGGAGTAGAGCCGGGCGTCGGGCTCGCCGCGGACGTGGAAGTGCAGCGCGGTCCAGAAGCAGTCGAAGGCCGGAGCGCTCGGGGAGGGGAAGGTGTCGACCCGGGAGCGGGCGAAGGGGGGGAGGAGTCTGGCGAGCTCCACGCTGCCTCCGGCGGGCTGCGCGGCGGCGTCGGCGAGGAGCGGCCGCACCGAGGCCTCATCGCTCCCGGCGGACCAGTACCGGACCATGGGCTCGACGTCGGCTCCCTGGGGGACGAACACCGTCGCCGAGACGCTCTCCCTGCCCTTGAGCACCTCGATGAAGCGCACCCGCTCGGCCTCGGTCTGGAGCTGCGAGCACACGTCGGCCACGTCGGCGAAGTGGGTGCGCTCGCCGTCCTGCCACGACAGCCGGGTGAGCAGCTCGCGCGCCCTGGGGGAGAGCACCTCCTCGCGGGACCACGGCTCGGCCGCGGCGTTGCGGCTGAAGTGGTTGATGATGTAGGCGTTCTCGGCGTGCCGGGAGAGGTTGGCGTAGAGGGCCCGGCGGGTGGCGGGGCGCATGTCCTCGATGAGCTCCCGCGAGGGGCGGATCGTGCACCCGCTGGCGTCGCAGCGGACGGCGGCCTCGAGCCTCGCTCTCGTGGCGGGCACCGGGGCGATGGAGTCGAGGAGCGCGTCGAAGTGGGCGCGCGTGTAGCCCGGGAGCACCCAGTCGGCCTGGACCATGTCGCACTGGTCGGGCGTGATGAGGCCCTGGGGTAGGGGCAGCACCCGGAGGCGCCAGCGGACATCCCCTGGCGAGGAGCGCGCTTTCACGGGAGAGGTCGCGGGGGACGGCGTGGCGGCCGGGCGCTGGCGGGTGCGGAGCCCGATGAGCGTGGCGACCGCGAGCACCACCGCGGCGAAGGCGAGGGAGGGGGCATACCGATGCGCCGCCCCCTTCGGCGCCGACGGAGGCGGCGGGGTGGCGGAGGCAGGGCGGGGCGTCACCGCCGCCGGGGCGGGAGCGCGCTTCGAGCGTTGGGCGGTGCGACGTCGGGGCATCGGGACGACACCTCCCTCGCACCGGATGTGCCAGCGAAAATCCCCCTCGGGGCGCTACCGGCGGGGGTCACTGGAGTGCTACCGAAGCCGCGGGTGCGGGCCCCTCCGTCGGGGGGGCGATGGATGCCCGACCGCTGCTTCCACTGAAGGAGATTCCCGCAATGCTGACGATCTACGGAAACCCTTTGAGCACCTGCACCCGGAAGGTGCTCTGCCTCCTGGCGGAGAAGAACGCGCCCTTCGAGTTCTCGCTGATCGATTTCACCAAGGGCGAGCACAAGAAGCCGGCCTTCCTGGCGAGGCAGCCCTTCGGGCAGGTTCCGGCCATCGACCACGACGGCTTCGAGCTCTTCGAGTCGCGGGCGATCTGCCGCTACCTCGACGAGGTCCTCGACGGCCCGAAGCTCTTCCCAGGGGATGTCCGCAGCCGCGCCCTCGTCGAGCAGTGGATCAGCGTCGAGAGCGCCAACTTCACGCCCCACGCCATGAAGATCATCTACCAGCTCATGCTGGGGCCGATGCGCGGCCAGACCCCCGACCTCACGATCGTGGAGATCGCCCGCGCCTCGCTCGGCCACACGCTCTCCATCATGGAGGCGCGGCTGGAGAAGTCGGAGTACCTCGCCGGCCCGGAGTTCACCCTCGCCGACCTCGTGTACCTCCCGTACATCGAGTTCCTGTTTGCCTGCGAGCAGGGCGACCTCATCACGGGCCACCCCCTCGTCGGCGCGTGGTGGTCCCGCTGCAGCGCCCGGCCCTCGTGGCGCAGGGCCGTCGGCAAGGGCTGAGCTCCCAGCGCCCGAAGCGCAGTCTCCAGTGGCGCTCGACCCCACTGGACAGCGGGAGCGTCCCGGGATGAGTCTGCGCGCGCCGAGAGGGTTCGGCGCCGGAGAGACTCGCATGGGACTGCTCGACTCGATGTTTGGTGGAGGGACCAACCTCACGCTCACGCTCGACCGGCCGACGGGGTCGCCCGGCGGCGTCATCGGCGGGGCCATCACGCTCACCGGCGGCAAGAAGCCGCTCAAGCTCACCTCGCTGCGGGCGCACCTGATCTACGTCTCGGTGCACTCCAACCCCGAAGGGGGCCTGCCTGACATCCAGACCCGCGTGGTGGGCGAGCAGACCGTCGCCGCGGGCATCGACCTCGCGCCCGGCGCCTCGCACGCCTTCACCTTCCGCATCACGCTCCCCTACGACACGCTCCCCACGGCGCACAACGTCACCTACCGGGTGCAGGCCGTGGCCGACATCCCCGGCGTGAAGGACCCGGCCGCCGAGGTCGACCTCAAGGTCGTCGACGCCGACGTCGACGCGCACCGAACCATTCCCCTGCAGGAGATCTACGCGCGCTTCCCGGGGCTTCAGTCGCCCGACCCCGCGCAGCTCTGCCGCGCCATGAACGACCTCTTCCTCGAGTGCTACTCCAACGGGGGGCAGTACATGGAGGCCGAGCCCCTGCTCGCGCACCACATGCGAACGGGCTCGGTGGAGGTTCGTCGGCAGGCGCTCCAGGCCTGGGCCAACCTGGTCGACAACCGGGTGCAGCCGCAGCACCTGCAGTCGCTCTACGCCGTGGCCAACATCCCCGGGCTCGACCAGGAGACCTTCGACGAGGTGATCCGCTCGGCGTGCAAGTTCGCCGAGGAGGGCGCCTTCGCGATGGTGCAGCAGCTCGCCACCTACGCCGACCCGCACGTCCGCCGGGTCACCGCGGAGAGCCTGCGCTTCCACGCCGCGTCTCGCTTCCAGGGCAAGCGAGAGCTGCTGATCCAGATGATCCAGGACCCCGACCCCCAGGTGCGCGCCGCGGCCGTCATGGCCTTCGGGGATTTCCGCGACGACCAGCAGGTGATGTACGGCGTCGCCAACCAGGTCGACAGCGACCCCTCCCCCGAGGTGCAGGCCGCCTGCATCGGCACCCTCTCTCTGGCCCACCACCACGGCCTCGGAGAGCTCACCCTCGCGGTCTACGAGAAGCACGTCGCCAACCCCAGCGAGCGGGTGCGCCAGGAGATCGCGGAGAACCTTCACTGGCAGCCCGAGGCCGCCGCGCAGCGCATCTGGGGCCTCGCCCAGCGGCTGCTCAGCGACTCCTCGGAGAGCGTGCGGCGCGCGATGGCGTTCCAGTTCTGCAACATGGAGCGCTTCCCTCAGCTTCTGCCGCTGATCCAGCACGCGGCGGAGAACGACCCCTCGGCGGAGGTTCGCCGCGAGGCGCTGCGCGGGATGGCGCGCATCTCTCCGCCGCAGCAGCTCATCGCCTACTACCAGAGCAAGCTCAACCAGAACCCCGACACGGAGACCCTCTGGTCCATCATCGGGGGCCTGCGGGACCACAACACCACGCGCGAGGCCAAGGCCCTGCTCACCCGCCTCGGGCAGCACCCCGACCAGGACATCGCCAACGCCGCGCGCGACGCCATGAGTTGAGCGCCCGATCGGCTCGACGGACCCATTGAAGGAGACAGCGATGTATTTCGAGATGTTTCAGCAGATGAAGAAGATGCTCGGGCAGTTCGACGTGTGGTTCGAGCACGCCGAGGCGCACGCGAAGGCGAAGTCCTTCGACGCCAACGTGTACCTCGGGCTGCGGCTGGCGCCCGACCAGTTCGCCTTCGCCCGTCAGGTGCAGGTCGCCTGCGACACGGCGAAGCTCGGCGCCGCGCGCCTCACCGGGAGGGAGGCCCCCAAGCACGAGGACAACGAGGGCAACCTCGGCGAGCTCAGGGCCCGAGTGCACTCCACCATCGCCTACCTCGACACCTTCGCCGCGAAGGACTTCGAGGGCACCGCGACCCGGGTCATCTCCCAGCCCCGCTGGGAGGGAAAGACCATGACCGGCGCGGCCTTCTTCCTCCAGCACGTGGTGCCGAACTTCTTCTTCCACATGTCGCAGGCCTACGCGATCCTCCGCCACAACGGCGTGCCGCTGGGCAAGCGCGACTACCTCGGCGCGCTCGACATGCGCGCTCCCTGATCGTTCAGGGGTGCAGTTCGCCTGGCAACCGTTCAGGGGTGCAAGTCGCCTGTTTGACGCTGGGGTTCGCGCGTTGGCGCTCACCCCAGGCTATAACAAGTGACGACCCCCACGTTCGTGGGGGTCTTTCGTACCGAAACTCGATGGACCTTCCGGAAGCTCCGATCGATGTGCGGTGGGCTCCATCGAAGTGGCATTCCTGTTCGAAAGACCCCCACGAACGTGGGGGTCGTCACTTGTTATAGCCTGGGGTGAGCGTCAACGCGCGAACCCCAGCGTCAAACAGGCGACTTGCTCATTGAGTAGTGTAATGAAGCGAAGCGGCAATACTGACCGCGAATCAGTATGAGGGTGCGAGGCAGCACGCCGTCTCGCTCCCTGATCACCGTCCCGCGACGGCCTCCGCCAGCGCGCGGATGGTCAGCGGCGAGCTCCCCTCGGCCTTGTTGTTCACCAGCACCCACGTCTCGAGGCCTCCTCCGAGGGCCTCGACGATCACGGAGAGCGTGTCCGCACGCCTCGCCGGGTCGACGTCCTGGAGTCGGTTGAAGGGCGCGAAGTCCCGCCTTCGCTCTTCGTATCGGGTGTGCGGCGGCATGAGCAGGCGCACCACCGCGAAGGGCTGATCGCGCAGCGCCACCACCGCGCGCTGCGCCCCGGGCAGCGGCATGTGCGTGTGGAGGTTGTAGACGTGGGCCGCGCGGCGCTCGCGGAGCACGCTGGCGTAGGCGGTCTTGAGCAGCCCCGGGTCGCGCAGCTCGACCGCCACCGGGATGCGCGGATCGAGCTCGGAGAGCATCGCGTCGAGGCGCCGCGCGAAGTCCGCCGCGTCGCCCGAGAAGGCCCGAGGCACCATCGGGAACTCGAAGAGCACGGCGGCGGTGTGCGGGAGGAAGTGCCCCAGCACGGCGTCGCCGAGGTCGCGCTGGAAGCGCCCGACGGAGCAGTAGTCGGGGTTGGCGACGGGCGCCTCGTCGCGGCGGTTGGGGACGATCGCGGAGGTCACGCTCGCGGGCGCCTTGAGCACGCACCTGAAGCCAGGAGGGAGCTGCGAGGCGTAGCGGTCGAGGTCCGCCGGGGGGAGCGGCGCGTAGTAGCTGCGGTCGATGCCGACGGTGGTGAGCAGCGGGTGGCGGGCGTACTCCCGGAGGCCGTCGTGGGCGAGGTCGGACTCGGTGTAGCGGCGGGACCAGACCATGCCCTCCCAGCCGGTGGAGAACCACGAGCTGGTGCCGAAGTGGAGCTTCGGAGGGAGGCGGGCGGCCACCGCGGCGGCCTCGCGGTAGACCGGGCCGAGGGGGTCGGGGCCGGCGAAGAGGTCGAGCTGGGCGATGGGGGCGGAGCGGCGCGTGGGCATCGGTGGGGCTCTCCGGTCGGGTCAGCGTAGCGGCGCGCTGCAGGGGGAGCCAACGTTTCGGGCGGAGGTCGCGCCAGGTTCTAAGATGTCGAGCGATGGACCTGCCCTCCGACGAGACGATCCGAGAGCGACTGGCCTGGGTGGACGGCCTCGCCAAGAGCGACGTGAAGGTGCGGGTGCTGGAGGCCATCGGGTGGCCGCGCGAGGTCGAGGAGCGCTTCTTCGAGGGAGGGGCGAGCTCGCTCCCGGAGGTGACCTACGAGGTCGACCGAGACGCCCTGCGAGACCGGGTGAAGGAGCTCGACCGGGCGGAGAAGAGCATCGAAGGGGATGATCCGATCACCGAGTGGCTGCGCTCGTCGGTGGCCTCGATGCGCGACGCCTCGCGGCTGGTGCTGGCGCTGGGGACGGCGGAGTTCTCGCGGCTCTCGAAGGAGCTGTACGGCGGCCCCCGCACCCGCTTCCACGGGGGCAACGAGCGCAACATCGACCTGGCCCACCATGTGATCGAGCGCCTCCGCCCGCACGGCAGGGACGAGGCCGCGGACGAGGGAGAGGCGGAGACCCTGGACGCCGAGGGGCTGGCGAGCTCGCTTCGGGCGAGGCTGGCGCGCGAGTACCCGAGCATGGCGATCGCGGTGCTGGTCGACCCCGGGGCGACCGCCAAGGTGGTGGCCGGGGCGAGCCGGGTGAGGGTGCGCGCGGACGCGACCTTCTCCCCGTGGGAGGCCGACGCGCTCTGGCATCACGAGGTCGAGACGCACTCGCTCTCCGGGCAGAACGGCGCCGCGCAGCCCGCGCTGGGCTTCCTGCGCACGGGCGGCCCGCGGTCGACGCGCACCCAGGAGGGCCTCGCGGTGTTCAGCGAGCTGCACCACCACTGCGCCTCCATCGAGCGGCTGCAGCGCCTCGCCAACCGGGTGCTGCTGGTGGACATGGCCGAGCAGGGGGCGAGCTTCCTCGACCTCTACCGGCACCTGGTGATGCGGGGAGCGCCAGAGCGCGAGGCCTACCTCGACGCGCAGCGGGTCTGCCGCGGGGGCCTGGTCACCGGCGGAGCGCCCTTCACCAAGGACACCGTCTACCTGGCCGGGCTGCTGGACGTGCAGGCCTTCCTGAGCGCGGTGGTGCGCGAGGGCTTCCGCGACGAGATGGAGCTCCTGGTGTGCGGGCGCCTCGCCCTCGAAGACCTGACCGCGCTGGTGCACCTGCGGCGCCGGGGCATCCTGCAGCGCCCCCGCTACATTCCCGCCTGGCTGCGGCGATGGCGGACGCTGGTGCCGGAGTTCGCGTTCCTGTCCTTCCTCGACTCCATCGCGCTGCAGCGGGTGCAGTCGCAGTACGAGGCGCTCATCCACGCCGCGACGGAGACGTGACGAATTCTTTGTGGCCCGGGAGACCCGCGATAGGGTCCCTCTTGCCTGAGGGCGCTGCGGTGCTGGTCGAGGTCCTCCCTCCTCGATCCCTGCGGTACCACCCTCCCGGGTGCGTGGACGATGCGGCGCGTGAGCGCTCATCGGACTTCGCGGCAGCGGCTCCGTTCGTACGGCCGCGCGATTGCTGGGGTGCGTCCGTCCACGCATTTCCCGACGAAGCAGTCGCGCGGTAGTCGAACAGGGGCCGATCTGCCATTTGGGCGACCAACGACCCCGTCGGCTGTCGCCGCCGGCGGCAGCGCGGAGGGTCAGCTCACCGGGGTGCCGAAGCTCTGCGTGGTCGCCTCAGCGCGCTTCACCGGGAAGGGCCCCGGCGTCGGCTCGGGCGGAACCAGCGACGGCGTCCGCTGCACCACCCCGACGGCAGGCTCTGCGGTCGGGGCGGGGCTTGCGCTCGCCGAAGCGCTACGGAGGGCCGCGAGCCCGGGCGGGGGAGCCTGCTCGCCGAAGCGGTCGAGCCACCACGCGCCCAGCAGCCCCGCGTAGGTCGCGAGCACCGAGAGGCCTAGCGCCACCATCCAGATCGCCTGCTGCGTCCACCCGGGGCGGGCGCCGAGCGCGTCGATGGTGATCGCCGCCGCGACCGCCGCCATCGGCGCGTAGAGCCACGACGTCGCCGAGCGCACCAGGGCCCGTCGCCACGGCACCTGCTCCGACACCAGGTCGAGGTCGATCATCGCCGTCGGAACCCGAGCCAGCGCCCCAAGGAGCAGGTCGCGCCGGGCGAGGCCCACCTCCAGCGATGCCCCGGCCAGCGCCAGCAGCGGCGCCACGAAGAGGTACCGCGGCTCGGCGCTCGCCCCGTGCACCAGCAGCCAGGCGGACACGCCCGCCAGGGTCGCGAGGCGCAGCCCGAGGGTCTGCCCGTGGACGCTGGCGCGCAGCGTCGCGAGGAAGCGTTGATGCTCGGCGTGGGGGTGCTGCTGGGGTTCCATGAGGCCCGATCGTAGCGGCCTTCGGGGTCGCGAGCCACGTCCCGGGCGTGTAGCGTCAGCGCCGACGCCATGACCGACGCGACACGCCCAGACGCGCTCCCCGAACCGCTGCGCGACGAGCTGCTCTCCGCCGTGAGCGCCTCGGCGGGGCTCCCCGCGGCGCTCGTCTCCGCGAGGCGCCTCGCGGGCGGAGCGTCGATGGAGACCTGGTCCGTCGACCTGCGCGTCGGCGACCGGGCCGAGGCCCTGGTGCTGCGCCGTGACATGGGCGCCAACATGAGCGCCTACGCCCTCGACCGGGCCACGGAGTTCGCGCTGCTGCAGTCCGCCTGCGCCGCGGGGGTGCTCGCCCCGAGGCCGCGATACCTCTCCCCGCCGGGCGCGGGGAGACGGTGGTTCCTGATGGACCGGCTGCCGGGAGAGAGCGTGGGCCGCAAGGTCGTCCGCTCGCCCGAGCTCGCCGCCGCCCGAGAGGCCTTGGCGCGCCAGCTCGGAGAGGCGCTCGCGGTCATCCATCGGGTTCCGATCGACCGCGGGCTGCCGTCGCTGCCGCGGCCCACGGAGGGCCGCTCCCCCGCGGAGGAGGCGCTCCACCAGGTGCGCGAGGTGCTCTCCTCGCTGCAGCTCCGCAACCCCGTCTGGACCTACGCCCTCCGCTGGCTCAGCGCGCGCGCCCCGGCCTGGGACGGCGCGCTCTCTCTGGTGCACGGAGACTTCCGCATCGGCAACCTCCTGGTCGACCCGAGCGGGCTCGCGGGCGTGCTCGACTGGGAGTTCGCCCACCTCGGCGACCGCCACGAGGACCTCGGCTGGATCACCGTGCGCGACTGGCGCTTCGAGCAGGACGCGCGCCCCGTCGGGGGCGTCGGGTCGCTCGACGATTACCTGGCCGGGTATGCCTCCTCCGGCGGCGGTCCTGTCGACCGCGACGCCCTGGTCTGGTGGGAGCTTCTCGGCAACCTCCGCTGGGCCGTCACCTGCCACTCCCAGGCGCAGCGCCACCTGGGCGGCGCCGACCGCTCGGTCGAGCTGCTCAGCCTCGGGCGCAAGGCCGCGGAGATGGAGTGGGAGCTCATCGACCGCATCGACGCCATCGAGAAGGGAGCGCGCTGAACCAACCCATGTCCGACGAGCGAGACGCCTTCGAGCAGCACCCCAGCGCCCTCGACCTGATCGACGCCGCGAGGGAGCACCTCGCGACCCGGGTGCTCCCCACGATCACCGACCCGAGGCTGCGCTTCGAGACGCTGGTGGCGACGCACGTGCTGGGCGTCGCCTCGCGCGAGCTCTCCCGCGGACCCGAGATGGCCGCGGAGATCGACCGGGGGCGCGCGGCCCTGCCGGGCTCGCCGGAGGGCGACGGGGCGCTGTGCGCGTTGATCGAAGAGGGCCGCTACGATGACCCCGAGGCGGGGGCGGCGCTGAGGCGCTGGCTCCAGGCGCGCAACGAGCTCTCGCTCTTCGCCTGGAACCCGCTCTTCCTCATGCGGGTGAAGGGCTGAAGGGCGCTCAGGCCGAGCGCGACGGCACCTTGATGCCGTAGTCCTTGATGCGCTCGTATAGGGTCGAGCGCGCGATGCCCAGCGCCTGCGCCGTGCGGAGCAGGTTGTATCCGCAGCGCTCGAGGGTGCGCTCGATGTGCTGCCGCTCCTGCATCGCCAGGTTGGGCGAGCCGGCGTTCTCCTCGCGGCAGACCTGACGGCGGATCTCCCTCGGAGAGCGCCCGCGCCCGGGCCTGGCGAGCTCTCGGCCCGAGAGGGAGGGATGCAGCGCGTGGGCGACGAGCCGCAGCGTCTCGGCGTCGAAGCGAGGGCGATGCGGGAAGTGGAAGATCACCACCTGCCCGGGCGCCTCGAGGGGGACCGCGAAGCAGGCTGTGCCGTCGAGCAGTCGGATCCACTGCGGGGCGCGGCCTTCCATCACCCCGATGAGCTGGCGGGTGTGGGCGATGGTGGCCACCTGCGGCGAGAGACGGCTGGTCTCCAGGGGGC